>Ga0075163_10010014_pt1 | contig 12416 bp, 17 predicted proteins | sample JI1023141ADNA_FD_71478 | JGI IMG/M metagenome (GOLD analysis project Ga0075163, IMG submission 71478) | Wastewater effluent complex algal communities from Wisconsin, to seasonally profile nutrient transformation and Carbon sequestration -... | ecosystem: Engineered > WWTP > Effluent > Algae...
TCTTTGTAAAATAAATAACACTATGGCAATCGAAAAAGCACTTGATATACTAATATCTGATGAACTTAGAGAAATATTAAAACCTATTGAAACACAATCTTTAGTAGCAAATCTTTTGCTTAGAGGTAGACTCACAGATGATATTCTTGTAGATGAACCTGTAAACTATATCTCAATAGGTAAGCAAGATAAATCCAAAATATCTTATCTATCACAAGATAGAATTGCTGCTCTTAAAGAAGATGATAGCCCTTGGACTACAACACGTAGATACATGGCTAAGCCAGGAGCCTTTGTTGCAAAGGTATTCAAAGACATACCACCAAAAGAAGTTGAGAATTTCTCAAGCTTATTTCAATCAATTACTACTAAAAAACCAATGCAATTTAAAATTGTTAAAGGTGAGGATATAAAAGAATATTATTTCTATGAATCATATGCAAGTAATAATGGTAGTCTTGGGGCATCTTGTATGAAACATGACCACTGTCAAAATTACTTATCATTATACACAGATAACACTGAAATGATATCTATGCTTATAATGTTGAATGAAGAAGATAGACTTATGGGTAGAGCATTGTTATGGAATTTTGATAGTAATAAAATAATGGACCGTATATATACTCAAAATGACGAAAAATTATCATTTTACTTTAAACAATGGGCAACTGAAAACGGTTATCTTTATAAAAGTGAACAAAATTGGTTTAATACACTATTTTTTGAGAATATTAACACTGAGAAGAAAGAGTTGCGCTTTGATATAAAAGTTCCTAATTATGACCACTCAAGATATCCTTATATGGATACCTTTAAATTTTTCAATTCACAAGTAGGTACGTTTTCAAATTATCTACCAGAGCAAGTGCGTAATATTACAGTATTAACTGCTTCTGATGGTGGCCAACATGGTTATGACCACTTAGTATTTGATGATATTAGTAGAGTATATAGATATCGAAATGATGCAGCATTTATTACATATAGAAATATTTGGACTTCAAGACAAAATGCTCAGTACTCTAATCACAATGATATTTGGATTCTCAATGAAGATGCGGTCTATAATGATGATTTGGGAGACTATATCTTTAATGACGCAAATAATCATCAAAATAAACCAAAGGTTTTAGAATTAATTGAACAACGAAAGCGTGAACGTGAAGAATATAAAAAATTTAGAGAAGAGCGTCAAAATAAAAAGAGTATTTCATTGAGAGATAATTTTGTTTATGAACAACTCAATAATCAAGTAGATGAAGAATCTCTTGAAATAGTAAGTGATCAGATTGAACAATATATATCTGGCTTCTATACAGCAGTACCAAGACAATATTTTAACACAACACGAATAACAAGGACACGACGAGCTGAAACTGATAGTGTTATTCAAGATGAAGAGCCAATTCTTTAGAAATAAATGCTACGTATAATTTCTTAGTATCAACCTCTTTTTCCTTGAGAAACGGACTAATGAGTTTTAAAAATATATAGAATTATAAAATGAACTTTCTTCACTTATAAAGTATAATTTTAAAATACTTTATAAGTGAAGAATTTTATTTTAAATAAACTTGAAAAATTTAATGATCCAAATTTTAAATTTGACCCAATAAAGCACAGATATACGTATGATGGATTTGAGTATATTTCCGTAACAAGATTTATACAACAATTTCACAAACCATTTGACCAAGATTATTGGTCTAAATATAAAGCTGACCAAGCTGGAGTTCCACAAGAAGAAATACTTGCTAAATGGCAAGATTTAAATGATAGTGCAAATATTATTGGTACCGATACACACCAGTGGATTGAAGATTATTTTAATCAGAAATGGGTACCATTACCATCTAATATAGAATTAATACATCGTATAAATAAATTTAATATTATATACGCTAATAGCTTGTATAAGCTTGAACCTATAAAGTTTGAAGTACGAATTTTTTCTAAAAGATGGAATATAGCAGGGATGATAGATGCACTATTTCTATATGATAATAAAATTTATATTTTAGACTATAAAACTAATAAAAAATTTACTACAACAAATAAATATAACGAATATTTATTACCACCATTTGAAAATTATTTAAAATCACATCTAAGTGAATATTCCATACAATTATCACTATATTCAATTATATTAGAAGAATGGGGATTTGAAGTAGGTGGTGCTTATATTGTTTATATAGGACCAGGTGATGAACCAGCGTCTATACATAAAATAATTGATATGAGAGAAATTTTAACTAAATATTTGAATTTGAATACTTAATTTGTTTATATATACATAAAATATGTAATAATAATATGAGAAATAAAATAACACAATATCAAAAAGATTTTATTAAAGAATTTTATGAAAATAATGGCATTAACTTCTGTATAGAAAATTTAAATTTACCTAAATCAACTATATCAAGTATAGCTCGTAGATTAAACTTAAATGTTAAGAAAAACATAGTAAGAAAAAATATGTCTAAGAAAAATATAAATATTGATGATTACAAATATGTTACGGACCATAGAATTGCATATATACTTGGATTAATCTGGACAGATGGACATGTATCATTTGCAAATAATAATTCAAAGACACCTATTGTGAAACATTCTTGTGTAACATATGACTCAATGAACTCAAATAGAATATTTAAAGAATTAGGGTGGAAAAGTTTTGAATCAGAAAATAAAAAATCTATTGGTAAAAATAATATGACTATCAACTGGATATCATCAAGAGAATTAGGTGATTACTTAATAAACAATAATTTTAGAGATAAAAGTAAAGGTACTGAGATATATAAAAATATATGTTTTTCTGTATTATCACATTTTCTAAGAGGTATATTAGATGGAGATGGGTGTATTACTATATCTAAATCAGGTAAAAAATATAAACAAACAGCAATATATTTTTCATCAACATATGATCAAGATTGGTATTTTTTAACTAAAATTTTAGATAATCTAAAAATAGAATATAAACATAGACTATTAGTTGATAATTTAGGTAAGTCTTCACAAATTTATATAAATAAATCACAATCTATAAATAATTTATGTGAGTATATCTATAAAGATTCAGAATTTAGTAGATTAGAAAGAAAATATGATAAATATCAAGAATTTTTAAATTATAAAAATAGTTTAAATTAATAAATACTTCAGTCGTCACAGATTTGATTATCAAAAAAAGGAGTCTTAAATAAAGACTCCTTTTTGTTTTAATAATTCTAATATCTCGTTGGTTGAATCATTTTCAGATTTCATATAAACAACTTCGGTACTACTTACTACAATGTCAATATCATTTTTTTCAGACCATTCTGTAATGATTTCAGATAAATCAGTAAAAATGTCTTTTGATAATTCATCGTTCATAGTGCGCATAGTAGATTTATAATCTTCATCAATTTCCATTGCATAACCTTGTAATTCGTGGAATCTTGCTTCTGTTTCAAGTTCTAACTTTTCACCTGAATTCATTTTAGTAATGATTTCTTCAAGTTCTTTTCTAAATGGGCTTAATTTTTCAACAAATTGTCTCTTAGTGTCTGCAATTTTAGTAATACCTTCTTGGTATTTCATATAATGCTTAGATAATGTTTCAAAATTAACTACTCTGAATGTCATAATTTAATTTTTATTTATTATACAGTCAGGATGTGATAAGTTTATGATAAAAGTAAATTTACTGCTATGACATATCGATTATAAAGGTTATTATCTTCCGATATTCTAAGATTATCTTCGTCTATAATAGTTTCTTCACCATCTTTAGTAACCCTAAGAAAAGTTTTTCTAGTACCAGTTATTCTTGCATACTCCCTATTTTTAATATAATAACGTGCTTCATCAGTATAAACACCATCTTCTTGTATTTGCCCTAATAATACGTTATCATCGTTATAAATATTAAATGCTATTTGATATATTCCTTTTTCATTATAAAGCTTTTTCAGTCTTTTTGTAAAAACATTTTCAGTTCTAAACATGATTTTATCCCACGTCTTTGTTTTAATATCTTCAATTGTTATTACGTTATCAACATTAACATCATAGTAGAAATACAAACATTGCAAAAGGTTATCATAGTCTCCAGTTGTTGACAGTAAATCAACATACTTTTGATATTCTACAATATTAGAGCCTCCTTTAGATGCAAGTTTATCAATTTGTGAAAAGATAACTTCTATTCTACTTTTGTTATTAATCATTATTCACCACCTATAATTTTCTCAATCTCAGCTTTCTTATTTTCATCAGAAAGTGCTTTAGCAACATCTGCTACTATTTTCATTTTCTCACTATCACCTTTAATTTTACCTAACTCAACAGCCGCATTTTTAGCTTCTTGACTTTGGTTATCAATAGTCTTACTTATGATTTGGTCTACTGTTTTAACAATTGTAGGCTTGTCATATTTATCAAATAATGTTAATGTATTACCATCTATTTTTGCGATTTTGTGTACACCTACTATAAGATTTGCTGGTGCCTCAAGTGGCTTAGCTTTTTCTTCATCAGTTAATTTTGCCCATTCATCTTTAGTTTTATCTTTCAATAAATAAATAACATTATCATCAGCTTTATAATCAGTTGAACCACTTACATCTATATTCTTTGACTTAAGATATTTATCAACTTCTTCTGGTTGAATCTCTTGTATGTATTTTAATAATCTAACTAATAGATTTCTCTCTACCCAATTGATTGTTAGTTCTTTCTTTTTACCATCATCATCTTTAGCAGATAATAATATCTTTTTTAAATCTGGTAAGTGTGTATCATCATTTATATCACTTACTTTATTTTTAGGATCAACATTCTCTGGTGTACCACCAGCATATTTATAATCTCTAATTGCATTATCCCTTGCTGTTTGGAAATAATATTTAATAGTTTCTAATGGGAGTAAATTTTTACCAAAAATCTTTAATAATGAATCATAAAACGGTTGTAGTGATTCCTTACCTAAGGCTCCTGTTTCAGGATCTAATATATCTTCTACTAATTTTAAACAATCTTCTGTACTTGCCTCGGATTTCTTTTTAAATTCAGTAATAATTGATTTGAATAAATAATTAGCACTGCTTCTGTTAAACGTGTTATTTTCAACCCATTTATCAATTTGACCCATAGTAGGTTTCTCACCAAGTTTTTTTATTTCTTGAGTTGCTTTACCCCACATATTCTTAAACATATTAATAAGTCCGCCTAAAAGCTCTTCATTAATTGGTTCAGAACGTTGGTTTCTAAAGGATTCAAATGTATTGATATATTTCATCAATCGATTTATTTTTAATTATATATTAATTATAGCATTTCATAAACCATGTCAAAAAACTACATATAATTAATAAAATTTTTTATGGATAAAATAGACTCATTAAATCAAGTCGCTGAATTTCACAAGACTTTTGGTGCACCAATATTAGAAATTCCACAAATTCCTTCTAAACAAAGATGTGAATTGCGTGTCTCTCTTTTACAAGAAGAATTGAATGAATTGCGTGAAGCAATTGAAAATAACGATATAGTTGAAGTAGCAGATGCACTTGCAGATTTGCAATATGTATTATCGGGCGCAGTTCTAGAATTTGGATTAGGTGATAGATTTGTAGAAATCTTTAATGAAGTTCAAAGAAGTAACATGTCAAAGGCTTGTGAAAGCGAAATAGATGCACAAGCAACTATTGAATTTTACAAACAAAAAGATAATACAATTGGATATTGTAAAGAAAACAATGGTAAATGGCTTGTATTGAGAAATCCAGATGATAAAGTATTGAAAAGTATAAAATATTCACCAGCAGATATTAAAACATTTTTATGATGTATTTTAAATGTTAATTTTTTTTAGTAATTTTATAATGACCGAGAAAGATAAAAGAAAACGTAAATCTGCAAAGCAATTAAAAAGTCTCAGAAATAAAATGGGGATTCATATTACTTGGTTTGACTCACTATCAAAAAAAAAGCAATATGATTTACTTTTTATGTGGATGCGGCGAAGAGAATCAACCCCAAACGAAGTAAAGGTTCTTAAAAAAAGATATGGAACTTACTTACATAGAGTTGAGAAAATATATCCAGCAAAGCTTAGTTACTTTATAAAAGAAATGAAAGAAATTCCTATGTTTAAGCCAAACAAGATGAATTTTAGACAAACAGTAATCGATTTAATTTTAAAATAATGAAAATATTTAGTGGTAGAACAAGTAATAAATTAGCAGATAGCATTTGCGATATATTAAATAACAGAACTGGTGATAAAAGTTTTACTAGAGGTAAATTAAAAATAGATAAATTTTCAGATGAAGAAATGTTACCTTTATTTGAAGAGTCTATCAGATCAGAGGATGTCATTTTTGTACAATCCACAAATAGTTCTGAATCTATTATAGAAACACTTTTAGTTATAGACGCTGCTAAAAGATCAGACTGTAAATCATTCACACTTGTAGCGCCTATACAAGGTTATTCACGACAGGATAAAACAGACCATCTTAGATCTTCTATTGGTTCTAAAATGTTAGCAGATATTTTAGAAAAAGTTGGCGTATCAAAAGTTATTACTATTGATTTACATGCATCATCGATTCAAGGGTTTTATAACGTTCCAATCATTCACGTTAACGGTAATAAGATATTTATTGATTATATCAAGAAAAATGGTATAGAAGATTTAACTATCTTATCTCCAGACCAAGGTGCTGTTAAGAGAGCTTCTGACTTTTGTAAAGCCTTTCCTGATTGTACATTTGCAATGATTAATAAGAAACGAATTAAGCCTAATGAGATTCATTCTATGGAATTAGTAGGTGATGTAAAAGATAGAAATGTTGTCATTGTTGATGATATGGCTGATACACTTGGCACATTAAAAAAAGCTTCTGAACTTATTATGGAGAAGGGTGCTAAATCTGTAAGAGCAATTGCTACACACGGTATACTCAGTGGTGAAGCAATGAACAACCTCTATAACTCACAATTAACAGAGCTTCTTGTTTCTGATAGTGTTCCTTCTGTTTTAGAAAAAGAAAAAAATCAAAAAGGTGATAAACTTAAAGTTGTATCTTGTGATGATATTTTAGCCAAAACTATTTGGGTATTAACTAATAAGAAGAGTATTCACGAGATTAATATGGTATAATATATGTTACTAAAAGTATTACACTTTGATATTGATAAATATAATAAGGATTTAGATTTTTATTTAAAAAATGGCACCAAAATTTCTCCAAAAGAAAAGGCGGTGTCTAACTATTTATATTCAGTTGATACTAATGTTGATACTTACGACTATGATGATGATACAATAGAAATTGATAATGATTATCTCTATAAAATATACACAACTGGACTTCTAAAAGATGGATTGGTATCACACGTTAATTGTATCAGGCAGTTAATAAATAGTGGATTTAGAAAAAATGCAGATGTATTTGAAATTAATATAGAGCTTTATAAAGAGAATGAAAGAGAATTAAAATTTAATAAATTAGGACTATGATAAATTATGCAAGGCTTGATAGGTCTATAAAATTCTATGAACAAGAAGGTTTTTCAAGAATAGAATCACCGTGGACAGTAACTAAAGCAGTATCACAAATTACAAAACCACCAGGTGGAAAAGATTGGGAAATTATGGGAAAAGATAAAGTCCTTGTAGCCTCTGGTGAGCAAAGCTTTCTTTATCTTTATCTAAAAGGATTTCTACCTAAAGGGAAATATCAGACAGTTACTCCTTGTTTTCGTGAAGAACCATTTGATATAACTCATACTAAATATTTTATGAAAAATGAGTTAATAATTACTGATAATGTAACTCAGGAAAGTCTATTAAAATTGGTTAATACTTGTAAAACCTTTTTTGAAAGTGAGCTCTATAGCCAAGTTGATATTATCACAACAGACCAAGGTTATGATTTAGAAGTTGAGGGAATAGAAATTGGTTCTTACGGAATAAGAAGTTGTGATTATCTTGATTGGGTATATGGTACTGGTTTAGCTGAACCAAGACTCTCAACAATAAAAAATATGCTACGCAATGAAGGTAAACGGAAAAAGTCCTAAATTTAAAATTGGTGATAGAGTAAAGATATTAGAAGGTCGTAGTGATATGATTGGAAATACTGCAACTATAACTAAAATTACAGAGAATGATAGAGACTTTCTAATAGAAAGCGGTAAAGAGTTTCTCTATTTTATTGACGGTGAGCAACGATTTTATTCATTCGCAAATTTTTTTGAAATTGATAAAGAATGGGATAGAAATAATAAATTAAATAAAGTATTAAATGGGTTATCATAATAATGAAATACCAAAAGGAAAATTGGGAGAATTCTCAAAAATACGTGAAGAATTCTTAGAAGCCGAAGATGCTATTGAACAAAATAATAGTGTTATGCTTCTAGTTGAACTATCAGATTTAATTGGAGCAATTGAATCATATTGCGAAAGGAATCACAATATAAGCTTAGAAAATTTAATAACAATGAATAACGCTACTAAAAAAGCATTCAATGACGGAACAAGAACTACAAGAAATTAGTATAGACAGACTGCGAGGATTTGTCAGAGATTTAAATTTAGAGATTATATCAGAAGATGTAAAAGTTGACTTTGATACTTCTAAGCGTTATAGCTGGGGACAACGCTTTAAGCCTAATTGGAAGCTTATAAAATATGCAACCGAAAATGGTGCAATACTCACAGGATCGCGTGCGCTTAATTGCTATACCGTCGATGGTAAGAAAATTATCGATAGAGGTATGAGAGATTTTGATTTCATAGTAAGCCGTGAACAAGCTATTGAGCTTTGTAACAGATTCAAGTTTAAATATGACTTAACCAAAGACTTTATAGAGGTAAGAGGTCACTTATGGGATTCCTATTGTACTTATGGAGGCTATAGTAGATATATCCCTTGTGATGTACATTTTATAATTAAAGATGAAAGTGATATACCTGATTATAATGAAAAAAATGGAGTTAAAATAGCAACAATTAGCTATATTATTAATATTAAACTTAATATGTTACGTGATATGAAAAATAATTTAGCAACTCAGAAATATGAAAGAGGTATTAGAGAAGACATTGAGAAGCACTTTAATGATATTAATCTAACCCTTATACGTTCAAGTAAAACGAAAAATAGACAATATGAAATATAAAATAAAATACATCATTGATGAAATAAAAGCCTCTAAAGATAGAGTGCGTGATATAAAGCTTCAACTTATACAAGAGAATATTGATTTAACCATTACTAGTGATTATCCAATTCCAGTAGGATTAAATAATTCAATTGTTTTCTTAGGTTCTACTAAATTTTATATACTTGGTGTAGAAACCCATGTTACTTCGGAGTTTTATACTATCCAAGTTAAATTACTTGATGAAGAAACTAATATTGAAATGAAGAAGCATGAAACGAATGAAATTATCAGAAAGGCTCAAATTGAAACAATGATAGGCAAAAAGGATAGAAAATATGAATATCAAAAATATAGCCTAAATAAATTATTCTAATGAAAAGATATATTAATGAATATATTAAAGACTTGTCTATAAAAGATAAGAAAACACTATCGCAAAAGACTCTAAAATTAGTAGAAGAGGTAGGTGAGTTAGCAAAAGTAATATTACCATATGATTCAGCATCAGGCACTAATCATAGATTTACAAATCGCGAGTCTATATTAGAGGAAATTATTGACGTATATTTAACAAATATTTCTATTGCACACTCTCTAAATTTTAGTGACGAAGAAATAAATGAAATGCTAGAAAGAAAGTCTAAAAAGTGGGCACAATTACAATTAAATGAGTCAGAAGTTACATTCCCACTACCATTTGAAATACACGTAACCGTAGATGCATCAGAGGTTGATATTGATACCTTTAGATATAAATGTGAATCAATCTCAGTAAAGCCAATAGTTTTAGACTTAGAGTTAAATGATTCTGTTATTAAAGATGTAATGACATCATCAAAACATTTTGGTGATAATAGAAGTGCGTATGATGAATCAATTAGAATAGTTACTGAACTTCAAGAATCTGGTTATAAAGTTGTTAGAAATAAAATAGAAACCGTTCCCTGGCATATGAAAGCCCCTACTATACTAAACGGAATAGCTTTGGATGATGGCTGTTATTTTGAGAGCCATATTGGAGTATCTATTTTTTCAATTGAGAAGGATAGATTAAATAAATTTGTTGAAACCATAGACACAAATTTAAGTGGTACTGCAAGACTATCACAGAATTTTTTCAAAAAGTCTAAAAATGGTGAAAGCTTTATCAATATGTTAACCTATAGAAGTAACAAATGTGGTTCGATACAATTTAAAATAGAAGTCGATAATATAAAAAATCTTTTAATAGATAATAATTTTAATTTTGAGAAAGTAGAAGTTGAATTTGCTATTTATGATAGTAATATTACACACGACTTAAAATGGATTAATGGGTAGTAACGGGATTTTTATGAGAGTTAGTGATAGAATACTATGGACAACTTCATCATTGTATAAAAAAGAAATTGGAGACACATTTTTTCCTAAAAAAGGTGAAATTATTAATATTTTAAAGAATAGATATAAGATAAAATTATATGATTCTTTTACTATAAAAAATACTAATTTAGAAACATGGGTATCTTCTAATGAAATAGAAATAGATAAAGAATATTATAGAGATTTAAAAATAAATGAGTTATTAGGTTAACTTAATTTATTTTTTATCTATAATAAAAAAAAATAAAATAATATTAATGGGGAAACTTGCCTTAAACTTTATATGCAAAGATGAATCGCATGTAATTGAAAGAATGCTAAATAGCGCCAAGGGTATAACTGATTTAATAGTTGTAAATGATACAGGATCAACCGATGGTACGCAAGAATTAATCAGAAAATTTGGCAAAGAAAATAATATACCAACATATGTATTTGAAAGACCTTTTGACGATTTTGAAAAGAGTAGAAATCACGCAATGCAAAAATTACGTGATGTTGTTGCAGATTTAAAATGGGATGCTGATAAAGTACATGGATATTGGTTCGACTGTGATGAACAGCTACAAATTGATAGTAAATTTGATAAAAATCAATTTACTGCGGATTTATATATGATTAATACATATATTGGTCAAATGAAATACACAAGAAATACTTTCTTTAAAGTTTCAAAGTCTCTAAGATGGTATGGACCAATACACGAGTTTATTATGTCTGATGATCCAAATATTACATCAGGTTTAGCAGAAGGAATCTCCGTTAATGTAAGTATGGATGGTGCATCATGGCAGGGTAAAATATCTGAAAAATATTTATCACACGCTCACACGCTGGAAAAGTATATTAGTGAAAATCGTCAAGATCCTCGTTGGATATTCTATACTGCACAATCTTATCATGATGCAGCATCAATTCCAGATAATAAGGATGAAAATGATGAAAGGCTAAGAAGGTCTTTGAAATATTACAAAGAAAGAACTGAACGTACCGATGGATATATTGAAGAAATATATTACTCACATTTTAGAATGGGTACCGTTATGCGTAATTTAGAATCACCTTGGAATCTAAATTTACAACAATGTTTAAAAGCTTATGCGGTTGATCCGGCAAGAGGTGAATCAATTAAAACAATTATTGATTATTACTTACAAGTTAGTGAGTGGAACTTAGCTTACTTATATACTAAGTTTGCATATGAAAATTTTCATAATAAAAACCCTTATCCACATAGATTACTATTTGTAGATGAAGCTTTATATGTTTGGAAGTTTGCAGAATCACATGCAGCAGCTTGCTTCTATACAGGTAGAATTGACGAAGCTAAGAAATCTTTTGCTGAGGTTCTTAAAGCAACCAAATCTAGTCCTAACTCATTTAACGAGCATGATTTGGCTAAGATTCAACAAAATAGTCAATTTTTACAATAAAAAAAGCCCTCAAATTGAGGGCTTTAATTTTTAATATATTATTGTTTCTTTACAAAAACTGCATATGCAACGTAAGCATAAATTAATACAGAAATTATAATAAACATCCACGGTGTAAATGTTATAAATAATGATAGTAGTCCGTATAATAATGTACCTACAAAGCTGTAATACATACCAAATCTAGCATCACTTAAATCCGATGGGATGTTTTTATAAAGTGATAAACCAAATTCTCTTGAACCTTGTATTAAAAATGAAACAAGTGGAATTAATATTAATATTTGCCAAAACGGCATTGTATAAATAGATTTCATTAGTAACATAGTAAATACAGTACCTAAACCAATTAAACCGTGCAATTGCCATCTTTTTTTAACCATAGCAGGATATCCGCCCTCTTTTACAGTTTGATAATCCTCTTTGAATCCTTCTTTCATT
>Ga0075163_10010015_pt1 | contig 12415 bp, 9 predicted proteins | sample JI1023141ADNA_FD_71478 | JGI IMG/M metagenome (GOLD analysis project Ga0075163, IMG submission 71478) | Wastewater effluent complex algal communities from Wisconsin, to seasonally profile nutrient transformation and Carbon sequestration -... | ecosystem: Engineered > WWTP > Effluent > Algae...
AGCTGGTGGGTAAGACGCTCCAAGTACTGCAGCCCCTCCTGCTGCACCCGGAGCCCCTCGTGTGGGTGCATGCGGCGCGCGCGCTGGGCCGGCTGACGGGGCCGGTGGAGCAGCTGCAAGGCACGCTCCTCGACTGGGTGCTCGGCGAGTCGCGGCTCCTCCGTCAGCGCGCCATCACCGCGTTCGCGTCGCTTCCGCGCGATCGCTTCACGTTCGTGGCCGGGCAGCTGGGCGCCATCATCGGTGCGCCCGACGCCGACCCCTGGGTGCTGGCGGCGGTGGCGGCGGCCACACCCTACCTGCACTTCGAGCGCAAAGACCTGTGGGACCGCCTCACCAAGCGGATCCTCGCGGGCGACGGCGGCGCCATCTCCGCACGTGCGCTCGCGCGCGGGCTCGCGACCTTGTGGCGTCGGGGGCCGCAGCACGCGGAGTCCATCGAAACCCCGCTGCGTGCGCTGCGCGACATGGCGCGCCACGCGAAGCCCACGTCCCTCGACGAGACGCGCCGGTGGATCGAGGTCATCGCCGTCACCGATCCCATCGACGACGCCGAGCGCGACCCGCTGGATCTCGAGCTGGGCATCGAGAACCTCACCCGCATCGCCGCGCAGTACGACGACGAAGAGGCCGACGCGCGGGCCGCGCGCTTCGCCGGCTCGCTCCTCTCCACGTTCGCGGAAGCGAGGCGCATCGCCCTGGGCTCTGGGCGCGTACGTCAACGGGCCGCGGCGGTGAACGCGCTGGAAGGGTCGGCGCGCGCCTTCGCCCTGCGCCTGTGGGCGCCGCTCCTCGCCACCTGTCCCAGCGGCGATCCGGTGGAGGAGCCGAACCTGGAGGAGACCTGGAAGACGGTGGCGCGCGCGCCGGCGGAGATCCTCGATCTCCTGAAAGAGCGGCGCTCCAGCGAGGACTTCCACGCCGACGACGAGCTTCCCCTGGAAGTGTTGGCGATTCGCCTGGGCGGCTACGCGCTCGACGCCTGCGGGGACGCGGACCTCGGGCCCGGCCGCGGCCCTACTGCGCACGACACGTGCCTTTGGCTCCGGAAGATCGAAGGCCTCGCCGACGGTTCGCGGGAGCTGCCGGAGTCGCTGAAGAGTGCACTATCCACGCTTTTCTGGCGCCTGGTCGACACCACCCGCGGCACCTCGCTGGGCGAGGTCGACGACGTGCGCTGGCTCGGCCCCTTCGCCGCCTGGTGGGCCTTGGTCATCGACCGGCCGGCCATGCTGCTGCAGCTCGGTACCGCGCTGCCGATGATGGACCCGGAAGCGCTGGCCCAGTGCTGCGCCCAGGCGGAAGCGCTGCGCACCGCGGTCTCGCGCGGCGAGGCGGAAGGTCGCTGGGGCCTGGGTACCTCGGAGGCGCTGGCCGCACTCCACGCGGTCGATACCGAGCTCTCGCACGCGCTCATGGAGCTCTCGCAGACGCTCGAGGCCTTCGGCGGCGCCAGCGGAACCGACGCCGACATCGAGTCGCAGTGCCTTGCGCTGGTGATCGCCGCCGACCGCTTGCACGGCGCGCTGGCCGACCCGGTGAAGGCGCTACACCCGGCGAGCGCCGAGAGCGCCGCCGATTCGCTCTCCCGAAGCGCCACCGAGAACGCGCCGCGCGTGGCCGGCCTGCTTTCCAGGGCCATTCGCGGTCGCGAGCTCTCCATGCTCGACGTGTGGTTCGCGTCGCTGGGGCCCGTCGCATCGGCGCTGCTGGAGGCTGCGGTGCGGGGTGCCATCGAGCGCACGCCGCCGCCCAAGCTCCCGCCCAAGAAGGAAGAGCCCAAGCTCATCGCCGGCTACGAGCTCATCAAGCCGCTGGGCGAAGGCGGCATCGGGAGCGTGTGGCTGGTGCGCAAGCCCGGGGCCGACCGCTTCTTCGTGCTCAAGATCCCCAAGGCCGAGGCGCTGGCCAACGCCAACGACGTGGAGCGCGAGGGCATCCTCGCCTCGTTCGTGGAAGAAGCCAACGCGCTCGCTGGCCTGTACCACCCGAACGTCGCCAACATCATCGATCGCGGGGTCGAGAGCGGCGTGCCGTTCCTGGTGCTCGAGTATCTCATCGGCGCCGACCTCAAGCAGTACTCCCAGGCCCACCCCATGTCGCTCTTCGAGATGCGCCAAGTGGTGCTCGAGTCGTGCGCCGGTCTCGCAGCGCTGCACGGCGCGGGGCTCGTGCATCGCGACATCAAGCCAGCCAACATCTGGCTCCGTCTGCCGCTCTCCGGCGGCGAGCGCTTCGACCCGGAGAAGCATCGCAACCCGGCCATCGCCCATCCGCTCGCGTCGGTGGTCATCGATTTCGGCATGGTGCGCGCCATCAAGGTTCCGGCCGACGCCAGCGGCCGCTTCGTGGCCGGCACCGCGGGCTACATCGCCCCCGAGCAAGTGCTCGATCCGGTGGAGCTCGATCCGCGCTCCGACGTGTACGCCCTCGCCGGCACCATCTACAACGTCACCACCGGTAGCTCGTTCTTCGACGAGATCGACAACGCGCGCGACCGCATCATCGCCCACATGCGCCGGGATCCCTTCGAAGATCCGCGGCGCCTCGCCCAGTGGCCCGCGGCCATGGCCAAGGTCCTTCGAGCCGCCACCGCCATGAACCCTGCCGACCGTCCTTCGCCCCTGGAGTTCGGCCGCGCGTACGTGGCCGCCTTGTAGGACTACTTCTTCTTCGCGGCCAGGAGCTTCACGGCTTCTTCGCCCACCCACTTCTCCTTGTCTTTGGTGAAGCCGGCGATGAACCCTTTGCCGCCGGTGGGGTCGCACTTGGCGACCGCGTTGAGGCCGCCGGTGCGCACGAACACGTGGCTCGCTTTGTCGCTGGTGAGGGTCTTGGCCAGGGCCAGCGCCTTGGCCCGCTGCGGGGCGGTCGCTTCGCCGCTCTCGCAGGCCGACGCGAGGCCGCGCACGAAGCCGGACTCTTCCCGCGCCACGCCGGTGATGCCCTTCTGCGTCGCGTTGATGAGCGACTCGAACTGCGGACCACAGCCACGGTAGCCGCCGAGGCTGGAGGCAGCGCTGCCGGCGATGCTGGCCTTGCTGTCTTCGAGATGCGATTCCCACACCTTGCACGTGTCGGTCCGCGAGAACGATCCGCCCACCCAGAAGGCGCTCACCGCCGCGCCACGGACGTCGGGATCGGTGTCCTTGGCCAGGGCGACCGTGTAGTCGAAGACCTGCTTCGAGTCGCTGTTGGCGAACAAGAGGCTGCTGGCGATGGCCCGGCGCATGGCGGTGACCGGATGGGTCTTGCCGATGGCCGCGACGCGGTCGAAGAGGCCGGTCTTGCCGACCTTGATGCGGGCCACGCGCTCTCCGACGCTGCCGGCCACGGTGGTATCGCGCTCCGCTTCGGCTGCCGCCACCACCCGCGTCGCCAACATCTTGTCCTCGCGATACGCGTCGCTGTTGGAGAGGCCGCTGGTGGCCAGCAGGCGAACCCGCGGCGAGGGGTCCTCGATCATGTTCACCAGCGTCGGAGCCGCCGACGTGAGCCCCTTGCCCTCCTGCCACGTCTTGTAGGCCGGGCACTCGTACTGGAAGAGCTCCGACCCGGAACCGGTGGGACAGGCCAGCGCTGCCTTGGCCAGGGCCACCACCGCCGCGTCGTTGTCCTTGGCGTCGAGGCCCGCGGAGCCGGCGCCGGCGTCCTTGCCGCCGAGAAGCCTGCCTTTGCATGCGGTGGCGAGCAGCACGACCATGATGGTCGCCGCTGCAGAAGAGGATGCGCGCCGGAGGCCTCGAGGATTCGTTTTCATGAAAACCCATCGAGCAAGGCATGTGCCCGCGTCCTGTGGCGTTTTCCTCGGGGATCTTCCGTGTTTCGTGGCCCGGGCACCGGTCGCGCCCGGGTCGCGCCCGGCCGCCTTTATCCCTCTGCCCGTCGCTCCAGGAACCGGCGCTCGGCGTCGTTGCCCGCGAGCTCGATGGCGCGCGCGTAAGCGGCTTTCGCCTCCGGGCGGCCCAGCTGGCGCAGCAGCTCCGCGCGGGCCGCCCAGTACATGTGCGTTTGACCCAAGTCGCCTTCGACGTCCGAGAGGGCGTCGAGGCCAACCTCTGCGCCCCGCACCCGTCCCTGGGCCACCGCCGCATTGAGGCGCACCACCGGCGTGTCGCAGCGCTCGAGGAGCGAGGCGTACAAGGCCGCGATCTGCGAGAAGTCCGTCTCCGCGTAGCTCTTGGCGTGACCGTGGACCGCCTGGATGGCCGCTTCGATGGCCCAGGTCGAGGGCGGGCCGAGCTCGAGGGCCTCCCGAAGGAGCGCGTCACCGGCCCGGATGTCGTCGTGGTTCCAGCGGTCGCGTTCTTGCTGCTCGAGGGCGATGAGCTCCCGGCCGCTCTCGTCGCTGCGGGCGTCTCTTCGCGCGTCGATGAGCAGCATCAGCGCGAGGAGCGCCTTCGGATCCGGCGAGTCGGGGAGGAGCGCCACCGTGAGCTCGCCCAGTCGCCGGGCTTCTGCGCACAGATCGCGCCGCTGCAGCATCTCGCCGCGCGTGCATGCGTAGCCCTCGTTGAAGATCAGGTAGATGACCTGCAGCACGGCGTCGAGGCGCTCCGGGAGGTCGCTCGGCTCTGGGACCACGTACGGAATCTTCGCGGCGCGGATCTTCTCCTTGGCCCGCCCCAGTCGAGCGGCCATGGTGGGCCCACTCACCACGAAGGCGCGCGCAACTTCTTCGGTGGAGAGACCACCCAACGTGCGCAGCGCGAGCGCCACCTGCGCTTCTCGCGCGAGCGCCGGGTGGCAGCAGGTGAAGAGCAAGCGCAGGCGTTCGTCGCCGACCGCTTCCGCTTCGACCGGCTCGTAGGCTTCGTCCGGCTCGCTCGAAGCGAGCGCGGCGTGGTGGCGGTCCATCATCCGCGCGCGCCGTTGGGCGTCCACCAGCCGATGCTTCGCCACGCCGTGCACCCACGCGCCGAGTGAGGCTTGGGGCGGAGCGCCCTCGCGTAGCACTTGCTCCAGCGCGGTGGAGAGCGCGTCTTCCGCCATCTGGAAGTCGCCGCCCGCCCGGGCGATGAGCGCGGAGAGAACGCGACCACGGTCTTCTCGCATGAACGAAGCAAACGAGGTGGTGTCCATGGTCGCTTCTCCTCCTCCAACCCGCTTCTACACGTAGGCGCTGGTGTCCATGACCGGCCGCACTTCGACGCAGCCGGTACGCGCTGCGGGAATGCGGGCCGCGAGGGCGATGGCCTCGTCGAGATCCCGAGCCCACACCCGATAGTAGCCGCCGAGCTGCTCGCGGGTCTCGGCGTACGGGCCGTCGGTCACCGTGCGGTCGCCGTTCTTCGCGCGCACGGCCTTGCCTGCGGCGGCGGGGCCCAGCTGGGCGCCGGCGACGAAGTGCCCGCTGGTCTTGATCTCGTCGGAGAATGCTTTGTACTCGCCCATGATCTTACCGGCCTCGGCGGGGGTGATCTTCGCCCAGTTGGCTTCGTCCTCGCAGATGAGGAGCAGGTACTCCTTGGTCGCGTCGGCCGGCTTCTTTCCCACTGCGGCTTGCGACTTGGCGGCGGAGCCTTGCTCCGGCGTCACCATGTTCTTCACCGGCCGTACCTCGATGGCGCCCCCGGTGGCGTCGGGGATCTTCGCGGCGATGGCGTAGGCCTCGTCCGGGGTCTCGACGTTGACCACGTAGTAGCCGCCCAGCTGCTCGCGGGTCTCGGCGTAGGGACCGTCGCTCACCGAGCGTTGGTCGTTGCGAACGCGCACCGTGGTGGCCGACTTGGTGGGCTCGAGGGCCGCGCAGTCGCCGGCACGCCCGCTCTGGAACAACTCCTTGGTGAAGGTCCCGTAGGCCTCCATGTTGGCGCCCATCTCCTTCTGGCCGAGGGTTGCGAAGCGGCGTTCCGAGGCTTGAATCAGCAGCATGTATTCCATGTTCGTGGCTCCTTCACTGGCATAGCGAACGACGTCGGCTCCGATCGACAGGCGCGGACAGAAAAACGTACAAAAAAGCGAAGCGGCGAAACCCCTGGGGATTTCGCCGCTTTCACCGAGAGCGCGAAGGCTCAGGGGGTCTTGCGGACGCGGACGACCTTGTAGGTGTCGGTGCGGTTGACCATGTTGTCGTAGAGGTTGGTGCCGGGGTTGCGCGCGAAGTTCTTCAGCGCGATCTCGGCCTGCAGGCGGCGCTTGCCACCGAGGCGCGGGATCTTGAAGGCGTGGAACGCCTCGATGCACTGGTCGACGTAGGTGTCGATGCGCGCCTTGTCCTCGTCGCGGGCCTTCACGGCCTCGGCGGTGACGTCGCACTCTTCTTCGACCTTCATGCCGATGCTCTCGAGGAACGCGAAGCAGGGCTTCCACGTCGCGTCGGGAATCGCGTTGCCCCACACCAGGTAGCCACCCGGCTTGAGGAGACGGTGCGCGGTCTTGAAGAAGCGCTCGTCCTCGGCCGTGACCACGCCCGCGTACTCGGTGACGTGGGTCTCGTTCACGGCGACGAAGTCGGCCGCGCCATCGGGGATGGAGAGACGGGTCGCGTCGCTGTGGGTCGCCTTGAGGCGGCCGTTGTGGTTCGGAACGAACTTGCGCTGGCAGGTCTTGATGCCGGCGATCTGCATGTCGATGGCTTCGTAGGTGCACTTGGGCAGCACGCTGCCGCAAACCCAGTTGGCGCCAGCGCCGGTGCCGCAGCCCATCTCGATGACGTGGACCTTGCCGTCGCGGGCGGCCACGTACTCTTGCACTTCCTTGAAGTGGTAGAGGCCGGCGTAGGCGTTCTGGCCGTAGCGCTCGGGCATCGACGACTTGGTGGGCGAGGGACCCCACGCTTCGGGCCAGGTATAGCCCCAGGTGTTGAAGGTGAACTCGTAGCGCTTGCCGTGCTCGTCGCGAACGTCGCCCATGGAACGGTACAGGGCGTAGAGGAGCGAGTAGAGGGAGCCCTTGTCGTAGTCCTCTTCGGCGACGTCTCCGTTCGTGAGCGAGATCTTGGCCTTCTTCTCCACGAGAGAGCCGAGGATCCAGGCGCCGACGATGAGTTGTAGCTGGTTCTTCGAGTAGTCAGACTTGTTGCTGAGCGCCGTCAATACGTCCACGTGAGTACTTCCTTCCGCCACCGTTCCCGATGAGCAGCGTGGCACCGTAGGATGATTCTGCCGACGGAGGGCGACAATCGACCGGAGCCCGATGGAATGGTGGGAGCGCGAAGTGCGCTACGCAGGCATGGTCAAGGCCTTGTTCACTTGAACGATGCACGGCGCGGTGCATTTGCTGCGCTCGCGCGAGGTCGCGGGTCGGGTTGACGCACGCCGACGTGCGCGAGGCGCGGTGACAGCTTCGCAATGCGATGCCCTGCACCTGGCGCGTTGGGGACGGAAAGTTGCAGCGAGCGACGCGCGGTCGAGCTACGGACGCAGCGCCTTGCGTGAACAGCGCAAGGAGCAAGCCGCCAGCGGCGAGGAGACCTTCGCCGTGCGCAGCGCCACCCAGGTAGCCGGTGGCGGTCGCTCTCCCGGCGTGGACCGGGAGCCGGGGCGACGGGGCGCGAGAGCCGACGCTCGGAGGCGGCGTGCCCGTCGTCGCGAGGTCCCGGAGAGGAGGTCGGTCAAACCGCGACCTCGCGGGGAAACGCCGGGTCTTCGGGGGCAACGGCGATGGTCGCGCGCGATGCGCCGCCGCGAATCTTCACCAGGTAGCGATCGGCCGCTTCGTCGAACGACGGCGTTTGCCACGCGACGCGGCCCACGGCACCCAAGGCGAGGTCGTCGATGCGCAGGTTGGACCCGCCGCCGTGGAGCTCGAAGGCCAGCGGCACGCCCGCCGGGCGCACGATCTCGATCTCGCTGACGCCGCCGGTGATCTCCACCTGCACGGTGCCCACCGGCCGCGGGAGCACCAGCTTGCTCGCGCGCACGCCGCCCTTCATGTCGAAGGAGCGAAGCGCCACCGACGAGAGGTCCATGGTGAGGTGCTCCACGCCGCCGGTGATCCGGATGCGCCAGGGCAACTGCGGCGAGAGCGCGATCTCCGCGCCGAGCGTGCAAAGGCCGAACAGACCGCCCAGCAGCGTTGCGTGAAAGTCCACCTCCACGCGGTTTCCCTCGAAGCTCACCTCGGCGGGGGGGCCATCGAAGGCCAGGGTGGCGAGCGGCGCCGCCTCTCGGTATCCGCCTTCGGAACCTCCGCGTACCACCGTGTTGGGAACACCCCCGCGGAGGCGCAGGGAGGCCTCGGAGAAGGTTGAAAAAGGAACGACGACTTGGGGTGCTTGCATCTCGATGTCCTCCTGACACCATATCTCTTAGCTACTAAGATACTTTGTGCAAGAGTTAATCGGCGGGTCGCTGTCGCCCAGTGCGGCGCATCTGTGCAAGAGTCCACCCGCGTTCCCCATGAAGAAGTCGCCCTTCGATCCCGAGATCTTCCGCGAGCTCTCCGCGCGCACGGTGATGTTTCATCAGGCAGTGGCGGAGCGCATGGGCCTCAGCTCGGCCGACCACAAGTGCCTCGACCTCATCGAGCGTCACGGGGGCGGGGGGCGCATCACGCCGGGGCGCGTGGCGGAGCTCACCGGCCTCACCACCGGCGCGGTCACCGGCGTCCTAGACCGACTGGAGAGCGCGGGCTTCGTGTGGCGCGAGAAGGACCCGGACGATCGTCGGCAGATCATCGTTCACGTGCGCCGGGAGCGCATGGACGAGCTCGCGCAGCTGTTCGAGCCCATCGGTCTCGCCGTCGAAGCCATCTGCGCCGAGTACACAGCGGCCGAGCTCGAGCGCATCATGGACTTCACCCGCAAGTGCATCGAGGCCACCGCCCAGGCGACCGAGGTCTTGCGGCGCGCGCAGGCGGCGAGCGCGCCCGCGGAGACGAACTTGGTGACGGTGCCGCGGGGGACCCGTTCGACCGCGAGCTTCGAGGCCCGGCGCGGGGTCGCTGCGTTGATGCTGGGCGCGACCACCGTCGGCGAGAGCGCACACCTCGTACGTGCGCGCTTCGAGGGCGCCCCGCCGACGCTCTCGATGGAGGATGGCGTCGTGTCGTACACCCATCCGCGCGGCAGCCCCCTCGACTGGCTTCGGATGCGGAGCAAGTGGGTGCGGGTGACGCTGGCCCGCGACGTTCGCTGGGCCGTGCGCATCAAGGGCGGCGCGGCGAAGCTGGAGGCCGACCTGGGAGCGCTCTCCTTGTCGAGCTTCGACCTACTGGGCGGCGCCAATGATTTGCTGCTGCAGCTGGGTCGCCCCGAGGGAGTGGTCCCGGTTCGCATCAAGGGAGGTGCGAGTACCGCGCGGATCCAGCGGCCGCGCAACGTGGCCATGAAGCTCGTGGTGCACGGCGGCGTCTCCGGCCTCGCGGTCGACAGCATGAAGCTCGGCTCGGTGGGCGGACTCCTGGAGTGGGCCTCGCCGGACTTCGAAGCCGCGCGTGACCGCTTCGAGCTGGAGCTCCACGGCGGGGCCAGCGATCTCACGCTCGAGTCCGTGTAGAACGAACTAAAAAGCGGCAGGTCGGCGAACCGACCTACCGCTCTTCGGAAGAGTGTCGCGCGAGGCGTTACTTCTTCTTGGGAACGTTCACGCTGATGTACGCGCGCGTTGCGCCCTGGAACTGGCTGGTCGAGATGGTGACCGACGGGTCCGTGTACTTCTTGCCGTAGCTCTTGGTGATGGAGCCGCCGGAGCTCGAGTTGCTGTTCTGCTTGAAGCCCTTGGCCTTGAGCTGGGTCTCGTAGAACGTGTGCACCGCGTCCGGGGTGTCGGTCGTCGAGATGCTGAGGCTGTAGCTGTTGGAGTAGTCGGAGCTCGAGTTCGAGACGTCCTTGATGCGGCCCTTGTAGAGCGGCACGTCGGTGGGCCAACCATCGGGAGCCTTACCCTCGGCTTCGGCGGCCGAAGCCACCGCGGCGGGCGCCTTGGTGATGCTCACCGACTGGCAGATCTTGGTGAAGAACGCGATCCACTTGTCGCCGTCCTTGAGGGGCTTCGAGTCGGAGTGCGAACCGGTGCAGGTGATGCCGTGGTCGCCGGTCGACGGGGTGTAGCCGTGGACCTCGACCTTGCTCTTCTTGTCGTTCTCGAGAACGATCAGGAAGCCGTGCTCACCGACCTTCTCCTTCTTGGAGGCGGTCATCTTGTCGCCGAGCGGGATGCCGATTGCGTCCTTCTCGGCCTGCTCCAGGCTCTCCGGGAACATGGTGGTCGCGCGCAGCTTGATGTGCGTGTCGCCGAAGACCGAGCCCTTCTCTTTGAGGGCCACGTCGCCGGGCATCACCAGCAAGGTGTCGGCTTCGAAAGCGTCGGCCGGGTAGCTCACCTTGATGGAGAATGCACCATCGGCTTCGCCTACGGTCTGATCCACAGCCGCCACCGGCTTGTCGTAGATCTCGACTTTCTTCGAACACCCAGTCGCCCCAATAAGGCAGAGCCCAACCAATACGCTTGCTACGATCTTCATGATTCTCCTCGTTACGAGCTTCCGTTCGGCCCGCAGTGAATCATATTACGACGCCCCCCGTCACCTCTTCCTTCGCTCGCCACGTTTACGCCCGATAACACCGACTCTCTTGAGACATCCGTGCGAAAAACGCCCATTCTGGGCCTCGCCGTGCCGCTTCCGGCGGGCCATTTTCACGCGGAAACCGGCAATTTCGCGCAGGCCGCGGGGAGCGGCCGTGGGTCACGACGACGCAACCATGGCGTGGTACCAGGTGCTCGGCGGGAAGGCGGCGGGGCGCTCGGCAGCCTTGGGAGCGGCCAAGGACACGGTGCCTACGCCGGCGTCGCTCGGCGCTGCGGCCTCGGGGGCCACGCTCGTGCGTGTGAGCTGCACGCGCATCGGACGCGATGCGAGTCGCCACTCGGCAGGGGTCATCGCGAGGCCCTCACGAAAGAGCTTTCGCATGTGGTCGGTCTTTCGCAGCCCCACCGCCGTCGAGACCGCGCTCACGCTCATGTCGGAGAGTGCGAGGAGCTCCTGCGCGCGCTCCAGTCGAGCTTCCACCAGTAGCTCGCGGAAGGTGGTCTTGCGCAGGGTCAAGTAGCGCTGGACGGTGCGACGCGACGAGCTGAGCGCTCGCGCGGCATCGTCGAGTGATGCGTCCGGGAGCTTCTGTGCGAGGTACTTACGGAGTGGCGCGATGGGCCACGCTTGCGCGTCGACTTCCGCCGCTTCGCTCGGGAGCTCTCCGTCGAGGGCGGGCGGTGGCGTCGAAGGGGAAGCGAGGCCCGGAACATCGGCTCCCAGCCATGCGTGGGCCTCGGCCTCGTCCGCGAAGAAGCGCAGCGGGAGCGCGATGCCCTCGTGCTCCACCTGGCCGAGCGCCCAGCGGGTGGTGTCGGAAGGGAGCAGCACGGCGACGGCACGCACCACGAGACGAAGAGCGCCCTCGCGGGTCGCGATGGACCCGACGAGCGAAGCCACTTGCTCGAGCGAGATGGAGTCGAGGCCCCGAGCGTCGACCAGCACGCCATGCCGCGACGTGCTCCGCGCAACGCGATCGAGCAGACCTGCGATGGCGGCGTCGTCGGCGGCAGTCATGGTGCCTGCGACGCGGACGCATAGGGTGCCGTCGTCGCTCATCATCGTGACGTGAATCCGCGGAGAAATGAACTTGGGCATGTGTTGGTGCTTCATGGGTGCGTCCAGGGTTGCTGCGAGGAAGTTGCCCGCGTGAAGCCCGGTAGCGGGTTCCGCGTGGTGGGATGTTTCAGCAACTGGCGTGCCGCAGGGGGCCCTGCGATCCCCGGCCCCAGAGCGCGCCCTTGCCGCGGAAAAGGCCATGGATTCGGCCCGCGTTGGGGGGTGCGATCTGCGCGCTCATGGGCGGCGCTCCGGCACGCGATCGCAGTCGAAGGATCCACGGCCGTGTCCGCCATGCGGTGGCGTCCTGGTGCGAGCGCGCGCCGACGGCGGGATTTGTGCCCCGTGCGGTTCTGCGCGTGCATAGGGGATGCCAGGCTTCGTGGAGTGAGTGGCGTGCGTGCGCGGTGCGTGCTCGGGTGGCGGGGGCCGGGATTTGGCTCGGCTTGGCGCTTCGGCGCTTCGCGCTCGGTTTCGGCTTGGGCTAGGGGTGTCCCTAGTTCTCCGGACCGAGGCGAAACTAGGCACACCCCCCTAGGTGACTGCGGGGGGGGGCCGGGGGCGTGTGTCCGTCTTGTTCTCGTTCCAGCGCGTCCGTCCGGGCCGGGGCCCCGGCGGCCCCCCGGTTTGCTTCGCCAGCCTCGCGGCGGCGATTCGCAGATTTTCAGTTTCGATTCTTCGCGCTGCCTCCGCGGCCTCGCGGCCGCCTCGGCGGCGGAATCTTGCGCGGTCTCGCTCGGTCGGTCGGTGAACCGACGCGGCCTACCGCACGCGGAAGCTGATGGGGATCAGCTTCGGCTCTCCCGGGCGGCGCTCCATCGGCGCCGGCCGGGAAGAAGTGGCGTCAACCTGGCGCGTCGAGACGCGTCGTGCTCACTCCCAC
>Ga0075163_10010016_pt1 | contig 12414 bp, 10 predicted proteins | sample JI1023141ADNA_FD_71478 | JGI IMG/M metagenome (GOLD analysis project Ga0075163, IMG submission 71478) | Wastewater effluent complex algal communities from Wisconsin, to seasonally profile nutrient transformation and Carbon sequestration -... | ecosystem: Engineered > WWTP > Effluent > Algae...
GCTGTTCAACGAACAGGGCATACTCATCGCGGGTCATTCCAAGCCAGTCATGGAGCTTGAGCTTAGAATCGCTGGCATGCCAACGTGAGATCTCGTTGTCAACCTCCTCGTCGACGTCTACGATCCGACCCTTTAGAGCTCTCTCCACAAATGAAATATGCTTAGACATCGATGGTTCTCCCCCTTACAGCATCCTTGATGAAGACTCCTGTGCTCGGGTCCACGGCTCCCATATGGACCCCCTGCTTGTTATATACCTCCAGTTCACCGTGTAAACCATCCCAGACATAGATGCGGCGTCCGTTCGCGGAACGGTAGCGCGGAGCACGCTCCCTTCTAGAAATTTGCTCTAACCCGGAGACAAAGCCGGTGGTAGGAGGGTGTATGTAGGGCATATCCGCGCTGAGACTCTTTCGCGCTGGGTCCGAAAGTACCAGACGAGGACGTGCGAGTACATCTGTGACCTCCCGAGGAACGGAACAAGAGGTCAAGAAACCATAAATTTGGCCCTGCCAGCGCGGTGGTAGCGGTGGGGGGATGGCCCAAGCCGCCTTCGACCAGTTCAATGCCGACGTCCTCGCCCTTCTTCTCACCTGTCCGGTCGGCGTCGTGGGCGATACCCCCGTACTCGTTCTGGGAAAATCCCGGGGTGGGGCGAGGCTATCATCCCGTTCGCGGCCCTTCTGCAACCACGCCCCCGACCGGCGCGAAGGACGCGGCGTCGGCCCGCCGTGGGGCAGTTGCTGAGGTTGGGCCCGTCTGCCTGATCTTCAGCGGCGGCGAGGGCGGTTCTCATTTTGCCGCCAAAGCGCGCTCTGGCACAACGGCAGACCTGGGGGTGGGTACTTGCGAGGTGCTAAAGCAAATGAATGCCGATCGTCAAAGAAGAGATCGATGAACTCGAGTTGGAGTTTGTCAGAGTAGGTGTGACGGATGAGATTCGATGTACGGTTGTTGACGCGACTACTCACGAAGTTCTTATCGACGAGATCTTCCCTCCGCAGGAGCTTACCCCTGAAAAGCTACAGAAGTTCCTTCCGCACGGAAGAGAGCTACCGGGGTTGGCCATCGCCGAGATCCTCGAGCGAGCGCGTCGGCTCTCCGTATGACCCTTCCTGTTGACAGGCTACGCCGCCATCGCCACCGGAACGGCCCCTCGTCGGCGATGATCGCCGCGACCAGCACATCGGGGCTGCTCGTGCTGGTCGGCACCGGGGAGCCGCGAACGTCCGAGCCTCGATGGGCGCCAGGCTCGTGAGTGGCCGAGCCCTCGGGGCCCTGACCCGAAGCCGCCGAGACCCGCACCAGCGCGAGCGGGACGAGCAGCCCCGCGTCTCCGCATCGTCGGCAAGCCTCGGCAGCCGAACTGATCGGGCCGGGGGTCCACCTGTCCTTTCCGACAGCCGATGCGGCGCCTCTCGCGCGTTTTGGCTCTGGGAAGCCAGGGGACCGGCGGGCCTTTGCGGGTCCCGGCCGGCCGCCTGAGCAGCGGTCCGATTCGGGCCCGCGGGCTGCCCCAGCATGGACGGATATCCCCACGCGCAATGAGGATTGCGCGGAGACGCGATCTCCCGCTCCGGGTCGAAATTGGTTCAAATCTGGTTCGATTTTCCGGGTCCGCGGAGAAAAGTGCCGTATTCACGTGAATTGAGCCGATTGGCGGCCCGTATAGCTGTAATCGACAACGTCGGTCACGTCGGCCGCGAGGTCGACGCGTCCGACCATGACGAAAAAGATGAACTCGTTGGTGCGGGTGAACTCGCTTGTTCGGATGGCGCCGGTCGGGTTGATGATGGTGCTCACCATCTGCACCCGCGCCTCCGGGAACGTCTGCTCGAGCAGCAACCCCAGCCGCAGGAACTCCTTCTCGTCGATCGTCACGATCAGCGCCGAGTCGTCCGGGTTCAGCAGTTCCTTCGCTAGCAGCAGCCGCCGCTCCATGAACGCCAGCCACTTCGAGTGGCGGTATAGGTCGTCGCCCTCGACGTAGTCGTTGTTGTACTTCCAGTCCTTCGCGCCCGTGTTGTACGGCGGGTCGATATAGATGCAGTCGACCTTGCCTCGGTGCGTGAACAGCAGCGTCTCGAGCGCGTGCAGGTTTTCGGCGTTGATCACTGTGTGGAACGGCTTGTCGCCGCCGCGCTCCACCTTCCCCGTCGAGACGAGGCCGGGGTAGATCGGGTCGCGTGACTGCGCGACCACGACGAGATCGTCGAGGGGTGCGGTGAGCTCCTCGCGGGGAGTCTCGCCAGACGCCGCTGGGTCGAGCAGCTCGAGCTTCGCGGCGCGCGCGGAGCGGTCCATCCCGACGACGCGCCACAGCCGGTTGTCCGGCCTCTTCGTCGCCTTGCCGCGCGGAGGCAGCACCCGGACCTTGTCGCCCTTGCGCACCTTGCGCCCGGGCAGCTCGACGACCTCTGGGAGGTGGCGCTCGAAGTTCAGCCCGAACGCGCGGCGGTCGGCGAGCGCGCTCACCTCTCGCTCGAGATCGCGCGCGAGCGCGGGCTCTCTCGTTCGTAGCTCCCGCAAGAGGTCGTTTAGCCGAGACACGGGGCAGACTGTACGTGATTTCGCTCGCGCTTGGGAAGTTGTACCGTGCCAGGAGTATGACCACGTACACCCAGGCGCAGAAGGAGGCGGTCGCTTGCCTCGACCGGCCGCTTCAGATCGTCGCGTGCGCCGGCTCGGGTAAGACGCAGGTCATCTCCCAGCGCATCGCCAAGATTCTCGCGCTCCCCGACGTCAAGCCGAGGAATGTCGTGGCGTTCACGTTCACCGAGAAGGCCGCCGCCGAGCTGAAGGAGCGCGTGCTCTCCCTGGTGGAGAAGGAGCTGGGCAACGTGCACGGCCTCGCCGAGATGTACATCGGCACCATGCACGGCTACTGCCTTGCTCTGCTGCAGCGGCTCGTGCCGGAGAAGTTCAAGTTCTCCGTGCTGAGCGACATCACCGCGCAGCTCCTCGTCAACAAGTTCAGCAAGGCGTCGGGTCTCACCAGTTGCCCGACGACCGCCGCGAGCGGCGTACTGCGCAGGTACATCAACACGCGGCTCTACCTGCAAGTCGTGAGCGTCCTACGCGAAGACAACATCGACCTCGAGCTTGTGCCTGCTGGCGTGCTCGAGTCCTTCGAGAAGTATGGCGAGCTGCTTCGCACGAAGTCCTACTTTGACTACACCCAGATCATCCGCAGCGCGGTCGACTACCTCGAGGGCGACCCACTCGAGGACCAGGACTTCGTGCGCGTGCAGGACCACGTGCAGAACGACATCAAGTACGTCGTCGTCGACGAGTACCAGGACGTGAACGCCTTGCAGGAGCGTCTCGTGCGCGGGCTCGTCCGGTTCGGCGCCAACCTCTGCGTCGTGGGCGACGACGACCAGACCATCTACCAGTGGCGCGGCAGCCAGGTGTCCAACATCGTCAGTTTCGCCACCCGTCTCCCGGGCGTGAAGCGGGTCACGCTCGACGACAACTTCCGCTCCAGTAAGGGAGTCGTAGAGCTCGGCCGGTCCGTCGCCGAGCGCATCCCCGCAGGCCAGCGCCTGCCCAAGGAGATGGTCGCCGCGGGCCATCAGGAGTGGAAGCGCGGGGACCTCCTCGCCGTGACGTTCGACGACCCGCAGGCGGAGGCCCGGTGGATCGCGGACCGCATCGAGCACCTCCGCGGCGTCCCGTTCCAGAGCCGCCCGGACGCGCCGGCCCGAGGGCTGTCGTGGTCGGACTGCGCCGTGCTTTTCCGTTCCGTCGCCAAGGACTCGGCACCGCTCGTGGCAGAGCTGCGAAGCCGCAACATTCCCTTCCTCGTGAAGGGGCTCAACCAGCTCTTCGAGAGCCCCGAGATCAAGGCCGTCGTCGGCATCTTCCGGTTCATGGTGGCAGAGGTCACGGCCGAGAACCTGAAGGCGCAGTGGACGGACGCAGACCTCATCCCGCCAGCCGGCGACTGGAAAAAAGCGCTCGCCGTGTTGGAGAAGGGGCGCGACTTCGAGAAGACAAAGAAGCACTCCGTCTTCAACGTTCAGCGCGTCTACCTCGACTTTCTGGAGGCGCTCGGGCTGCGCGAGGACACCGTGCCCGGCGACGCGGGCCGCGCCGAGCTCGTCTTCTACCAACTCGGAAAGTTCAGCCAGGTCATCTCGGACTACGAGCAGATCCACTTCCTCACCCAGCCCAAGGCGAAGTACGAAGGATTCGCCAAGTGGCTCGAGCACGAAGCGCCGGGGCAGTACGCCGACGCGGACACCGACGTCGGCTACGCCTCCCCCGACGCCGTCACGATCGCTACCGTGCACCAGTCCAAGGGGTTGCAGTGGCCGGCCGTGTTCCTACCGGCACTCCGCAGGAACCGCTTCCCGTCGCGCGTCATGGGCGGGGTCCAACTCCAGCACGTGATCCCGGACGACGCGCTCGACGACCCGGCCCGGTACCGAGGCACGGTCGAAGACGAGACGCGCCTCCTCTACGTCGCCGTCACGCGCGCCCAGAAGTACCTCTACGCGAGCTTTGCTCCGCTCGCGGACAACCAGCAGCAGAAGAACCGCTCCGAATTCTTCGAGCACATCGCGAAGCAGCAGTGGGTGTCGACCACGCCGGCCCCCATCCCGGGCGAGCGCCTCCCACCGCAGCCCCTCCAGGAGACGCCGCGGGTCACGCTCTCGTTCTCCGAGCTGAAGTACCTCTTCGAGTGCAGCTACCAGTTCAAGCTCCGTTTCCTTTACGGGTTCAACGCGCCCATCCACGAGGCGCTCGGCTACGGCAAGGCCCTGCACGACGCCCTCGCCGAGGTCCACAAGCGCGCCCTCGACGGCGACTTCGTCACCAAGGAACTCGCCCCCGCGCTCATCGACCGACACCTCAACGCGCCGTTCGCGTACGACGCCCTCCGCGAGAAGCTCCGCGCGGCCGGTATCAAGGCCATCGAGCGCTACTTCGCCGCGCACGGACAGCAGATCGCCAACACCGAGTTCTCCGAGAAACAGATCCAAGTCCACATCGCCCCCGGCATCACTGTCGACGGCCGCATCGATCTCGTCCGGCGCCTCGACACAGGAGAGGTCGCCATCGTCGACTTCAAGTCCAGCGAGCGCGCGCAGGCCGAGGACGTCACCCGCGACCAGCTGCACGTTTACGCAGTCGGCTACGAGGAACTGACCGGCAAGTCCGCCGACCTCATCGAGGTGCTCAACCTCGACGAGAAGGGTCAAACCAAGCGCGAGCCCGTGAACGATCCGCTCCTCACCGGCGTGCGCGACAAGATCCGCGACGCAGGGGAGCGTCTACGCAAGAACGACCTGCCGCGCCTCCCCACGTGGCAGGAGCACGCGTGCGGCACGTGTGACCTGGTGGGACTGTGTCGAGCGCGCCCGGCGCGCTGACTTGATTCCTTCGTGTTCGACGCCGCTCGTGCTCGCGGCGGGCGGTCGTCGGTGCCGTCGGGCGGCCCGACCTCCCGGGCCATGTCCACGAGAGCGCAGGGGAGCTGGCAGCGGGATCGATCGGGCGCCCGGGACGTGGCCCGCGCGATACTCCTCGGACGGCCGAGAGCACGATGACCTCGCCCCGGGCGGCCCGCGGCTCGGCGGGGCGTCGGCCGCCGAGGACCCGTCGCACCGCGGCCGGCAGCTCGGCGGACCTGGACACCTGGGCCTCCTGCCCGGTATATTTTCGCTCGGCGCGATTCTGCGCGACGCCCAGGGCGGTCCCATCCATGTCCCGCTTCACGGCCAGCCACCCTGTCGTGCGGGTTCCGAAGGATAGACGATCACTCGTGCGCTTGCGCACTGAACATCTCCGGCCCAACTTCGCACTTCTAACTTGAAAAGGAAAGCGCAGAAATGGGCGACATGAGCGGCGATCTCGATCTACTCGTACGGTGGCAAGGCGGCGATCGCAGCGCTGCGAACGTGCTTGTGCACCGCTACAGTCCTCCTTTGGAGGCGCTATTTCGCTACAAGACTAACGAACAGGACTTCGAGGACCTCAAGCAACAGGTCTGGTTGGAGTTGACAAAGAGTCGTCCGACAGAGTTCCACAGTGGGTTTCGCGCATATCTGTTCGGGATAGCGCGATATGTGTTGATTCGCTACTGCGAACAAAAACAGCGGGTACCCGCTTGGGATCCATTGACCACGTCGCTCGTAGAAATAGACCTATCTCTCTCCCAGAAGGTGGCCAAAGCGCTCGGAGCGCGCGACCTGAGATCGACCCTCCAACGTCTGCCGCTTGACGTTCAGGTGTTGCTGGAGTCGCGTTACATGCTTGATATGTCAACATTAGAACTGGCCGCAATGTACGGCGTGCCACCGGGCACCGTCCGGAGCCGTCTTCACCATGCCCGCAAGCAGCTGGCGGCTGAGATACGTGGAGCGGGCTGGTGCGCCCTTGGCGATAGCCGGAAACAATTTGAGGATCTACGGGCATGAAAGAGTGCACACAAACATCGCTGACTCCATCAAGTCATGCATGCCGGGACATATTCGCCGTACTGCGCGACGATCCGTCGTCGAGCCCGAAATCCTCTGAACCTGGCCGAATCGGCGTCTTGGCCATCGGCGACATGATTGACCGCTACCAACTGGGGCACAAACTCGGCGCGGGCGGCATGAGTGTCGTGTATGCGGCCTTCGACCCCGAACTCGACCGAAAGGTGGCGCTCAAACTACTGTTGCCCCAGCCTGAGGGACATTCAGGTCGCGGAGAGCAGGCGCAGGCGCGCCTGCTTCACGAGGCCCAAGCGCTCGCAAAACTCGCACACCCTAACGTGGTAGCCATCTATGACGTGGGAACCCATGGCGACAGAGTCTGGATTGCAATCGAGTACGTGGCCGGGAATACACTCCGTGAGTGGGCAAGGCTGCGGCCGCGAACCTGGTCGGAAATCGCACGAGTGTTGACCGACGCGGCGCGCGGGGTCGCTGCGGCTCACGCTGCCGGCCTGGTCCACGGGGATCTCAAGCCCGACAATATTATGATTGATAGTGATGATCGGGTGCGAGTCATGGACTTCGGTCTCGCCCGTGTCCTGGACCTCTCGATGACTGAACTCGAGCTCGCATCAACGCCATCACCACCTGAGCCGAAGTCGACGGCCTACTCGACGCAGCCGGGCGAGGTTCACGGCACCCCGCCCTACATTTCCCCAGAGCGGTGGCTTGGTGAGGCGGCAGGACCTGCTGCAGACCAGTTTGCATGGAGCGTCATGGCGTGGGAACTCCTGTATGGCGAGCGGCCGTTTGTCGGCGCGACAAAGAAGGCGCTGAAGGACAAGATAGTCATGGGCCAAAGAAGTGCACCACCGCGTGGTCTCCGCGTCCCCAACTGGCTGCGACGAGTAGTCGAGAGGGGATTATCGACGGATCCCTCGATGCGTTGGCCAACTATGGCGGAGTTATTGACGGTTCTGGAGCGCGACCGGTCACGGGCCCGGGTGCGGATAATCTCGATGGTGTTTGCAGGGAGCATCGTGCTGACTGCAGGCGCGGAAGGGTATCGGCGTTGGGATATCGTGCAAGAGGAGGAAATCCGCCAGCGGGATATCGCGCAGCGCGAGGCTGCCTGTGAGGCGTCGGGTGCCTCCGTCGATGGTATGTGGAACGGCATGGCTCACAAGCGGGTACGGGACGCCTTCATGGCGACAAGGGTCAGTTACGCCGCCACGACCGCGGACAAGGTCATGCCTTGGCTGGACGAGAAGGCCGCAGCGTGGAAGCGAGCGAGGACGGATGTGTGCCTGAACGCCGATGTCCGCCATATATGGGACCAGCCCGTCATGGACCGTGCGCTCTGGTGCCTCGAGGACCGACAGATGGAAATGGAATCGCTTGTTAGCGAGTTCGGTCGTGCGAATGCTACGACTCTGCAAAAAGCGGTGTCGGCCGCAGCTGGCCTACGGACCGTAGAGGCATGCTTGGATGAGGGCTGGCTGCGGCGCCAGCCGGTTCCGCCAGAGCGAGAGCGCGGAACCCTCAGAGATGTGCGCAACGTGCTCGCTCGGGCACACTCGATCGAGATCGCTGGGAGTTTCAAGGCGGCCCTAGAGGCCACAATGGCGGTGCGCCAGCGACTCGAGGGGAAAGGTGCTTGGCCGCCCCTTTTGGCGGCCGCACGGGCGCAAGAGGGCTCGCTCCTGGAGAAGACGGGTGAGTATCAAGATGCCGAGACGGTGAGCAAGAAAGCGTACTTCGAGGCCGCGGACTCGGGAGCCTGGGAAGTGGCCACTGAGGCTGCTACCAAATTGATCTTCATCACAGGAGATAGGCTGGCACACCATGTCGAGGGGCTCGACTGGGCGGAGCATACGAAAGTTGCAATCTCCCAGGCTGGAGATCCAGAAGGCCTTCGGGAGGCCAGGCGACTGAACAATCTTGCCGTTGTGGACCTAGCGAGGGGAGCATATGACGAGGCATTGGCACTTCACAAGCGCGCTTTGGCTATCGTCGAGAGTGCTCTCGGTCCCGCCCATCCTCAGGTAGCTCTGGGCCTAAACAATATTGCCCTTGTATACCTGGCTACGGGAGAATTCGGGGAGGCACGGAGACTGCAGGAACGCGCCGTTGCCACCTTCGAGAGGGCTCTAGGCCCCGATCACCCTGCTTACGCCACAAGTCTGAGTGATCTTGCCAAGATTCACCTGGCGACAGGTGCGTATGCGGAAGCACGAATGCTTTTCGAGCGAGCCGTGTTCATTCAGCAGAGTGCGCTTGGCCCCGACCACGTTGACCTTGCCACGAGTCTCGGAAACCTCGCCAATGTATACATGAGCACAGGGGAATACGTGAAGGCGCGGATGCTTTACGAGCGCACCTTGGGCATCTTTCAGAAAGCTCTGGGCCCGGACCACCCCGCTGTCGCCATGGGTCTGGGCAACATCGCACAGCTCCTCGAAGTCACTGGCGCATATGGAGAGGCTCGGAGGATGCACGATCGCGCATTGGCTATCTTCAAAAAGACGTTCGGCCCAGAGCATCGCTACGTTGCCCAGAGTTTGAGCGACCTGGCCGACGTCTCCACCGCAACAGGGGCACTTGTGGAGGCGCGAGCTCTAAGTGCAAATGCCTTGGCCCTGCGGGAGAAGGCGTTGGGCCCCAACCATCCAGAGGTCGCCATGAGCCTCCATGGCCTCGCTCGCGTGCAGATTGCGGAAAAGAAGCCACGGGATGCTCTTCCATTGCTCGAACGCGCAGTGACGATTATGGAGGCACATGAGGGTGTTCAAGACGAGGAATTTGATGTGCACTTCAGTCTTGCCAAGGTGCTTACTTCTACACGTGGAGACCATGGCCGTGCACTCCGTGAGGCCAGAACTGCCCGCGAAGGGTTCCGCCTGGCCGGTGTCGGCGCGAGCAAGAACTTCGCCGAGGTCGAGGATTGGCTAGCGAAGCACGAGAAGCGCTCCGTTCAAAGACCATAACGCAGTCAAGATCCGAGCTAGGAATTATGACAGCTCGCGGTTTTTGAGAGCGCCTGTAATTGCAGGTGCTCTCAATCTTCGGTCCTGTCCAGGAAGTGCCCGCCTACTACGCAAGTCCTCAGGCATCTAAAATCCACGAAACCATCATTGTGAGAATGGTCTCGTCACGATGTTGAACAACCACTCCAAGTCGCTGCACTTTACACATAGACGCCCAGATGCAGCGTGGCGGAAGATCGCCTCGACACGCGTCGGGACGTAGGCGTGAACGGGGTACTACCACCCCTCGACGGATGCGAGCCAACGGCGCGGCGTCGGTATTCTCGTTGGAGGTTGAGTAAATGTCACAACAGAGCGCTTTCAAGTCCTTCTTCGCCGTCGCAGTCCTCTTGTTCGGAGCATGTGATGGACTCGACGAGGAGCAATCCCGTGAGTTCGACGTCCAAGACGCCGGGCTGGTGGCCATCGCGTCGGACGAGATCGAGGCCCGCCCCATCATGCCGGCTCCGAGGTATGAGGCGGACGCCGATGACCCCTCTCCCCGGTTTCTCGGTGAGCTGGACCCGGGCACCGCCCTCGCTGTCATTCCGCTCGATGCACCCGAGGAATTGGAGATCGAGGAGGACAACTGGTCCGAGTTCGACCTCTCCGACGGCGGTCAGCCTGTGGCGAGTCCTCCGGGCAAGACCTGCTGCGTCAACTGCGCCGATGGGTGGTCCGGCTGGTGGAACCGGGGCACGGGTGATGAATGCAACAAGCGCGGCGCTAACTGGTGCCACGATCACAACTGGAACTTCATCAACGCGGAATGGTTCACCAACTGCCCCGCGGGGTGAGCACGTGGTGCGAGACCGCTGCGTCAGACCCATGGTGCGACGCGGCGGTCCTGTGCGGGCCGCGGCGGCCAGGGCAGGGCAGGTCGTGGAACGCAATGTAGTGAATAAACAGCGCGCACAAAAGAGAGCAACCCAAATGACTCAGCGATTCAAGACTGCATTGGCCTTCACGGCTCTTCTCTCCTCGGCCACGTTCGTACCCTCGGCATTCGCGGCGTGGGCCCACAACGATGGTCCCCATAAAGTTTGTGCCCAGAGCCTGACCGTTCACAACGGAGGAGATGTTGGTACCCTCCATCATGGGGCGTCGTTTTGGATTGATCATTGGGGTGACGGTAAAAACCACGCATGGGGTTGGGGCAATAACCCGGGAAGCGACAAATACTATTGGGGATGGGTCTACAATGGGTGGTTCTGCTAGCCAGAAATCGCGGCCGGGTGGCGTCGGGGTTTGCCCTCGGCATTCATATGGCCGTTGGCATCCCCGAGCATTTGGGTCGGCTGGTTCCATGCTTAAGCGCCTGCTTGGCTGAGGATTGCGTCGCCGATCCGCTTGGTGAAGGTCATCTTCGCATCGAACGATCACCCCGCGCGTCGGCAGCATCACAGCGGTGGCGGGGGCACCGGGCAGGCCGAGGTCCGAGGCCTCGACGACACCGAAGCCCTTGTGATCGAGTACCGCCGGCAGCGGCGTGGGACGGAGAGGCCGGGTCACGTTGAGCCTCGATCCGCCTCACCGTCCTGGCCTTTTGCGTCCAGGATCTGTGCGTCGCCAAGGTCGGCACCGAGGGTGCCTATCCGCGGACAGCCGACGCGCCGCGACCGCCCGGTGCCCGCGGCGTGGCTGGTGTTTCGACCACGTGTGCGAAAAAGGCCCTCCCTAAAACTGTCCAGACGGTGATCGACACTCTCGTCAAAAACACTTGTATGCCCATGAGACACATCTTCACGCTCACAATCACGCTTCCGCTCCTCGCGCCCGCCCTTCCGGCCTGTGACTCCCCGGACGATGAGGCCGAGTTGCAGGCGCTCGACATCGAGGACGACGTCGAGGTCCACGCCGCGCAGGACAAGGATATCGCCGACAACGGGAAGCCATCTTTTGAGGAGTTCGATCTGGAGGCCAACGTGAGGCCAGCAGCCTACTACCCTCATCAGGGCCACCTTTGCCAAGCAACAGAGAACATTCAGTTCTATGCCGACGACTTCTCGACGCCTAGCTATGTCGTCCAGCAGAACCAGTACATCCGAATCGACTGGAACGGTGAGACCTTAGTCAACTGGGCCTACGGGCACGGCGACGGCCACTCGTCCCGTTCTTTCATCTACCGGCACTCGAACGGCGTGATCCGTCTAAAGAACTGCCATTAAGGTCCGTGGCCGAGGTGTGGATCGGCACGCGAGCTGTTCCCGCGGGCCCATCGCTGGTGATCGCCGGTCCAACTACCCTAAGGACGCTCGCGCTCCGCGCTGCCACATCCCCACGGCCCACGCCGCAGCGCTGGCGCTCCATCAGCGGCGTCCGTCGGGCTGCACGGCGAGGACGCCGGCTGGACCCGCAACCCGACCATCGGCCCCAGCGATCCCCAGCCGCTGGCCGCCCGCGTTGGCACCACGACGCGGCTTGCGTGCATGCGGGCGAGCGTTGCGAGCCGGGCCTGCCACACCTCGCCGCGGAGCTGCGGGGCTGGCTTCTCGGACATGTCCTTCGGGGCCGGCCACGTCGGCGGCGCGCTAAGATCGACGACGCACAGCCCGAAGGCGCCCGATTGCACCTCGCCCTCGAGCTGATCGGTGCCAGCGCACCGGCAGCGCCGCCGCGCGCACCAGCCGCGCCAGCACGCGGCGACGTTGCTCGCGGTGCTGGAGAAGCACCGGCCGACCCGGCTCGCGCCGCGGCAGGAATCCAGCGTCGGAGGTAAAGGCGATGCATGAGCTCGGCGCCAGGCCGGCCGCGATCTTCGATCGGCTGCGCCTCGAGCACAAAGACTTCACCGGCAGTCTCTCGGCGATCAAGCGAATGTGGCGGCGCCTTGAGGCCGAACGCGGGCCGCGAGCCGAGGCGGTGGCGATCCCCGTCGAGACGGCGCCCGGGCAGGTCGCGCAGGTCGACTTCGGGGACGTGGGCAAGCTCTACGACCCCGCGAGCCGCGTGCTGCGGCGGGC
>Ga0075163_10010018_pt1 | contig 12413 bp, 10 predicted proteins | sample JI1023141ADNA_FD_71478 | JGI IMG/M metagenome (GOLD analysis project Ga0075163, IMG submission 71478) | Wastewater effluent complex algal communities from Wisconsin, to seasonally profile nutrient transformation and Carbon sequestration -... | ecosystem: Engineered > WWTP > Effluent > Algae...
GTTGTTTCTGACTGTCAGCTTGACTTATTGCCAGAAAAATTTGATATACCAATTGTGGTACGACGGAGTTGCCCAGCGCCTTTAAACGGTTGGCGCGGTCGGGCACGCCTTTGGCGATTCTTTGGATGTTTGGACGCTCCGCACAGAATGGGTCTCCCGTACTAACTCGAAGGATGATCCAGTCCATCGTTTCGTCATCAAAGGATCGCCATATTTCTTGAATCTCTGATAGTGTTTCTGGCACATGCCCATCTTTAATCTCGAAAATTCCTCGTTGCAAACGCTGCAAGGCGATGGCTTCATCACGTTCAATTCCCGATGACGGCCATACTTCCAATGCCATGATGCGTGACAAACAACGCACAACGTCATGATGTTCGATTGTTCGTTGTTCGCTGGATTCAAATCGACGTGGTGAACATTTAGCCGTTTCGTTGTCCCGCAATTCTCGCAAGACTTCCCGACTAGCTTTTCCGCTCTCTTCCGCAAAGCAGATAGAGTAGGATGATCCTTTTGATGGTGCGCTCCGGCGCATTGCAGGTTGCAAAATTTCCTTTTCCTGAAAGCGGTCCTGTCTTCGAGATTCTTCCCGTAACGCTTCCTGAGTATCTGTTTCCCGCAAGACATGCAAAACTTGATCGGGTCTGAAAGTTGTGGCCTTGGCATCTCGGCATTCCTCTAATCCAACTTCGTCCAATCTGTAGGAAAGTTCATCAGATACTCCACAAATTGCGGGTTCAAACTGCCCTCCACCACATTGACACCGTGGCTCTGTAGACCGTCCCATCGGTTCGCGGTCGGCGTCGGCAGCATGTGTACAACTCTCCCGAGCAGCCCGTTCGTCGTCACGTTGGCGCACGCTTTCGCCGATCCGTCTTTCCAGTCCCGAGCGGTCGGTGTCGGGAGCATTTTTATCGCCGCCGACAGCGACACGCTCACCTTCTTCCCGGTCTTCACGTTCTTTCCGGTCGGCGTCACCGTGCCGGGCGCATAGGTCCGCCCGCCGGTCGCCATTGATGCGTCTGCCGTTGGCAACAACCCAGACCCGATCCCTCCGGTGCGGCGCGTTGACGGCGCAAGCTGGAAGTACGACCGTCCCGCGCTCGTAGCCTTCCGCTTCCAGGTCAGATAGCACGCCGTCGAGCGCCATATTGATGAAGCCAGCAACGTTCTCAATAACGATCCAATCGGGCCGCACTCGCGCAATGACCTCGCGAGCGATAGGCCAGAGTGCGCGGTCATCTTCCGCGCCCAATCGCTTCCCGGCGCATGAGTACGGCTGACAGGGGATGCCCGCCGTGATGATGTCGACGGCGACTCCAGCGGGAATAGCTCCGATGTCTCCATAGTTCGGCACTCCTGGGAAGTTCTTGGCGAGCACTTTGCTCGCGAACGGGTCTATTTCGGCGAACCCGACCGTCTGCCATCCCATCCAGCGGGCGGCTAGAGCGAAGCCGCCGATACCGCTGCAAAGATCAAGGTGTCGCATTTTCGCTCAACCGCCGCAAGCATCTGACAACGCGCTCCTGGCCGCTTTTCGCGCTCGGTCAAGCTCCAGGTTGGCCTCGCGCATTTCGGGTATCGCCTCAATCGTGCAATACGCCTCTGGCGTCAGCAGGCTGGCCCGTTTGTCGCACGCGCGCTCTAGTCGCTCCAGCGCGGCGCGCAGCGGGTCTTCCTGTTGCACGGCGGGCCTCAGGTTCTGGGGCTGTCGCAACTCAAGGGCATTGAGGGCATCGCGCAACGCGATGAGTCCGTCGCCAAACACGATGACATCCTGAGCCGGAATATACTGGCCTCCTGATGTGTCCGATGGAGACAAGATCGTTAGCTTCTGCCGATTTGGCTCAATCTTTGCTACACACCATCCTAGGTTTATGACGACTGTGTTTTGCATGATTTCCTCCTGCCTGCCGGTTAAAATTGGTAAAATATTACCACAAACGGAATAGTTTTACCATGTCGCGGGCATAAAAAAGCCCCGCTTCGGCGGGGCAACGGAGGATAGCAACAGACGCGATGGAAACGGGGAAATCTAGGTGTAGGTGAACGTGATGATGCCGGCAGCGTTCCAGTTGATTTTGAACGGGGTGCCCACGTCGGCTTGCTTGGCTTCGCCGAAGTTGATGTAGGCCACGGGCGGGCTGCCGCTGTCGGATGTGTTGATCAGCACGGCGTTGTAGGCCGGGCCGATGGCGCCGCCGGTGGCGGTCACAGAAATGTCGTCGGCGTCGAACATAGCATCGTTCGTTGTCGTCGTGGAGATGGCGACGTTCGCCAGGGTCTCGCCGCCCTGGGTCCATCCGTTGCCGTAGACCTCCACGCCGGTCATCACGTTGCTGGCGGCGGTGTGGCTGGCGACAAATGAACTGGAACTGTTTAGCAGGGCGACTTTGTACACGTCGGCCGCCGCGTTGCTGCCATCCGCGAAGCGCCGGGTCGTGTGGTTGTAAAGCTGCATGGTGACGGCCATTAACGAGTCCTCAAGCGGTGACGCGCAAAATCAGATGATCGGGGGTGCTGGTCGGGTGTACCCAGACAATGCCGTTCGGCCACGGGGCCGCGTACACCACGAGTTGCGCACTGGTTGGGGCGTATTCTTCGGTCACGACCGGGCCGAGGCTAATTTCCAGGGTGCTCTCTTCCGCGATCCAGCGGAACGCGCCGGGGCGCTGGTCGCTGTCCACCGTGTTCCGGCCGAAGGTGACCACGAATCGGTCGGGGGTCACGGTCGGGTATTTGTCGCTGAGCGGAGTTCCGTCTTCGAGCAGCATGAGCCGGATGGCGTTGTCGTGGCCGAGGTAGACGGTTTCGGTCAAGTCGCTCATGCGGCCCTCCGGTAGTTGGGTCTGATGATTCCCGGCTGACGGGTTTCCTGGCGGATGCCGGGGCGGTCGGGCCGGTCGGGGGTCGGGCCGTCGTCCCAGACGTATGGGCGTGGGGCGAACACCAGCACTCTGGCGCTGGGCGGGGCAAGCGCCGCGCCGGCCGCGATGCCGGGAGCCTGAAAGCCGAACCGGACGGTGAACGCGGGAACCGTCACCACCACCGGGCCGGCGGTGACCTGCGGCGCCTCGGCGGCTATCGCGATGCGTTCTGGCGCGGGCGCGTCGAGGTTTGATCCGCCCGACACGACTGGCGCGAGCGGTTCGGCCGCGATGCCCGCAGTTGGGATGTCGAGGCTGGTTCCGCCCGATATTTCCGGTGCCGGTGCCGCCACGCTCACCGTCGCTGCGGGCGGTTCCAGGGCGAATCCGCCGATCACGTCCGGCGCCGGTGCCGCGATTTCGATGGTGGCTGCGGGCGGGAGGACGGATGTTCCGGCGATGACAGTCGGGGATGGTGCCGCCGCCGCGATGCCCGCTGTCGGGATGTTGATGGTGACGCCCATCCCGGTGGTCGGCTGCCCGGCCGCGACCGCGATGGTCGCCGTAGGCACGTCGATGGCGCGGCCGGTGGCGATCTCGGGCGGTTCGGCCGCGATGGCGATTTGGGCGGCGTCCGGCCCCCAGGGCGGTATCGCCACGATCTCCGGGGTGGATTGGGATATCGCGATGATCGCGCTGGGCGGGCGAAGCGTGGTCCCCGTCGCGATGTCCGGGATGCCTCCCGCGACCGCGACGGCCACCGCCTGAACTTCGATGGGCGGTGATGCCCCCAAAACGTCGGGGATGTCTCCCGTGACATCGATGACCGCCTCGGGCGTCGTGACCGAGCATCCGGTCAGGATGACGGGCGGGACGGTCTCCGCCTGGATGTCGGCGGTCGGTATTTCGAGCGTCGGGCCGACCAGGACGCTGGGGACGCCGCCCGCGACATACACGATGCCCGATTCGGGCTGTATCGCCGCGCCGGCCGCGATCTCGGGCGTCTCGGGCGCAACGGCGATGTTGCCGGTCGTGATCTCGATGACCTCGGCGACCGGAACGGTGGGGCTGGCCGGGGTGACGGCTATGGTTTCGGCGGGCGGCTGGACGCTGGCGCCGGCCGTCAGGGTCGGCGGGTTGGCGGATGCCTCTACGGTCGCGGCGGGCGGCTGGACGCTGGCGCCGGCCGTCAGGGTCGGTAGAGCGCCCGCGATATCGATGTTGCCCGCGACCGCGAACACCTGCTTGCCGGCGCTCGCGCTCGGGATGGCGGGGGCTGTCTCGATGCTCGCTGCGGGCGGTTGGACGGATTTGCCGGCCGCGATGGCGGGGGATGGCGCGGCGACCGCCACGTCGGCGCTCGGCGGATAAACGGCGACCGATATGGATAGGTCCGGGGGCTGCGGCGCGACGTTGACCGTTCCGGCCGGGATGTTGACCGAAACGCCGCCGATGATGGCGGGCGGATTCGGGATGGCATCGACGATTGCGGCCGGGATGTCCAGCACGACGCCCGCGCCGATGCTCGGGATGCTTCCCGCGACCGCGATGTTGCCGGTGACCGCATAGACCGTGCAGCCGTTCGGAACGTCCGGGATTTCGCCCGCCACCTGGACCGCGCCGCTCGGAACGGCGATGGCGGCGCCCGCGAGGATGGCCGGGAGCGGGGCGGACACCTCGACGGTCGTGGCGGGCGGCTGTACGGATTTGCCGGTCGCGAGGGTGGGGAGCGCGCCCGCGAGCGCCACGTCGGCGGCGGGGGCAAGGATCGTCGCGACCTTGGGGGGTGCGCTGAGCGGGTATTTCCCTAGCGGGCCGAACCCGAACGTCATATCACCAGACCTTGTGCATCGGTTTTCTGGGCACGAAAAATGCGCTCATGACCTCGGCGGACTGGTTGCCGGTCGGGTCGAGGCACCGCGAGTAATAGCGGTAGTTGCGTCCGCCCGCGACCGTCACCGGGCTGCTGTGGGCCGTTCCGCCGGTGGTGGAATACGGCGTTCCGGCGCCCCACGCGAATCCGCTGGTCGCGCTGTAGCGGCAATCGGCGGCCTCGTTGGTGGTGACTCGCAGCGTGGCGCTCGTCGCGCCCGTGGCGATCCTGTTCGTCGGCTGCGCGTCGCTGGCGACCGGCGGGGTGGTGTCGGCGCTGCCGGCGAGATAACGCTCCAGGTTGCTGTAGCCGCTCGCGTGCAGGGTCTGGCCGTCTGCCGCGCTGGCCGGATTGAGGCCGTTTGCCGTCTCCCAGGCGTCCGGCATCCCGTCGCCGTCTGTGTCTGTGCAGGCCGTTCCGGCGGCGAGCGTCGGGTAGCCTCCAACAGCGTCCTCGTTGATCGGGATTATCCCGACGTTACCAGCCGTGTACTGCGCGACCACTCGCGCGTCGGCCGAATCGCGATTGCTGACCAAATTCCCGGTGCAGTCCAGCCGTCGGCTAGCGCCAGCTCCGGCGAGAACTAATGTCTCTGCGGTCCACACATCTTGCGCCGTGATCGGGAACGGCAGCGCGGACAGCGGCGTGAACCGGCGGTAGCTCTCGCTGAGCGGCCCCAGTTCGACACCGGCATTGATCGGAATGTCGATCAACCGAGTCATTCCCCAGTTGTCGGCTAGCGGATCGGCGTTGTGAGGCCCGACGTTTCCTACAACGTACAGCGACGGGCTGCCAAGTGTAGGTGTGCTCGCGTCTCCGGCGGGGTTTAGCTCGATCTCGTAGGCTTTCGGGCTGATCGTTTGGTACAGCGGCCCGGTCTTGTACCGATTGCCGATCAGGTCTGCTTGAACAGTTCCCTCAACAGCCGTCATCCAATCTCCGGTGTTGTAGACAACGTTACCTACGAACCGAAACGTCTTGTTTTTTATGAGCGGGTTACGATGCGAGCTGTTAGCAAACAGCGAATGATGCACATCAATGTCTGTCATCCGCTCGGCGGTAGCATTATTGTACGCCCCGGTCATAAAGTTTACCGGGTGAGCCAGCAGCGGCTCGTAGATCATCGCCCACTGGTACGTGATGTTCTTCGGCGCTCTCGTAGTCAGCGCCCATGCCCCGGCGTTCTCGTCTTGCCCCCACGAAATCGAGACGTGATCGAGAATGACCGGCCCGACAGGACTCGCCGTTGCTGACGCACTAAGAACATTTACCGAATCGCCGTCTTGGTCTGGCGTGCCGGCGTTGTAGCCCTTGCGGATTCGGATGCCCCTGATCGTCACGTTGTGCGTGCGGACGGTGAGCGATACCTGAGTCGAGTTCTTGCCAGAGATCGTAATGCCACCACCGGGGGCGGTGTGCCCCGCTATCGTGATATATGGCAAAGAGATGTTGATATTGCCGGTCAGTTCGATGTTACCCGCCACATCGAAAACGCAAGTTCGTGGGCCGCTCGCCGCGACGCAAGCGCGCAATGTTCCAGCTCCAGTGCCGCCGTCCAGGCTGGTGACGTGGTAAACCGTACCTCCGCGCCCACCTTTTGAGGTCGCCCCACCTCCTTCCGCACCAGGAAACGCAGGAATAGTCGGAACGGCATTAAAATATATACTAGTCGCTGCGCCCGATAAATTGTTGGCAGCATCCAGCGCGTAGACTCGGTAGCGGTAGATCGTCGGGTTTGCCGCTGGAGTTATTCCGGTGTGCGTATAAGCATTGGTCGCTGACGTTCCTAACGTGGCCCATGACGAACAACCAAAACCTGAGCAGTAATCGACTCTATAGGACGTGACGCCCACAGCGTCTGTGCTCGGTTGCCATGACAGATCGACGGTCGACGTGGAGTTGCTGCGCGCGTCCATGTCGGTCGGCGTCGTCGGGGCCGTGGTGTCGGAGAACGTGGCAGTGACCGTGCAGTTGGCCGTCACGGCGGCTGTCGTGTAAGTCGTCCCCGCCAAGCTTCCGCCACAACCGCTCGCGCTGGCGGTGTAGCCAGCGTTCGGCGTGACGGTCAGGGTCGCCGTGCTGCCGCTGTTCACGGTCTGGCTGGCCGGGCTGACGGTGCCGTTGCTGCCGGCCGTGCCGGTCACGGTGTAGGTGATCGTGGTGACGGCCGAGGCGATGGGGCTATAGCCGCTGTAGTTCGGCGTCGCATCTCGGGCGCGAACCCGGTAGCGGTAGGTCGTGTCTGGGGTCAGGCCGGTGTTGTTGTAGGTGGTCCCCGTCCCGGTGGTGGACTGGATTTCGGCCCAAGAGGTGCAAGAGACGCCAGCGCATCGCTCGATGCTGTATCCGACGATACCGACGTTATCCGTGCTCGCCGCCCAAGATAGATTGATTTGGGTGTTGCTCGCGGCGGTTGCGGTGAGCGTGGCTGGTGCGGTCGGAGCCGTGGTGTCGGAGAACGTGGCAGTGACCGTGCAGTTGGCCGTCACCGCATTGGTGGTGTAGGTGGTGCCGACCAATGAACCACCGCAGGTGCCGCCGACGCTGGCGGTGTAGCCGCTGTTGGGGGTGACGGTGAACTGCGTCGTACTACCGCTATTGATGGTCTGCGGCGTGTTCGGAGAGATGCTGCCGTTGGAGCCCGCCGACGGGGTGACGGTGTAAGTGCTGGCTGCCGGCGCGTTGATTTGAAACACCTCGACGCGAGGGTTCGCGCCGTAATTCGTGGTCAGATACAACCTATTGGTCACCGGGTCAAGCGTGGCACCTTTTATGCTGGCCGTGCTGTCGTAAGAAGGCTGGTAAGGCAAATCCCACGTCGCGTAGGGCCGAATCTCATAAGTCTGCATCGTTCCAGCTTTCACGGCCAGAAGATCGTTGGCATCGAACGCCAAGACTCGCAATTTATACGGAGGCGCGTGCGGGCCGGACGTGACCGAATCGCGGTCGTGATCGACATTGCCATTTGCCGCACCAGAACATGGGTGACTGCCATCGCTTGCGTTGGTCAGCCCGCCGTACCAATAACACCCCGTCCCCATGCCGACAAATGCCAAAACGCTCCGCGTGCCAGCAGGGAACACCACGCCACCATACTCCATGGTGTAGTTGTAGTCTGCGTTCGCCGTGACACCCCACGTAGACGAACAAGCCGGTCCGGTCCCACACAGCTCGTTAGGCGTCGGAAAAAATGCGACGGTCGTACCGGGAACCGGCGTCGTCACGCCAACCTCATCGGGGTCGATCACCGTGAACGCAGGTCCAGCCGAATTAGTGCCAATCACCGATATGCAGCAGTTTCCGATCAGCGCCTCTCCACCGAAAAGAGACTGCCATTCGGCAGGAATAGATGCCATCGCGCCGGCTTTCGCTCGGGCATTGGCGGTGCCCGTAATCGCTTTCCACCCAGAAAACGTCGCGCCAGAAAGGTTGGTCCCGTTGAGCGCACCAATCGATGCGGTTTGGCTGCCACCGTACTGACAGGCGTTCGCGATGAGAAGCCGGCCATTGTGAACCAGAGACCCGTAGGTGTATTGCGGGTTTCCCGAACAACTGCCGGACGATATATCGCCGAACGAGGTATTGACGAAATTCTGAACGAACGTACCTTCCGCAGATAGTGATGCGGGTATTTTGACTTGGGCGATGGTTTCGCCTGAAGACGACAGGTTGCCACCGATAAACAGCGTTTTGCCGTGAGTCGGGTCCTGGTAAAAACTCAGCCCACGCCCACCGTAGCCGAGCCACGTCGCACCGTGATTGAGGTTATCGAACGTGATGTACCCGAGATAGGTCATGTCACCAGATTGCAATCTCGGGTTTGTGGTCTGCGCGACGGACAGCGGCATTACAACGACTGCCAGCAATAGCACGAGCGCGATTCTGCAAATCATGTCGTCCCTTTAACTTCTATCGCGATGATGGCCCATTTCTGCCCGGTCGGAGCGGACATGCCGACGGTTTTAGAGCCGGCCGCTCCAGCATCTGGGAAATAAGCGATAGCGACGCCATACTGTGCGCCATCGCCGGGGTAATCGGTTAAATTGGTCGGGGTGCCAGAGAAATTATTTGTGAAAGTCTGTGTACCTGCGGTGGCGTTCCAGTCTGTGACGATCATGACAATCGCGCTGTTGGCTTGCGTGGTAGTAAGTGAAACAGACGGGGTTCCACTCGCGCCGTTTGCGACGTTGCTCGCACCCACTCCATTACTACCCGAGAACCGAATGATGTTTCCGCCCAGGTATTCGGGTCCGCCGCCGCCTAAAAACGAAGCCGTTATCGTTTCATTCGCCGGCACGATGTAAGTCCAACCGTATGCCGAGCTATAGTTAGCTGTAGTGAACGACCGTTGAAGCACTGCCGTCGCTGCGCCATCCTCGTCGAGCGATAGCGTTCTGCCGGAATCCGCAGTCGATCCTAGCGCGACCAAAACGTCGCCAGAATTTACCGCGACCGCACTCATGGCGGTTTTTGGCGACGCAGCAGAATTGAACGCTGTCGCGTACTGCGCGACAAAGGTGGGCGCTCCGCCTCCACCGCCGCCAGTAGCCACCGCCCGCGCTCCCGCGCTTCCGCACTTCATCATGGTGTCACCCCGCATCAACGAAGCTGGCGTTGCTGGCGTATTTATGGATGTAGGCCGATTTCCATCGGGCGCTGATGCTCGCGACCGTGGCGCTGCTGGCGTTGATGAGTTCCGATCCGATGGCCGCGATGTTGACCGTGGCGGTGTTGCTCATGATCACCATGCACTGTAGGTTTTGGCCGGCCGTGCCGCTGGTGATGCTTAATGTGATGGCCGCCGTGTTGTTGCAGTAGACGTTTCTGCCGCCGTGCGTCGCGCTGCTCAGCGTGGTGCTGGCGGTCACGGTGACCGGGGCGTCTGCGGCGCGCGGTAGCTGGTCCACGTTCGCCACGGCATCCAGGGCGAGGTCGGCCTTGAGGTTGGCGTAGCTGATCGGGCCGATGTTGCCGGTCGCGCGCTGCCCGAACACGGTGCTCGCGCCGAGGGTCATGGCCTGGACCGCGTTGGTCGCGGTCGCGACGAGCACGCTGCTGGCCGCCGCCGCCACGTAGCCGATGACGCCGCTGCTGGCGGTGATGTAGCCGCTGCCGCTGGCGTAGGTCAGGTTGCCGTTGGTGCCGGAAAACAGGGCGATCTGGCTGGCGGTGGTCGCGGTCGGGCCGCTCACGGTGCCGCCCCCGGCCGGGTTGATGAGTACGCCGCCGGTGGCGACGCCGTTCATGACGTGGAGCTTGCTGCTGTCGGTCGCCCACGCGAAGGTCAAGGCGTTTGCCTGCCCGGTGCTGCTGGCGACGGCGGCCGAGGAAACCTCGGCGAAGACGATGTTGGATGCCATGCTCGGTTCCTATAGGCTGCTGCTGGCGGTGAAGTAGCAGGTCATGTTGGCGGTGGTGGCGGTCGCGGCGACGATGACCATGCCGATCGGTGTCCCGCCGCCTCCGCCCGTGACGGTGGCCGTGGTGATGGCGCCGCCGGACAGGCTCAATACGCCGGTGCCGGTCAGGGTCGATACATAGTTGAGCAGCGTCGCGGAAGGCTGGTAGGTCGCGGTCGATAGCGTGCTCGGGCTGCCCGCCGTGACCTGGACCAGCCCGGTGCCGCCCGGAAGTCCGGTCGCCGATGCCGTGCTCAAGCTGCCGGCCGTGAGGCTGAGAAGGCCGCTGCCGGTCAGCGTGGATAGCTGGCTCAGGGTGTCGTCGAGGGGCTGGTAATCGGTCGGCTCGTAGTTGTTCTCGGCGATGTAGTTCGCGCCGCCGTCGAGCGTTACCGCCCGGATGACGGTCGGCGTGGCGTCGGGGTAAACCTGGTACTGGGTGGTGAACACCATGTTGACCGGCCAGGCGGTCGCGGGCACGTCGTAGGTGGTGCCGCCCGGCGTGGCCTGCTCGAACTGGATGTGGGCGCGGGCGAGGCTGGCCGGCGGGTTGATGAGGGTGATGCCGCCGGCCACGATGTTCTGGTTCAGGGTGACGCGATGGACGCTATCGCTGGCGCTGCGCAGGTTGATGGTCAGCGACCCGGAGGTGATGGCCGGGATGTCGTAGAGCGGGTTGCTGGTGTAGGCCGCTTGCGCCGGGTAGGTGCAAAAAACGGTGTGGACGCCGTTGGTCAGGTTGATGCGGGCGCCGTTGTTGGTGCTCGCGAGCACGGTGTCGCGCGAAACGGTGTCGAGCGTCGCGTCGGTGACGGTTCCGGCCGAGATTTCCCAGTCCGTGCCGTTCGCGTCTTCCAGGCAGTAGTGGCAGGTGTTGCCGTTACCGATACCGGCGACGAAGCCACGGAATCCGGTCGGGACCACGCTGCTTAGGGTCAGCGTGACCGTGCCGCTGGTGTTGCTGGTGACCTGCTTGATGCGGTCGGCGTACTGGAGTGCCATCGCTCGCCCTTCCGTTCGGAATGAAGGGCGATGATGCGGTCACGACCGGGCCGCTATCGGTCAGGTCCAGGCATCGTCCCGAACGTGCGGATGGCCCAGCGCATGGCGCTCCGTATCGTGATCGTGAACCGGCGGGTGGCGCGGCGGCGGCGAATCCAGACGCTCAAGCGGTTTTCCTATGGGGATGGCGGACGGACGGTTTCTCTCAACCGCGTAAGCCGCACCACTTCATACTCGCTCCCGCCGTGCTAGCATCGGGTGGCTTTCTCGGCAGGTGTCGCCGGGTTGAATTGGCTCGACGGTGACATGGACTTAGGCGGCCTTCCTCTTGCTTCGTTAGCGATAGCGGACCCTGCACGCATCCGTCGAACATGCGCCTCGGGGATTTCTCGCGCACCATGCCTTTGCGGCATTATTTTACTATTTCAGGTAGTTTTGTTCAACTGACCGCTAGCGCGCCCGGTTGCTCAAGGGGCTTCGCAACTGAATCAGAATTAATGGCCGTTTTGTCAACTAGGCGGTTTTGTTCAGCAAGCCGCGCACGTAGGCGGCCATTTCTGGGGAAACTCCGGTATCGCCGCCCGCGACCACGGCCCAGCCGCCCCGGCAGTGAGGATGCACGGTCCCGGCCGGGATGCTCCACATCTCGTCCGGCTCGCGCAAAACCAGCGTGGTCCCGACCCGCTTTCTCGGGCTGGCGCTGCGGCCGATGTTGTTCTTGCTCGGCCAGACCTCGTTGTCCCAGTCCTTCGGCTCCTTGTCGTCGGCCACGACGGTCAGCACCCGGTCGCGGATGCTGGTGCAGTAGGGGCACGCGCCACGGTACGCCTCCTTGCGCCGCACTTGGGTTCCGGGTGCCAGCGCGGCGATGAATCCGGTGTTGGTGGCCGCCCCGGTCTCTGTAATCGCGATTCGCCTATAATCTCGATTCAGCGTTCCGAAGTCGTCGAGCAAGGTCTGTTGCAGCTTGCCCCACGTCCCGTCCTTGTCGCCCAGGGTCATCTTGCGGATGCCGTCGAGCAGGGTCTTTTTCATCCGGGCGCGGGCGTGGTCGCCCAGGTCCGTGATGTGCTGGGCGGTTTCCTTCGCGGCGAACTGCATGATGTGGAGTTCGCGCGGGGTCATGCTCGCCATGACGGCGGGCGGGATGGTCGGGAAACTGTAGGGCAGCAGGGCGACGATCTTCTCGATGGTCCGGGCGGTCAGCGGCTTCGACTCGTCGAGGTTCGCCCGCACCTTGCCGGCGATGGCCGCGCGGATGGCGATGTACTC
>Ga0075163_10010019_pt1 | contig 12412 bp, 13 predicted proteins | sample JI1023141ADNA_FD_71478 | JGI IMG/M metagenome (GOLD analysis project Ga0075163, IMG submission 71478) | Wastewater effluent complex algal communities from Wisconsin, to seasonally profile nutrient transformation and Carbon sequestration -... | ecosystem: Engineered > WWTP > Effluent > Algae...
ATCCAAATTCCAAACAACACATCGCTTACGCCGTCATTGGTTGCATTATCGGCTTTGGAGCACAAGGGATTGTGGATTTCATCGCTCAGACCGTTCGTTAAGGGGTGAGAGATGGAAAACGAAGGACTCATCACAACGAGAGTGCCACGGGCACTAGAGATGAAGAGCAAGCTCTTTGGGTATGAACTCCCAGACCTTCTTCTCATCTTCATTAATCTTGCGATCACAAACTTGGTATTTGGTGCGACTTCCTTTCGTTATCCGTTGGTATGGGGAACAACGCTGATCTTGGCGTTGTTCCTCTACTTCGGAAAACGTGGTCGTCCAGACAATTACATCCAACACCTAGGCGAATTTTTGATTCGTCCTGCTTACTTTGCAGCAGGAGGAGCTGACCGCCTTTACCGTAAATTTAAAAGAAAGGTGAAAAATGTTTCACAAAAATAAAAACTCTGACCCAAGTCTTTGCGAAGAGCTTCCTTATTGGGAGTTCGCTGACGATCCGAAACCACATTTGATCTTAAACGATGGCTCTTTGGTGGCCGGAATAAAACTCGGCCTGCTTGATATCGAATGCTTTGACGACAACGAAGTCAATCAGCTCGCTTTTAAACTGCGAGGGGTGTTGAACTCGATTTCTGAAAACACAAACGTGCAGTTTTGTTTTTCCGTGGGATCAGACTTCTCCGAAGTCGTTAAAAAACATTCTGAAGCCAAAAGTCTCAAAATCCACCCGTTAATCGGAAGCATTGCGAGCTATCGAGAAAAGAAACTGAAAGACGCTCAAGCTGCTTCAGAGCTTTATCGACCTGAGCTTTCTATTTATCTGCGCACTCAGATGGCAGGAAACAAAAAAATAAACTTCCTAAAAAAGCAGGAAGATTTCACTGCTTCAGCCAGTCAGAATTATGACGAAACTCTGGAGATTCTTTTTCAAAACGTGGACACGCTAATGTCTTCATTTGTCACCATTGGGCTTTCTGGGAGGCTCTTAGGAGTTAAAGAAGTACAGAACCATGTCTATGCGGTTTTAAACCCAAAACGATCAAAGACAGAGCCAACTCCTGCGTTTAAAACTCCCAAGGAAGATAATCTTGAGGGCGAAACATTAAAGGAGTTGGAGTGGCTAGCGGAACAATCCCCTAGAGAGCAGCTCGTCTTTGGTGATCTGATTTTAGGATTTGAGCAATTCACCTTGGACGCCCATTTTCACAGAGTCGTGACGCTTAAGACGTTACCCGAAGTTACATTTGCGGGACAGCTATCTAGCTTTCTTCGAATGCCGTTTCATTATGATTTGCTACTTTCTTTTGAAGTCCCAAGTCAGGCCAGTGAGATGGCAAGGCTTCAGCAAAAAAGAAAAATGGCCCACTCCTTGGCTTCTACCTCTGGAAATAAAGCAAGTGACCTTGAAAGTGAAACTAAACTTAATTCAACTGAAGAACTGATTCGGGAACTATTAAGTTCTGGCCAGCGAATTTACGCCGTTCAAATGAGCGTTGTTCTTCGTGCTCCTGCAACGGATGAAGGAAACAAAAAATTAAATCGACAAGTGCGTGAAGTGCTTTCTCGTTTTCGTGCGCTCAATGGGGCCGAAGGACTTGAAGAGACGGTCGGGGCTTGGAAAATCTTTAAAGGTGATCTTCCTGCTGCACCAATAAAGCTTGAGCGTGCAAAAAAGTTTAAGACAAATAACTTGGTTGATTTCATCCCGATCTATGGAGCGCGTGAGGGCGATAACGATCCGGTTGTGATCTTTAGAAACAGACTCAATGGTCTAGTGAGCTTCAATCCGTTTGATAGCGGTTTAAGTAACTTCAATCAATTGGTCACAGGCTCATCGGGTGCAGGAAAAAGTTTTTTGAATAACTGCATCTTAACTCAAGAGCTTGCCCGCGGCCTTCGAGTTTTCATCATCGACATTGGTGGATCATACAAGAAACTCACTGAGGCTTTGGGTGGACAATACCTCGATATGGATTTGTCGGATCAGTATAGGCTCAATCCATTTGATATTTCCGATCCCTCCGTAGGGCCGGATAGCCAAAAACTGAAATCACTCCTTGCGGTGATCGAGAGCATGGTCGTTGAGGACGAGAGATCAAAACTTTCAAAGCTGGATCGGGTTCTTTTAGAAAAGGCGATCATCGAGCTTTATGAGGAAAAACGAAAACAGAATGAAGTTCCTGTTTTATCGGAGCTTTTAGAGAAGTTAGCTCATAGCAAAGAATCGTCGATGGTGAATATTTCCAAAATCCTCTATATGTGGACGGGAAATCGGCCCTACGGAAAACTTCTTGATGGCAAAGGCGCACTTAGAACAGATGCACCGATCTGCACTTTTGATTTAAAAGGACTCTCAAGCTATCCCGATCTTCAAAGTGTGATGATTTTGATTCTCACTGACTTCATCTTGACTCAAGTTGAGCAGGACAAGGTGAACAAAAAAAGGATCATCTTGGATGAGGCTTGGCAGTTGCTTAAGTCCAATGCAGCAGCCGGATTCATGGAATATTGTGCGCGAACGCTTCGTAAGACGGGATCGGGGATCACTTTTATCACTCAGGGAGTAGAAGAGATTATTGAAAGTCCCATTGGTCCTGCGATCATGAACAATACAGCCACGAAGTTCATTCTACTTCAACGGGGAGATTCAGAGATTCTTCGGCAATCCCTGAAGTTAAATGCCCAAGAGTTAAACCTCATCTACTCGCTTGAACAACGTAAAGGAGAGTTTTCTGAGGGCTTCATGATCGAAGGCGATCATCGGCAAGTTATTCGGATTTATCCAAGTCCGTTTGAATACTGGCTATCAACTTCAGACGCTTCTGATAACCGACACATTCAAGAACTCAGAGAATCGGGGCTTTCTCTCGTCGATGCCATTGAGTCGGCCGCGCGTATTTATCCAAATGGGATTTCGCAAGGAAAAGCAGAATTGGAGGCGGCATGAACTTGAAGAAAAAAGCCATCGTGCTTTTCTTGTGCATCTCTCTTTCACTTCCTAAGCCAGCACGAGCGGATCTTTTCGGGGGAGATGTTGCGGTTTTGACTCAAATTCTCGTGCAAGCGATTCAGCAGCTTTATCAATTGAAGCAAATCTTCAAAACGGGAAACGATACGCTCACACTCATGAGGGAAATCAACCAAGGGATTCGGGATGGCCTTAGGATTATTCAAATCATCAATCCAAAATTCAATCCTGGGCTCTACGGAGGACTTGAAACCACAGAGCAAGTGCAGCGAGCAATTGAAGACCTTTACGGCATGATTCCTCAAACGAGCGAATACCGCTTGCAACAGGCCCAAGACCGATCTGTGAGTGAAAGTATAGCCATGAATGGCACACTTTTTCAGTATGCGGATAGCGTAGATGCGGAAACAAAAAGAATCATCGCTCATGCGGCGGTAGTGAATCCTCAAGGGGCTGCGAAACTCACGGCTCAGTCGATTGCGGTTTTGATTGGAGTGACCACTCAGGTTCTAAGAACAAACTCAATGATGCTTAAAATGATGGGGCAAAACATGGCCCTCTCAAACAGAAAAGAAAAACTCCAAGCGCAGCAGTTCAAGGCCCAATACGAAGGAATAAGTCAGGCCATTAGCGAAACACCTAAAGAGATAAAACTGCAACCGCTTAATCAAACTCAAGGGAGGTAGTCATGCCTCAGTTTGAACTTTTAGGCTCCACGATGAGGGGGCTTCATCAAGAATTTGTAAATTTGTATTACCTATTCTTGCCCGTGTTTTTTGCGTTAGCTGTTATTGTCGCGTGGGTTCGCTCTCCCTGTGGCAGTCTTGAGTTTGTCGATATTATCAAACGGACCGTTGTTGCAACGGTGCTACTGGTGGCTTTTCCAGATATTACCAATGCGATTTTGCTTGTTGCTGACGGGATCACAGAAAGAATTGATAAGCTCAACACTCTCGATCATGTAATTAGGATGGCCCAAGAGAAAACCGAATCCTATTCGTTTTCTGTTTCAAGCATGCTCATCCAATTTAATGACCTCATTATCGCGACACTTTCATTCTTAAGTTATTTGATTCTTTACGTCGCCAGATACCTCACAGTTGCCATGTATCACTTCTTTTGGACATTTTTCATGATCTCAGCCCCATTGCTTCTTTTGTTCAATCTGTTTGAAGGAACCCAACAGATCACAAAAAATCTTTTTAAAGGAATGATCGAAGTCGCATGTTGGAAAATAGTTTGGGCGATTTTAGGGGCAATGTTGTTGGCCCTATCATTTGGAGATGCCTACAAGACTGAGGGAAATTACCTCACCTTGATCGTCATGAACTTTGTCATTGCGTGCGCCATGCTCATGACTCCCATGCTTGTTAAATCCATCATCGGAAGCGGGCTTCAGTCCATGTCTTCGGCTCTTGGGGCTGCTGCGGTCACTGCCATAGGAGCTGCCCCAGCTAAGGCATTGACGGCGGTTAATACTTCAAGATCAGCGATCAATCGAGCCGGAAACTTCGTTCACTCAAAAGTTGATAATTATCGGCAAGACCAAGCGATGAAAAAGAACCCTTATCTTCAATACACCAATCCAAGGAAATAAAAATGCAAGAACCAAAACCTATCGGACTTAAACATTCTAGGCTTCCAAAAATGATGGCAGAACTGATGCACTCAAACCAATTTTTAAAATTTTTCGCCATCGGTGAACTCGCAGCTCTTTTTATGATTACTGTCGCCGTTCTCGTGATGGCAACTAAAGAGCCTTTGGTGATCGCCATTAGCGGTGATGGCAAAAAAATTGAGCAAACCGTTCTTCCCAAGGCTGAAGATCAGATTCGAGAAGCCTTAAAGCGTTACCTTGAAAAGCGTTATCAATGGGGGCCTGAAAACGTGAATCAAAAGCTCAAAGAATCGGAAGAGTTTATCACTCCTCAATCTTTGAAGGCTTTTCAGGGAGCGATGGTCAACATCACTAAGTTTTCAAAGGACAAACTTGTTTCGCAGAAGGTTTATCCAGAAAAAATCGAAATCAATCTCCCCAAGAGAACGGCATTTATCACGGGAGATCGTGTGACTTCCATTCAGGGACTCAAAGCTGCTGGAAACCTAAGACTTGAACTCACTTTTGAGTCTGGCTCACGAACTGAAGAAAATCCGTGGGGAATCTACATTTCAAAAGAGCGCGAAGAATAGAGAAAAGACAAAGACCACTTGCGAGTCCATTTGATTCTCCAAAAATCGAACCAAAGGAGAATCATGAAAACAAAACTTTTAGTCCTTCTAACGGCTTCTCTTTTGGCTGCAAACTCCAACGCCTCTCAAAGAGTGCGTCGAGTTTCAGTCCAAGGAGATCAGATTGTCACTATCCGAACAAGTGTCGGCATTGCCACGATTATTCAAGTGCCAGATCGACCCAATAGCGTTGTTGTTGGGGATCAAGATGCGTTCAAAGTTGAATACCTAGAACAAGCGATCACAATTAAACCACTCAGCTCTGGCGCGAAAAGTAATCTCTATGTTTATACCGATTGGAAGCGTTTTAACGTCGAGCTTGTATCAGGAAACGAAGCATCGGCTGATTATGTGGTTTATCTTGAAAACCCAAAAGAAAAGTCACCCACTCGTTCTAGTGTTGAAACAGGCATCAAGTGGACGGATTTCAAAAACACTCTAAAAAACGAATCGCTTGCGCTCACTATAAAACGCGTTGGACGAACTAAAGAAGGCATTCTTCTGGTTGAGTTTTTTGTTTCATCAACCAAAAAAGAGCCTTTCAAACCCGAATGGCTTTGGCTCACTCAAAATGGAGAAACTAAGCCTATCCATAATCTCTTTTTATCAGCACTTGAAACATCACCACAAAAGAGCGTTTCAGGGGTTTTACAGATGCGGGAGATTGATTTGAATGCCAACGAATCTTTGCGCGTTGAACTGAGGAGATCAAGAATTTCATATCTCACCATCCAAAAGGTTTCCTCATGGAAGCGGTAATGACGAAGGAGGTTTCTTTGGAGAGTCTAAAAAAACACTTCCTTAAAGAAGCAAAGCCTTTCACCTCTAAACGCGAAGTGAACTGGCAAAAAGTTCAGATTGCGGCATGTGTCCTCTTGGGCGTTGGCTTACTTGTTATCTTGATTTGGCCCACTTCTAAGCCAGACCAAGAAACATTTCATGAAAAGGCAGAAAAAGGATCGCTGAACCCAGCAAAGCTAAATGAGAATGATCCAACCCAAGAAACACTCAGACAGTTTCAAGAGTCGGCAATAAGTACGAATCAGGTTCATAGATCGTTGGACCATCTTTACAGGGCTGACTCCTCATCGGGTGGAGCTTCGAGAGGAGGTCAGGATCGAAGCTCATCCATGATTCTGAATCGTTCGGGAACGGATACCAGAACACAGCTCATGAGTGGAACAAAGATCATGATTCGCTTGAATGGAAAAACCACAATTGCAGGAAGTGCGATGCCAATCGTGGGAATTGTGATGAACGATGTTTCCAGTGAAAACGGAACAGCAATTCCGAGTGGATCAAAGGTTCTTGGTGAGGCTTCGTTTAATGAAGAATCCGAGCGGGCTTCAATCTCTTGGCGATCCATCATCTTACCCGATGGAAGAGAAAGACCATTTTCTGCTATCAGCATGGGACGAGATGGACAAATTGGAATTGACGGCAGGATTCATTCGGATGGTTTTAAAAACGCTGTTGGACAAACGCTCACTCGCTTTGTGGGAGCTTATGCTGCGGGTTCGATGAACACGGGTGCTTTTGGAGCAAATGAGGGTGGCAACAAGAATGGCTTGAGAAACGCCATTGCCCAAACTGCTACTGACCGAGCAAATGCTATGGGTGAAAATCTACAAAAAGAACGAAAGTGGATCGAACTTGAAAACGGTTCAGAAACCGTCGCTGTATTAAACCAGTCATTTACGTTCAGAGATGCGGGGGCGCTTTATGGACGCTAAACAAACAAACTATGGCCAATACATCCTATTTGGAACTTTTGGATTGCTGTTTGTTTTAAAGCTCATTGAGAACGCCTGGGAATGGACTTGGGCAACTCCTCGTCATCTGTACATGGTGATTGGAGGGCTTTCTCTGATTCTTATTCCGGTTCTTTTCTGTGCCTGCAAGAAGATCAAAAAAATTCGAGAAAAAAACCTATTTGAGAAATCCATTGCGGGTAAAGCCGAGGATTCGGTGTTTTGTGGGACAACGGATAAAAAAGAAGACATTTGGATCAAGCCTCGGCAACGGGCTATGCACACTCAAGTGATCGGGACGACCAATGCCGGAAAAACCGAAAGCGTGATCTTACCGTGGGCGATTCAGGACATTCATTCAGGAAAAGGACTTCTTTTGATTGACGGTAAGGCTGATAACTCCCTGATTGATAAACTCTGGGCGTACACCAAGCTTGCGGGAAGAGAAAAGGATTTCAAACTCTTTAGCCTGAGTCGCAGAGATCAGTCTTTCCAGTTTAATCCATTGCTGGGTGGAACTGCGGAAGAAATTACGGAGCGGGTCTTTAACGCGTTTGATTTTGAGAACCCCTATTACCGTTCACTCCAATACGAAGTGATGAATCAAGTGATGAGGATTTTTGAGGCGAGGAACATTACCCCTACGTTTCAAAGGCTCCATCAGGTGATCAGCACACCTAGCATCTTGGAGGATATGCTACCGAAAATCACCGACGAGAGTTTGAAAATGTGGGTCATGCACTTCTCAAAAATGGCCCCGAAGGATCGAGAAGAAAGAACAAGTGGATTACTCACCGCTATTGGGCATTTCGCCTTTGGTGAAAACGCCAAACTCTTTAATCCCGAAAAAGATGCGATCACGATTGATGAGGCACTGAAAAACAACCAGATTGTTTACTTCCAGTTGCCAGTTTTACTTTCTCCATTTCTTGGGAAGGCAACAGGGAAACTGGTTCTACAATCTCTGCAAGCGGCAGTGGCAAATCGTCACAGGCTCGCTCAAGGAACAGACAAACGATTCTTTAGTGTCTTCTTGGATGACTTCTCGGAATACCTTTATGAAGGGTTCATCTCGATTCTGAACAAATCAAGATCAGCAAACGTGGGTATCGTTTTTGCCCACCAAGCACTAGGAGACATTACTGTACTTGGCGATTCGGTTGCAAATTCAATCCTCACCAATGCAAACATCAAAGTTTTCATGCGTGGGAATGACCCAGACTCAGCCGAATACTTTTCCAAAGTCATTGGAACACTTACAGCAACTAAAAGCACGGAGCGGCAGACGAAGAATTTTTTAGGAGTGAATAAGAGCGGTGAAATGTCCGTTCGTGACGTTGAAGAGTTTGACGTTCATCCCAACGTCTTCAAGAAGGAACTAGGCGTAGGTGAAGCGATCATGATTATCCCGCACGAGCGAGGTTCAAAAACGGTACGGATCAAGTTCAGCAAAACGGATGATCTGCCAGTAAAAGAAATGCCCACGGTTGAAAAGACGCTGATGAAACTTCTTGAAGTGAAAAAGAAGGAAGAATCCAAAGACGGACAAGGCACTGACAACAAATCAAATGGCCCTGTTCAAAGTGTAAATCAAATCGCCCAGAAGGAGGCAGCTTAATGAAAACAAAACCATTCAAGAATAAAGTCATCGTGATCTTGATCCTAACCGCATTCCTACTTCAAACGGGATGCACTACCCTGGGAAAGTCAGTGGGCCTCGGGACTGCCATTGGCGCAGGGACTGGGGCGGCATTGGGCGGGATCGTTGACCCCGGAAAAAATGGTCAATACCGAACTCGAAACGTCATCATCGGTGCAGGAGTCGGAGCAATTGGAGGAGGACTTGCGGGAGCAGCAATTCATGAAAGCGGTCAACGAGACAAGGAACTGGCTTACCTCAAAGGCAAGGAAGCTGAACGTAAATCCTCGCGAGCGAAGAACCCCCCAGCCCTGCAACAGCCGAAGGTCGAAGCGGTCTGGGTGGAAAGCAAGATCGTTGGAAATCGCTACATCGAGGGACACTTTGAGTATGTCATCACGGAACCCACTCGCTGGGAGGCCCCATAGTGAAGGCTATCTTTAGAAACGGCAAAAACCTTTCGGCTAATACTGAACAAGCGTTGAAGTATGTGGCAATGGTCGGAGTCATGTCTAAAGAGATTTGGGCAAAGAGCTTTTGCCAAGGTTCAAAACGATGGAAGAATAAACAGCTCAAAATTCTACTCGATAATGGATTACTCAAGCTTCACGGCTGCGGTCTTGGAGATTTCTACGTCTTAGGCGACCAAGGGAGAGAGGTTGCGAAAACCTTGGGATGGAGATTGGTTGATTCGGTTAGCTCGAATCAAGTTCTCCATGATGAGCTTGTGGGGCATAGCCTGTGGAAATTGGAACAGAAGAACATTTGCAAAAACTGGATGATTGAAAAGGAACTCAAAGAGCAGCGTCATAGACAATTTCTAGTTAAGGATCAGGGCGATCAGAGCAAATATCCTGACGCTGTTTTTGATGCGTTCATGGGTGGGAGTTTTCATCAGGTGGCATTGGAATACGAGAAGAATGGAAAAACCATCCCACGCTATCGCGCAATCCTATGGAGCTACAACAAGATGAATCGCTTTAGTATGGTGCTTTTTATCGTGGAGAGCGATGTCATCAGAAAACGGATTAAATACTCACTACGCCATCTAGGACGGGTTTCATTGATTGAGCAAATTGGCTTCGTGGACGCGAAAGCATGGCAATCAAACCCTATGAGCGCAGTCATTGAACTAGCTTCGACAAAGACAAGTTTTGAAAAGCTGAGTCTCGTCAAATAGCTAAAACAGTGTTCCCACCAGTGTTCTTGGTGGGAACACTGACCACTTGAGAATCGAAGAGAAGAAAAGCGGAGAAAAAATAGCAATAACAACACTTTCCCCGCCGCCGCCTTGTTCTTTACGTCTCTTGATCGTCCGTAACCCCTCCCCCCCAACGATGTTGAATGGAAGGGGTTACGGACTAGAGACTAAACAAGACGGCGGCGGGAATAAAAAAGGATTAGAAAAGAAATGGAACAAAAAAATACAATACTTAAAACGGGAACGGGAACGGGGAAAACTGCAAAAGCAGAAACAATACAATACAGAGTCATCATCACAGCAGAAGCAAATCAAAATCTTGAGAAGGCACTAGAAAAAACTAAAGAAAACAATTTGATGATCGACCTTTCAAAGTCAGACATCGCAAATTATCTGTTTCTCAATTTAAACAGGATGATGACTGAACACGATTACAAGACACTGAGGAATATCCACTTCGACGAGAGGCGCGTCCTGCAGGGCCTCTTGAAGCAGTTCAACAACACTACGGAGCTTCCCTTAGAGGTTAAAAAAATGATGCGTGAATATTACGGTATTAACGAACGAGATAAGAAACGCCCCTCTAAAAATAGTTCTGAGGCCGTACTAGAGAGCTAAATAAGAGAAGATGTAAACGATACAAGCCATTGATAGCCGACTGATTGCGCGATTCTACGATACGGTTTTTTCATTCTAACTATTGTAGGGTTCGCCCCATTGGAGTATCATGGAAAACGAACTTAAACAAAGTTCACCGCTCTTTGAAAACTTTGATTTTGGAAAAAAAGACGAGAACACTCCGTCGCTAGAAAACTTGAGATGGCTCACAACTAGCGAAGCAGCTCATTATCTTCGAGTTTCGGTAAGTAGTCTAAAAATGATGATTTACCGAGGACAGATTCGTGCTCGAAAGCTAGGAAGACGAAATCGTTTTCTTCGTGACGAGCTAGATCGCTTAATTACGCCCCCTAACGAAAGAAAGGCGGCGTAAATGGCACAACAAGAAATAATTGAGAACGGAGTTAAGAAACTCATGATCTACGTCAACATTCGATGTAGCGATCACCCAAGCGGCAGGATTCAACGTCGTAAAAGAGTTGAAGGAGTTGCAAAGGGATCGACTAAAGCGAATGCTATCGAGCGTGACTTGATCCGTGAAGTTGAACGAGAAAAAGCACAAAGAGAAACCGTCGGAGCGAGCTGGGAAAAACTGCTCGGCCTGTACGAACTCTATGCCTACGATGAGCTGGAAAAAGGGACTTGGTGCCAGAGTAGACAAACTCTAAACGAAGCCCTCAGCGCATTAAAGTCTTGGACTAAAAATTGGTTCAAGGAAGCGGCAGGAAATATTTGTGCTTCTGATGTAACAAAACTCTTCCATCAAATGAAGGAGTCGGGTTCTTCAGATTCATCTCTCGGAAAACTTCGTGGTGATATCCGTAAGGTCTTTGAGTTCGGAATGCTCTTTGATCACATCAAGGGAATCAAATATAGCCCCACCACTGGCGTTTCTATCAAGAGCCGCCGAAGAATGAGGACTGAGATTCTTAGAGATGATGAGATTAAAAAACTTCTGAGCTACGCGAAGACTTATGAAACCGCTTGGTATCCCATCTGGGCGTTCGCAGCTTATACTGGCTGTCGTAACGGAGAGCTTTACGCTCTTAAGTGGAGTGACATTGATTTTCAGGAGCGTTTGATTACTGTTCAACGCTCTTACAACAAGAAGTTCAAAGAGGAAAAATGTACCAAGACTGGAGACTGGCGAAGAGTCTCTATCTGCGAACCTCTTTGGGACATTGTTTTAGAACTGAAAAGGATTCACGACCACGACATTCAGATTGGAGCCTGTAAAAATCCTGGCTACGTTTTACCAAGGCCGGGTTTATGGCAAAACGGAGAGCAAGCTAGAAAGCTTCGTCAGTTTTGTGAAGAAATCGGGATTACCCCAATTTGCTTCCATACACTGCGAGCGTGCTTTGCTACTGAATTGCTCAAGCGAGGCGTAGACATCCCAAGCGTCATGCGTGTTGGTGGCTGGAAAAGCCTCAAAACCATGATGCATTATGTGAGACTTTCAGGCGTTGGAGATCGAGGGATTACTGATCCTCTGGATTACCGCTCTGAAGACCCAAGACAAACCAACCAAACTCTTATGAGAGCTGTTGGGGAGTCCTTTAATGATGATAAAGTTTATGAAGCCGAAATTATACCGATTGCTTCCCGAAGGATTCCAAGTTTCGGGAAGTAACAGGAAGGTTACTACCTTTGTGCTACCGGGGTAAGTTAAGTAGATAGAATCGCTTAACTTTTTCCTCTGGTAGCCGAGGCAACCAAAATTAGTTAGGGGTTCGGCTCACAAAGCCGGACCCCTTTCTGCTTCTAGACCAAACACTCAATACCAAACGAAAATAGCGATAATTCAGCGGAGAACGCGAAGAATCGATCTACTTTTCTGACAAATCTGAGGTCACCCGAAGTCGCATGAAAGTCATCTACGAGGATGAGTTTTGGCTGACTTTGGCTGAGTGGGCGCTTTCTCTTCAAAAAAGTTGGCTGACTAAAAAAACAAGTCAGCCTGACCCAAGGCAAGAACTCGATTTCAAAGAGCATTTTAC
>Ga0075163_10010020_pt1 | contig 12412 bp, 5 predicted proteins | sample JI1023141ADNA_FD_71478 | JGI IMG/M metagenome (GOLD analysis project Ga0075163, IMG submission 71478) | Wastewater effluent complex algal communities from Wisconsin, to seasonally profile nutrient transformation and Carbon sequestration -... | ecosystem: Engineered > WWTP > Effluent > Algae...
AGCCGGAACGCAAAATCTGTTCGGAGGGTTGAATGGCCTGAGCAGCATTGGTCAGATGCTTTTTAGCCGCAATCAGAATAACGTGGCTCCGGGCGACGCTGCTCAATTCACATCGCAGCAAAGCAATCAAAGTTCGATGCTCAATGGGCTGATACAAGGGTACAGTAACTCCGCCAGCCTACCCACCACCGACACGCAATCTTACCCCGGGCAACAGGGGGTCCAGAACAAATACGCCAATCAGTTTAATTGGATGCTGCAAACACTGGCATCTAATCCTTGGAAGCCATGATAGAAGTAGGATCAAATGCAGGGGTAGCGAACACCCAACAACAGGGCGTCGGAAGGGCCACTATTTTGCAAGGAGACGGCGCCGTTGACACATACAGTCGTCTTTGGGCGGTAGATCAGGCTGCCCAGGCACGCCGAGATCAAGAACGTCAGGCAAAGCGTGGTGCCGCAATGACGGCACTAAAGACCTTTAAACCGGACTGGTTTTACAAGCATGACGGAGAAATGTCAACGGCATTGAACGACCACTTCAATAAGGGTGCCGAATTACTCGCTCGCATTGATGACCCATTTACCAGCAATGATCCTGCCGCCGTAGAGTTCCAGAAGGAACACGCTCGTATCCAGGCAATGAGCAATGCTTCGATGCAGGTCAAAGAACAATTCGGGATGCTGCAAAAGCAAATGGCTACGGCGGACCCGAATGATTTTGATGCCCGCAGTCTGGATGGTGCCGTGAAATACTTCGACACTCCACTTTCGAAGATTGTTGAGTCTGGCTCTACCGCACCGGTTTTGATGAAGAAAAAGCCGGCCCTCGACACCATGGACTTTATGGCGAAGCGGATGGGCACATGGCAATCCACATCCGGGGCGATCCCAACCGACAATGAGGTTCGGGAGTTTACCCGGGGCTTGATGAGCGATCCTGCAAACCGCGATCAGATCGTTACCGGTTACGGGTCCCGCATGGCGCAGATGGATGCTGACGAAAAGAAGGCGCTTGAAGACCGGGCGAGAATGTCCGGCGCTGAACCCGCTGAGCAGTTGATGTTCGAAGACGCTAAAAAATTTCAGAAGAGGCGTGAGGCATTCGACCTGCAAAAAGAACTCAAAGCCGCCGCTGGAATGGCCGAGGGCGGTATTGACTATACCGAGTGGAATACCCCGGAAGGCTTCGGGAAGGCCCCTAAGAAGGGAAGCAAAGAGGCTGCGATCAAAGCATCTGTGGACGCCACGTTCAATTCTGATCCTCGCTGGCTGGAAGTGTACGACCGCGAAGGCGAATTGCCGCGTGGCCAGGAAGAAACGGATGGCGAATATGCCAAGCGGGTGAAAGTCTACATGGCAAAGCAGATTGATCCGCTGGTGGGTATTTCTACGAAGTCGGGACGGACCGATAAGGGAGGAAAGGATATTGAACAGGAAAAAACCCGAAATGCGTTTGTCTCTGATATGAGGTCTGGAGATTGGGTTAAAGCCCAAGGAGCGGCAAATGTGCTCGTAGGTACAAAATTTGCCAATAACCTTGATATTCAGAACGCAACCATCACTCAAGGGCCGGAAGGATTTAGATTGGAACTCGACTTAGGCACTAACGTCACCACAAAAGACGTTAGAGATCAGATTACTGACCCGAATACCGGCCTGTCGAGCGACAAAGTAAATGTTGAACAGCGCCAGGGTCGGCAAGTTGTCACCGTGGACTTAGCGGAAGGAGCGATAAGCAACCAAACACTTGCTCGACTCATTGACAATACAATCAAAGAGGGAGGAAGATACGACCCATCGCTCACTGAAAAGTCGCCAGAGACGGCAATTGAGGCGGCGAGAATATCTGTACCTGGCGCTCCAACCGCAAAGAAAACAACGGTTGATATGGATTTCTTCAAGTAAGATCGTATCTTTGCCGTGTCAGAAATGACCTACTGGTGGATCGGTAGTCACAAAAGATGTTAAATGCGCCTCGGGCGCGGGAGTCGGATTTCATCTTTGTCCGATGTTCTTGGTAAATCCACTTACCATGACCCGCACCCGAGGCGTTATTTTTTTTCGACATGGCTGAATTAAAATTGATCTCAAAAGGTGTTGAGTACACCGTACTTTACGACGACGACAAGCATGATTTGATTTCTAAATATAAGTGGCATATAAATCATGGGTATGCCGTTGGGCACCTTATTCGCATTAAACTAAAATTACAAAAGCCGGTTTCTATGCACCGATTACTTCTTGGGTTAACCGAAGGTGATAATATTTTGTGTGACCATAAAAACAGAGTCAGAACAGACAATCGCTTGGAAAATATAAGAATTTGTTCTCATAGCGACAATGCTAAAAACAAAGTATCTTCATCTGCTACAAGATTACGGGGTGTATATGAAGAAAAAAAAGGCGCTGTTTCAAGATTTAGGGCCTATATTTATGTTGGATATAGAATCAATTTGGGCGTATATGACACATTAGAGTCCGCAGGAAAGGCTTACGATGCAGCAGCGGTGGCACATCACAAAGAATTCGCCTGTCTGAATTTTCCTGATAAAGCACAATAAATCCGTACTTTTGCACAAAATAATATCCGATGGGCGACCCAATCGAAACTCTTTACAAATGGTCAATTAGCAAGGGGCACATCCCGGCGGAACTTCCATTTGAAAAATTTGCAGCCAAGGTTGGCAACGAATCCGGCATGAAGGCGTACTACGACAAACTTGCGTCGGTGCCAAAAGAAGGTTCTGAATACGGAGCCGCAGGTTCGGATTGGGCAGAGTTCTCCGCTGCATACCTGCAAGCGCCAAAAAAAAAAGAATATGGTTTCGGCGATTTATCAAGCGGCTCGCCAACATCTTCTTCATTACCGAGTGTCGCTGCCCCAAATGCTCAACCGTCTTCCGCCCCTGATCAGGCTCCTTGGCAACAAGTAATTGACTCCACTCAACCGGCACCCGGTCCAAAGACGTTCGACTCCACCGACCCTGAAGCCTACAAGAATGTAGGTACTCAGCCACGCGAGACAGCAGGATTCGGCAAGCCGCTTACTGGCGATGAAGACCCGTTCGAGGTCGCCGAGTCACTCCGGTCCACTCTCCCGAATTACGAATACCGCAAAACATACGAAAGTAAAACGACTCTGCGCAAGTTGGGACGGGATATGGAGAACTTGTCTGTCTACGGGCAGCAGGCAAGACAGCAGACCCAGGCAGCCGAGAAGCGCCTGACCGAGAAGTTTGGCCATGGATGGGAAGGTGGACTCGAGAACATGGTGACGATGATGGGGCAAATGAAGCCGGACCCTGAAAAGGTAAATGTGTATTCCCAGGAATCGGTTGACGCCTATAACAGGCAGGTCAGCGAGTACCAAAAAATACAGGAGCAGTACAACAAGGTCGTTGGTGACCCTGATTTTCAGGAGTACCAGAACGGCCTCAAGGCGCAGAATAAGGGCTACGAGGCATTCAAGGCGTATCAGGAGCGTCCGGAGATCAAAGAGAAGATGGCAAGGGCTGCCGCTTCCCAGGCGAGGTCCGATTTCCAAGGCCGGGCGCCCGTCCCGGAGATGCTTCAACTTGGTTTAATTCCCGGCCAAGGCGGTGGAACGCAAAATTGGGCAATGCGAAAAGGAGCGCAAATACTCGGCGGGGTTATGGCGTTGCCCCGTACCGTTTCGGGTGCTCTGCCTGACAGTTGGACATCGAAGAAATGGGAGATTGCAGATGAGTTGGCAAGCATGGGCGATGAACTTGTCGAATCTGCCAATATTAGTTACCCGAAGCCCTCGCAACTCACCAAGCCATTATATGAAAAAACAGTCCAGTTTGAAGGTAAGACGGTTGTTGTGGACGGTAAGGGCAACCTTAAAAGCGTCCGTGATAAAGACGGAACCGAGATTAAAAACGTTGATGAGGCGCCTGAAGGCGGAACCTCGCTTGCTCAACGGTTCAAGGAGTCGGGCAAGTCATCTGAAGCATCGCTCGATTGGAATGGGTCAGTAGCCGCCACGTTGGACAAAACATTGGACGCTGCGGCGGACTTGATGATCTATCGCTACCTCGGACAAGGAACCAAGGCTGGTGTGGTGGCGTCCAGTATGGCCATGTCACACCAGCAGGCATACACCGAGGCAATTGAGCAGCAGAAGATGAATCCGCAGGATGCTGCCGAGTATGCCTTTTTTTCGTCGCTGGGCAACGGTATGCTTGAAGCCTACCTTGGTAACATCGAAACGGCGTTCGCAAAGCCTGGCGTTGCTGCGGCGGTTCAATTGGGTAAGAAAGAGGCATTATCTCTGGCCGGGAAAGCAACAGCAGCACAACGTGCATATACTGCCCTCAAACCTGTGCTCAAAGAGATCGGCGGCGAGAACGCAGAAGAGATAACCCAGGCCATGTACAGCGATATGACGCGGGCGGCATACAACAAGATGACCGGTGCCGAAATGGAGATGGAGATGTCGAAGGAGTCGTTGGCTGAAACTGCGCTGATCACCACTCTCGTTACCGCTCCTGCTGCCATGATGGGCATGGGAGCGAATGCGAATCAGTACCGCATGTCTGCACTCATGGCTGCGGTAAAGGACCCGGCGCGTTTTGATACGCTCATGGATGAATTCGCGGGAAATGGTGTGGTGGATGAAACGCAGGCAGCGATGCTGAAAGCGAAGATCGGCCAACTTGCAGCGTACAATCAGAACCTTCCTGCTGCCATGTCAGTGAATGACCGGGCACACGTTCTGGCATTGCAGGAATACCGTGACAGCCAAGCGCGGATTGCTGAAAGCGACAAGTTCGTTGAGGCACAGCGCCAACAAGCACGGCAGGAAGTAAAGCAGACGGACGAGATCATTAACGAAATCGTGACGAAGGCGACCGGCGTGAAAGGGCAAGAGGTCGCTCCCGAGCAGCAGGCCGTTACGCCGGTGAATATGCCGGCACAACAGCCGCTTCCTACAAGTGAGGATGTGGCGAAGCCGGTTGAGGGCGCTTTCCCGCCGGATGCTACGGTTGAATCGCTCGTTACGCCGGCTATTCCTGCCGATGTAGCCACACCTGAAGATATTGCCGCACAGCCTACTGTTCCCATCGAGGACCAGGTGGCTCAAGCCGCAGTCGAAGCGCTGCGAGCCAAGGGTATGGAGGTCACGCCGGAGATCGAAGCCGAGGTCCGTGAGTTTGTCGTCCCGGAGATGACGCAGCCGGAGATGATAAACAATCCGGCAGAACCAGCGAACCAGGCTATCGACCGCCTGACCACCGAGTTTATGGTTGAGAAAGGTGTCGAAATCAAGCCAGTGAAGTCGGTGGAGCAGTTGAAGGAATATCGAAAGGCCGCCATCGAAGAGATGGATTCTAGCCTTGATGAAATTGGACAAGCCGACGTGATGGAATTCACCGTTAAGACCGGCGCTAAATTCTCTCAAATTGCAGAAGCGATCCAGACCAATGCCCCTGCATGGCAAGAATTACAACAAATAAACCCATCTGCGGCAGACATTGTGCAGCAGGCTGTCGATAAAATCGTACCTATCAATGAAGAAATCAGAAACGCTGAGCGAGTATCTGCTCAGGAACCTGGACAACCAGGACCCCTCCCCGGACAAACCGACGCAGCGCCGGTCCAAAACCAAGTCCAAGACAATACAGGCGTTGAAGTCGGTGAAGTTGAAGTCGGAGTTGGCGCGGAGAATGTTCAGCCCGGTGATACCGTAGACGCTGCCGAGCAACTCGCAACAAAAACACCTAAATCTCAAGAAGATGCCGTGTCCATGTCAAAAGATGCGGACGCAACACTCGCAGAAGCGCCTCTCCCTGACAAGCCAGACGAATCAAACGTCGCCCAGCTCGTCGCAAGCGGCTCAATCGAGCCAGAAACAGCAGCCCTCGCCCTCTCTGACCTACCCGGAGCAGAAGCAGCAGGCGAAGAAGTCATGGCTGCGATGGATGGCATCAAAAAAGACATGACGGGTGAGCGGGCCGATGAAATAGAGACTGGGAATTTCAACGACATGGCGACCGCACACTCACCAGAGGAAGTGCTTGAGCGCCCAGCATTCGTGGAAACTGACTCGGAGTTCATCGTAACCCGCTCTACCCATATCCGCGACATCCTACGCGACATGGGCGGAAAGTGGACGCCTGGCCGTGGATGGGTATTTCCGATGAAGATGAAGGAACAGGTTCTTGCTGCGATCAATCGCCCTGTCAACCCGCCCCGCGACATGGCAGAGAAGCATTCTCCTGGCTTGGCTGGAAGGTTGGGTGCCGCCATGCGTAACTCCACGGTCTATCGCTTGGCGTCGCAGCGCCGTAACCGGATCGCTAAGGGCAAAAGCCTTGAAGAAAGGCTGAAGATCGCCCAGGAAGAAATACGCATCGGTTCGGATGAGCGTGTAAAGCGTCTCGCCAGAGTATCGGAGCGGCTACAAAAGGCATTTCCGGGTATCGAAGTTGTCAGCGACCCTGCTGAGTTCGCTGCCGCAGCAAAGAAAGCGTTCCCAGATGCAGCCACTCCGCCGGCGGGATTTGTGGTCGAAGGCAAAGTTTACTACGACATCGAACGCGCCGGCATTGATACGCCTATCCATGAATTTGGGCACATCTGGAATACCTTGATGGCTACCCACTTCCCTGAGCAACACGCCCGGGGCCTGGAAACCATGCGCGGATCAGAATACGAGGCTGCGGTACGGGAAGATACTCGCTACGCTACCCTTGATGATGCCGGAGTGCTCGATGAGGCGCTTGCGCTGGCAATCGGCGAGCGTGGCGCCAGAATAATGAATGCCTCGCGCTGGGAGCGCTTTCAGGAGTTCCTGGATGATGTGTGGATGGGCATGAAACGACTGCTCAAAACCGATCCGTTTCAGTTCACGGCGCAACAGTATGCAGATTACGCTGCGGCTAAGTTGCTGAGTGGCGAAGAACTGTTTCCGGAGACGAGCGAAGAAATTGCGCGGATTGAAAAGCAGGCGAAGGCGATGTTTATAGGGGAGTTTGCACAGATGTCTGACCAAGCAAGAGACGACCTTGACATGGCAAGACGAATGGAAGAGCGCGGGCACAGCAACGAAGATACTTGGATGGCAACGAACTGGCGCAGAGCGGTTGACGGGAAGTGGAAGTTCGAAATCGCTGACAAGGATGCCAGAATTATTATCATGCCCGCACTGATAAACACCGGAGAGGTGTGGTCGCTGGATGAAGTTATGCAGCATGATCGCCTGCTTGAAGCATATCCAAGCCTGCGCAACATGCCGGTTGTTTTTATACACCAACCCGCCGCGACATACGTTGCCGCTGTCGCAACTGATAATAAGACCGGCGGAATGACGATATTGATTAACAGGGCCAAGGTTGACAACTTAAAGTCCTCGCTGCTCCATGAAGTTCAGCATCTTATCCAAAAGATAGAGGGCTTTAACTACCCTATTCCTGTTGGAGATCGGCAAGACTCCATGATTACGAAAATACAAGACCTGTCTTTAAGGGTGGAGCAGGCCGAAGGGGAAGAAAAACAGAAGTTGGTGGGCGAATTGGAGTCTGCGGTAGATGAGTTCAGAGGATATTATGTGAAGCAGTCCGCCGAGGTAGAAGCAAGGAATGTTCAATTCCGCGAAAATTTCGATGACCGTGGCATTCGTGCTGTATTCCCGGAAAAAACTGAAGATGTTGCCCGCGAAGAACAAGTTGTTTTGTTTGGCGTAGAAAAGCCAAAAACTACAACCCCCGGCTTCGAACAGCCCGGCGAACTTCTCGAAGGCACTACCCCATACGCCCGCGCCCATTTCGGCAGCGAAGAACTCCGTAATGCAGCCACCCGAAACGCCGCTCAGCAACTTATCGAAATCGAAATTCAGCAGGGCGGAGATCGCGACATGGCAATACCGCAAATTGCTTCGGCGCTTGGTCTTGACGAAGCGTTTGTCGATCAGATGTGGAATGAGGCCGATGCGCGGGTAGGTAAGAAGGCGGTCCGGATTGACGCGACTGCCAGGGGCCAGAAAACCATCGCAGAGCGCATCAAACGCGCAACGAAGCGGCAGTTCTCTTACAATGGCCTGCTGCCACGCGACGTATTCCACGATGCGCAGAAGATGGAGCAAAATATCAACTCCATTCTGTACATGGCGGAAAAGCAGGGCCAAGACTTAGAAAAGGCGATTGTGGCGTACATCAAGGCACGCGAACAGCGCATGAGCCGCAAAGCGCAGCAGGACTTCCGGCAACTCGTCAACAACGCGATGAACGGGCAGTCTGATTGGTCGCTGGTGCCGGATGATGTGCCAAGCGACACGCTTTGGCGCAGCATCAAATGGCACGCTTCATTTGGCACTACGAATGCGCAACCCACCAGTGTAATTGCCGCTGCAAAAGTGCTCCGTACCACCATTGACCGCCTTTCCCGCGAACTCCTGCTCAGTGGCGCCTTCCCGAAGACAGCAATCGTTACGGTCATGGAGAACATGGGCGTCACGATTGACAACAGCGTGGACGGCTCTGAATTCAGCGTGGCAGTATCGGCGCTATCCAAACCGCCTTATGAGCGCACAGATGAAGAAAATCTGTTCGTTGACGCCTTTCTTGAGAAGCATCAACAGGCATTCGGCACCTACTTGAACCGGTCCTACCGTGTTCACTCATACCCTGATTGGATAAACCGCATCCCGCAGGACGTGTGGAACCGCGCAAAGCAGTTCTACCTGAAACAATTTGCTGATCGCCGGGCGGAACTCGAACAAATTGTTGGTCGGAATGATGAAAAGAATGCCGTTCAGTTGGAGCAGTTGAATACGGAGCGCGACCAAGTGAAGTCCCTGATTGAAGGAATCGTCACTGAACTCGAAGCAAAAGTCGATGCGATTGACGTGAAAACGTCCTTCCCTCGCCCACCGGATGCGAACGTTGACCTTGATGATCTCGGTGACACGGTTGATTCAATCCGTGACTTCATCGGCAAGGTACGCGAAGAGTTGCAGCGCATTGGCAATATATCGAATGCCGAGATGGTCGAACTTGATTCGATGATCGGCCCGAATGCCCAAGCATTGAGTGGCTACATGCGTCAACTTCGCAGCCTGAACGACGAGATTGATGTGCTGGAACTGAAAATGGAGAAGCGAATCGAAGATGCTGCCAAGGAACTTGACATCCTGAACAACAACATGGCGAACATTGATCGCTTCATGCGACAGGAACTCATCGAGCAGCAGAAATCCCTCGACGTGCTTATGACCGGCGGGCAACTCGGAGCGAAGCCTACGACTGTCACGAAAAAGAGAAAGGACATCCCCGAAGAAATCCGGGCGCTGTACGGGGAGTACAAGGACCCGGTTATAAATTTCACGCAGTCTGTGATGAAGATGGCGCAGTTGCTTGAGTCGCAGAAATTCCTGAATCAATTGCGGTCCCGATACGAAGGTGTCTACTTCTTCAAGGACGGCAAGCAATCTGCTGATGCTGATACCCGCATCGCTGCCGAAGGCAACGCTCGCATGGCGCCGCTGGATGGATGGTACACCACGCCGGACATTGCCCAGGCGATGAAGGACTTCTACTCTGCCGAAGAAGTGGATGATTGGCAGAAGTTTTGGGGAATGTACGTGGTCAACTACATCAAACTTGGAAAGACGATCTTATCTCCTGTCACTCAGGCCCGTAACTTTTGGGGCAACGTGTCATTCATGGTGGCAAATGGCTGGAATCCAGCAAGAATGTTCCAGGCTTGGCAGGAGTATGGGGATTTCTGGAACAAGATGGAGCCGGGCAAATGGCGTGAATATGCAGCGAAACTGCACAAACTTGGCGTGTTTGGTAACAGTGTGAACGCCAAGGACATCGAAAACATGCGCAACGTGCTGGGCATGGAAGATGCACCGAAGGAAGAATTCGGCGCATTTGTGGACAATCGCATCATGTCCTACGGCAAGAAGTTCGCTACTCTGCCGAAGACCACATTCGGTGTTGCTCAGAAGTTGTACGAGATGGGTGATGGATTCTACAAGTTGATGGGATTCGAGAATGAGAAACGCCGCTATGCCCAGGCATGGTTCGGGCGCCCATTCGATGAACTGTCAACCCAGCAGCAGGCCGAGGTCGAAGCGCGTGCCGCGCACATTGTAAAGTCGGTGCTCCCAACTTACTCTTACGTCCCACGCATCGTGAAAACCCTCCGCAGGATGCCTTTCGTTGGTACGTTCGTTGCATTCCCGGCAGAGATGATCCGGGTGACATACAATGGTTACGCCTTAGCGATTGAGGAAATGAAAGACCCTCGCACCCGTTCGTTCGGCGTGCGCAGGATGATGGGATACAATTTGGCACTTACTGCATCCTACGGGCTGGTACAGGTGTTTAAGGCGCTATTCGGCTACGATGACGACGAATGGGATGACGCGAACAAGTTCGTGTCAGAATTTCAGAAGAATGCCATGCTGCTTCCTTTGCCCCGGGACAAGAACGGAAACATGCGGTATGTCAACATGTCATACACAGACCCGTTCTCATTCTTGGCCAAGACGGTCAATGCAGGTTTTGATGATCCAACCATGCCGCCGGCAGGGAGGGCGGTAAGCATGTTCAAAGAGATGACGAGTCCGTTCCTTTCTCCGGAGTTGTCTTTCTGGACATTCATGCAACTTGCGATGAACGTAGACGACCGTGGCAAACCAATCAGGTCGATTGCATACGAAGATGAAGTGTTTGACTCACAGTATGTTGCGGAAAAGAACCTTGAGCGACAGTTCGAGTTTGCACGTAAGAAATTGCAACCAGGCATCATTAAGTCCTTATGGGACGCCTACGACATTGCTCACATCAACGCTGATAAATCTGGTCGGATTAAAGAGTGGTCTGACTTCCTGATCGGACACGCCTTCGGCCTGAATATCGAGCGCATTGACCCTAAAGTGTCGTATGAGTTTTCGATGAAGGCGTTAATGGATGAGCGTAATGCGGCGCGTGCCGGCTATACAGCAACACAGGGGCAATTAAACCGCGCTTGGGACTCCCTTGAAAAGAAGTTCGATGAAATGACACCAGCCGAAGTTGCTACAAAGACGAAGGAGTTTGACAAAACTGCCACTGACAGGCTAAAGGCAGAGTATGAAGTTTCAAAAAGCGCGTATCTTCGCATCCTGAAAGAAGGTCACGAAACCACGACCGCTCTCATGCGCCTCGGCGCCAGTGAAAAAGAGGTGCGAGCGATACTAAAGTCGGCCAAATTCGGACAGAAAAACAATGAGATCAATGCAATCATATCGGGCAAATACGATAGTGTAATCCTTCAGTTCAAAAAGAAAGAAAAATACTAAGGGTAGGCTCGCCCCCCGGCTCCCGAACCCGGATATGTCTCAAGAAAACGAATTGTCCGTATGGGGATTGACGAAAATATTTCGCCGAAACCTTGTAATTGGTGTTATAATGATGCTCCTGGTCGCCATATCGGTGCTGGTCAACGCTGTGGTGTCCATCAAGGACGAATTAGGAGCGAAGAACGTCGAACTTGTTCACTGCAAAGAGGAAGCGGCGGATAAGATCAACGAACTCCGAATCGAACAGATCAACTTTGTAACTAGAATGCTTGAGCGTCAGCAGCAAATTGAGAAAGATTTGCGCGACACCCAAGTGAGAATAAAATCGAAGCGATGAAATCAACGTTATTTTTCTTGATTGCCTGCTCCATAATGACCCTGATCGACGCAATTGTCACTCCTCCACGGCTCGATAAAGAGCAGGAAGTGCGGGTACATCACTGGATAGACTCGCTTGAGGGTGATTATAAGCGTGACTGCGTGTATTCAAGGCTTACACTTGAACTTGATCGCCGGCTCACTTCCAGCCAGATGCAGGTGGACTTCCTGAAAGCGTCCCTTCCCGCTGTCGTTACGCATCGCAAGTTTTACCCCGCGCCGGTTTTTTTCACGTCGGCACAATAATGAGTTTGCCATGTCGTTTAAGAATTATTGATTGCGATATTGCAAATCACTGAAACATTAAATGACAATGAAGCACATTATTTTCTTATTGCTTGCCGCACTGGCAATCCCGGCTTGCTCTCAGGCGCCGGATCAAAAAATGGGCACATCTGAGCGTGCTCAAGTGGCTCCCAACATTTTTGAAGTAGCCAGTCTTCCCATCCACGTTGTCGCCATCGACACGACTGACCCCAAGCACTGGGATTTCTACGACATGGATGGCCTTGATGGCGAAGTTGAGGCAGAAGTCCGTAGTGAACGCTTCCACCTCGAATCTACTACCGAACAGGTTGGCCAGGTCAGCATCTCCCTCGGAGGCTTCGTCTCTTCAATGGAGCGACTATATCCGCCCAGCCACTATTTATCCCAGGAGGATACTGCCGGCAATATAAACTGGATGCTCGTTTGCCCTGGCGCTCATGACCAGAATTG
>Ga0075163_10010021_pt1 | contig 12412 bp, 11 predicted proteins | sample JI1023141ADNA_FD_71478 | JGI IMG/M metagenome (GOLD analysis project Ga0075163, IMG submission 71478) | Wastewater effluent complex algal communities from Wisconsin, to seasonally profile nutrient transformation and Carbon sequestration -... | ecosystem: Engineered > WWTP > Effluent > Algae...
ATGTTGGTCTGGAACGCGATGCCGTCGATCGTGCCGATGATGTCGCCGATCTTGCGCGAGCTGGCGTTGATCTCGTCCATCGTCGACACCACCTGCGACACCACCTGGCCACCGCGCTGCGCCACCGTCGCCGCCGACGCCGCCAGCTGGTTGGCCTGCGACGCCGCGTCGGCGCTCTGCCGCACCGTGGAGGTCAGCTGCGCGATCGAGCTGGCGGTGGACTGCAGGCTCGACGCCGCCTGCTCGGTGCGCTGGCTCAGGTCGAGGTTGCCCGAGGCCACCTCGCTGGAGGTGACGCTCAGCGTGTCCGACGACTGCCGCACTTCACCGACCAGGGTGCACAGCGACAGCCGCATGTGATCGAGTGCTCGCAGCAGCTCGGCGGTCTCGTCGTTGCCCAGCGCATTCACCTTGTGCGTCAGGCGGCCTTCGGAGATGGCCGAGGCCAGGTCCTTGGCGGCGACGATCGGCTCGGTGATCGAGCGCGAGTTGGCGAGCGTGAGCGGCACCACCAGCAGCACGACCAGGCCCATCAAGGCCACGAACAGCTGGCCGGTCTGGTGCATCGACTGCTCGAACTCCGCCTTGGTGTTCAGTGCCTCGTCGCCGACGATCTTGTCGATCGCGTCGACATGCTTCTCGACGAGCGCCACATGCTCCTTGGCGCGGGCGAGCATGCGGTCGGCGACCTTGGCGTTGTCGTAGGCGCCGTCCTGGATCTGCGTCAGCACCTTCACGGTGGCGGCGGCATAGGCTTCGATCGACTTCAGCGACTCGCGGGCATGCGGGTTGTCCTCGTCCTCCTCGCCTTCGAGCAGGGAATTGAAGGCCAGCTTCAAGCCGTCGATGTCCTTCATCCAGGCCTCGCGGTGCGCCAGCACCTTGACCCCGTCCTCGTAGTCGATGACCATGTTCTTCTCGTGCTGGCGCACGTGGCCCAGTGCCGAGCGGACCGCGGAGACATTGCGGATCTCCTTGATCGAGTGGGCCATGAAGTCCTCGTTCAACGAGGCCAAGTGGCGGCCCCCGAAGAGCGCTGCGGCGCCGACCAGCCCGAACAGCGCCAGCACCATCGCGATGGCGCCCTGCATGCGCAGGCGGATGGAGAAGCGGCGCAACACACCGACCAGCAGGTTCATGGCAATTCCTTGGTGTGCAGGCGGTTGCGCCCGATGACGGGGGTCAATGGCGGCTGCGCCGGACCAGCGAGCCGATGTCGAGGATCAGCGCCACCCGGCCATCGCCGAGGATGGTGGCACCGGAGACGTCGTCGACCTTGCGGTAGTTGGCTTCGAGGTTCTTCACCACCACCTGCTGCTGCCCGAGCAGCTCGTCGACCAGCAGCGCCACGCGGCCGCCCTCGGCCTCGACGACGACCATGATGTTGCTGACGTGTTCGAAGTCGAAGCGGGGCACCTCGAACACGCGTTCCAGGTCCACCACCGGCATGTACTCGTCGCGCACCTCGACGACGCGGCCGCTGCCGCCGATCGTCTTGATCATCCCGGGCTCGACCTGGAACGACTCGACCACCGAGGCCAGCGGCAGGATGTAGCACTCCTCGCCGACGCCGACGCTCATGCCATCCATGATGGCCAGCGTCAGCGGCAGGCGCACGCGCACCGTCATGCCGTAGCCCTCGGCCGAATCGATCTCGACCGTGCCGCCGAGCGCGGTGATGTTCTTCTTGACCACGTCCATGCCGACGCCGCGGCCGGAGACGTCGGTCACCACGTCGGCGGTGGAGAACCCCGGCGCGAAGATCAGCCCCCAGACATCCTGGTCGCTCATCGTGTCGGGCGCATCCAGGCCGCGTTCGCGGGCCTTCTTGATCAGCTTGTCGCGGTTCAGGCCCTTGCCGTCGTCGCGCACCTCGATGACGATGCTGCCGCCCTGGTGGCTGGCCACCAGCGTGATCGTGCCGGATTCCGGCTTGCCACGGGCCAGGCGCTCGGCCGGCATCTCGATGCCGTGGTCGCAGCTGTTGCGCACCAGGTGAGTCAGCGGGTCGGTGATCTTCTCCACCAGGCCCTTGTCGAGTTCGGTGGCCTCGCCCTGCGTCACCATCTCGACCTTCTTGCCGAGCTTGCCGGCCAGGTCGCGCAGCATGCGCGGGAAGCGGTTGAAGACCAGCGACATCGGGATCATGCGGATCGACATCACCGCTTCCTGCAGGTCGCGGGTATTGCGCTCCAGGTCGGTCAGGCCCGACACCAGTTGCTGGTACAGCTGCGAATCGACGTTCTTGCCGTTCTGCGCCAGCATCGCCTGCGTGATCACGAGCTCGCCGACCAGGTTGATCAGCTGGTCGACCTTCTCGACCGAGACCCGCAGCGTGCTGGACTCGGGGCTGGCGGCGGCCTTCTCGGCGCGCGGTGCGGCGGCGGCCGCGACCACGGGACGGGCCGGTGTCGCGGCCGCCGGCACCGGTGCGACGGGTGCCGCGGGGGCGGAAGCGGCGTGGGCCGGTGCGCCCGGAGCGTCGTCGAAGAAGCCGTAGCCGAGGTCCTTGGCCGGCTCCGCCGGCGCAGTCTCGGCCGGTGCGCCGGGCGAGCCCTTGAAGAAGCCGTAACCTGCGCCGCCGCTCTCCAGGCGCAGCGACTCGCGTGCGACATGGAAGGTGCACAGGTCGAGCAGTTCGCTGTCGGCCGTGGTGGTCGTGATCTTGAAGCGCCGCAGCCCGTCGGCCGCCTGGCCACCGTCGAGCGGCTCGATGGTGCCGAGGTCGGTGATCTCGCGGAACAGCTCGACCAGGCTGTCGGCCTGCGAGGGGTCTTCCAGCGGGCCGACCGTCAAGGCCAGCACCCGCGCGCCGGCGGCCACCGGCTTGACCGGGGCCGCCGGGGCCGGGGCGGCGGCCACCGCCGTGGCGGCCGGCTTGGCTGCCACGGGCGCCATGGCGGGCGCGGCCACGTCGGCCCCCGGGCCCTCGCACATGCGACGGATCGAGACCAGCAGGTCGGCGGTCTCGATCGGCACCGTGCCATGGCCCTGGTGGCGTGCCAGCTGGGCGCGCAGTGCATCACCCGACTGCAGCAGCACGTCGACCATCTCGGCGGTCGGCGAGAGTTCATGTCGGCGCAGCTTGTCCAGCAGCGTCTCCATCTGGTGGGTCAGCTCGGCCACGTCGCTGAAGCCGAACGTGGCGGCGCCGCCCTTGACCGAGTGCGCGCAGCGGAAGATGGCGTTGAGCTCCTCGTCGTCCGGCGCGCCGACGTCCAGCGCCAGCAGCTTGCGCTCCATCTGCTCGAGGTTCTCGCCAGCCTCCTCGAAAAACACCTGGAAGAACTGGCTCAGGTCGATGCCGGCGGACATGTGCGCGCCGTCGTTGGTCGTTTCACCCATTTCTGATCTCCTCGCGGATGTGGTCCTGATTCCCGTCACGCCTGCGCTGCAGGCTTCAACGGATCACCTTGCCGATCACCTCGATCAGCTTGGCGGGGTCGAAGGGCTTGACGAGCCAGCCGGTGGCGCCTGCGGCGCGGCCGGCCTGCTTCATCTGGTCGCTCGACTCGGTGGTCAGGATCAGGATCGGCGTGGTCTTGAACTTCGGGTTCTCGCGCAGCTTCCTGGTCAGCGAGATGCCGTCCATGCGCGGCATGTTCTGGTCGGTCAGCACCAGGTTGAAGTCGCGGCCGTTGGCTTTCTCGTAGGCGTCTTGGCCGTCCACCGCTTCGACGACATTGAAGCCGGCGTTCTTGAGCGTGAAGGACACCATCTGGCGCATCGAGGCGGAATCGTCGACGGCGAGGATCGAGTGCATGAGGTTTCTCCGGGTACTGGTCGTTCAGAACGGTCGGGCAGGTCAGGGTCTGGGGTCTTCAGAAGAGCTCGATGGACCCTGCATCCATCTCGTCCTGGGTCACGGGGTTGGGCCGCATCGGGGCTTCCTCGACGACGGCACAGCCGTCCTCGTCGTCACCCAGTGCGTCGCGCGCCAGCCGGTCGGCGCAGTTGCGCAGCCGGCGGGTGGTGTGAGCGATCAGCTGCGTCGCCATGTCCTGGAACTGCAGGGCCGTGATGGCCGTGGCCAGCGTCTGGCGCGCCTCGCGGATGGTCGGCGGCTCGGGGCCGCGCTGCTGCTCGATGTGCACCAGCGCCGCGTCCATGTGTTCGGAAGCGAAGGTGAAGTGGTGCATCAGCGCCTGGCTGGCGTCGTCCAGCAGGCGCTGCAGCCGTTCCAGGTCGTTGTTGGCCACCATCAGGTGGTCCTGCAACTCGGTGGCCACCAAAAAGGGCATGGCACTCGGCGGTGGCGGCGGGTCGGTGGGTGCAACGAGCATCGGAGCTCCGTGTTTCCTTCGAATTCGGGCGGGCACGACCAGCGGCGGCCGGGTCCGGGAACCCTTTGCACGGTGGTATCGGTTCATTTTCGGCAGCGAGGTGCCAAACATTGAGGGGAACAGTGGCCGATTCCTGAGGCATTTCGGCCTTCCCCGGCGCCAGGCCGGCGCTGCCGGTCGATGGCTGGGGGATACTGCGGGCCCATGGATGGCGACGCCGGCCCGATCAGGGTGCTGCACCTCGAGGACTCCGAACTCGACCACGAGCTGGCCATGGCGCACCTGCGCCGCGGTGGCCTGGAGGTCGAGACACGCCGGGTCGAGACCCGGCAGGAGTTCCAGGATGCGCTCGGCGAGCGCTGGGACGTGATCCTGTCGGACTACAACCTGCCAGGCTTCTCGGGCCTGCAGGCCCTGCAGATGCTGCGCGACAGCGGCCGTCCGCTGCCCTTCATCCTGGTTTCGGGCGAAATCGGCGAAGACACCGCCGTCGAGGCGATGCGCAACGGCGCCAGCGACTACCTGCTGAAGGCCAACCTGGCCCGATTGGCACCGGCCACCGAGCACGCGATCACCGCGGCGCGCACGCACCGCGCGCGTGAACGCGCCGACCAGGACCTGCAGGCCTCGCGCCGCCGGCTGTCGGAGCTGGCGCAGCACCTGCAGACCAGCGTCGAGATGGAACGCGCCGCGATCGCCCGCGAGATCCACGACGATGTCGGTGGCTCCCTCACCGCGCTCAAGTTCGAACTCGACTGGATCCGCCGCCACGCCGACAGCGCCGAAGTGCAGCAGCGGGCCGTGTCGGCGCTGGAGACCGTGACCCACGCGATCGAGGCCAGCCAGCGGCTGATGCACAACCTGCGGCCGGCCATCCTCGAACAGGGTCTGGTGCCGGCGCTGCAGTGGATGACCAGCCGGTTCGAGCGCCGCACCGGCATCGAATGCCGCTTCAGCACCAGCCCCGACCCCTTCGGCAGCGGCGCTTCGGGCACGCCCGAGCTGCCACCGGGCGTGCCGCTGGTGGCCTACCGCACGGCCCAGGAGGCACTCACCAACGTCAGCAAGCATGCCCAGGCCACGCGGGTCAGCATCGACCTCTCGCTGGCCCACGGCGTGCTTTCGCTGGAGGTCAGCGACAACGGCCGCGGCCTGTCGCCGGCCGACCTCGCCAAGGCCCGCAGCTTCGGCATCCGCGGCCTGCACGAGCGCGCCTCCACGGTGGGCGGCTGGGTCGACCTGAGCAGCAACGAGCAGGGCACGACGCTGATCCTGTCGGTGCCGCTGGACGCCGAGGCCGCCGCGCTCGACGGCGAGCAGGACGACAATCGCCGCCACGACCCGTCTTCCTGGACCCCAGGCTGAACCCCGAATGATCCGAGTCATCCTCTGCGACGACCACGCGCTGATCCGGCGCGGCATCCGCGACACGTTGGCCGACGCGCCCGACATCCAGGTCGTCGGCGAGTCGGGTGACTACGCCGAATTGCGCGGCCTGCTGCGCACCACGGCCTGCGATGTGCTGGTGCTCGACATCAACCTGCCCGGCCGCAGCGGCCTGGACGCGCTGCATGCGCTGAAGGACGAGGGCTCGCCGATCAAGGTGCTGGTGGTCAGCATGTACCCCGAGGACCAGTATGCGATCCGCGCGCTGCGCGCCGGCGCCTTCGGCTACGTCAACAAGGGCGGCGAGCCGCAGCAGCTGGTGCAGGCGGTGCGCACCGTGGCGCAGGGCCGCAAGTACGTCACGCCCGAGATCGCCCAGATGCTGGTCGAGAGCCTGACCGCGCCGGCCAGCGAGCACCCGCACCAGAAGCTCTCGGACCGCGAGCTGCAGACGCTGGTGATGATCGCTTCCGGCAAACGCCTGGCCGACATCGCCGAGGACCTGATGCTGTCGCCCAAGACCGTCTCGGTGTACCGCGCCCGCGTGCTCGAGAAGCTGCAGCTGGCCAACAACTCCGAGCTGACGGTCTACGCCATTCGCAACGGCCTGGTCGGCAACTGAGCGACCGACGCGATGCGCGCCGCCGCGCTCGACGACCCCTGGCGCATCCGCCATGCCGACATCGACCTGCTGTCGCTGGCGCTGATCGACGCCCGCAACCTGACGCTGCGCTGGCTGGCCGTTTTCGAGGCCCGCGGCCTCGACGGCGAGGCGGCCGGCACCGCCGCACCGCGCTGGTGGGCCGGCCATGCCGCATGGCACCAGGAGTACTGGATCGCACGGCACGTGCAGCGCCAGCGTGGCGCGCATTGCAGCAGCGCCGCACTGCGCCTGCCGTCGGTTGAACGGCACGCCGACGCCTGGTTCCAGCAAGCGCCGGCCGATGGCGAGCTGCCGGAGGCAGAACGGGTGCGCGCCTTCATGGCCGAGACCATGGACACCACGCTCGAACTGCTGGCCGGCAACGACCCCACCGACGACGCGCTGCACTTCTTCCGCGCCGCGCTGCTGCACGAGGACCGCGTCGGCGAGCACCTCGCCGAGATTGCCGCGGCGGCGCAGCTGACGGTCGATCCCGACCCGCCGCCACCCTGGCAGCCGCCACCGGCTCGCCCAGCGCGCGAGGCCTTGTGGATGCCGGCACAGACCACCACTGTCGGTTCGACAGCCGGCGGCTTCGTGCCCGACAACGAGCGCGGGCCGCACGAGGTGGCAATCCCCGAATTCGAGATCGACGCCCAGGCCGTCAGCTGGGCCCGCTTCGTCGAGTTCGCCGAAGACGGCGGCTACGACCGCCGCGAACTGTGGGCCGATACCGGGTGGGACTGGGTGCAACTGCACGGCCGGCGCGGCCCGCGCGACGCCGAGCAGCTGCGCGGCGGCGTACTGGTGATGCGCCAGGGCCGGACGCAGCGCGTGCCGCCGACGCAGCCGGTGCTGCACGTCAGCCGCCACGAGGCGGCGGCCTGGTGCCGGTGGGCCGGGCGCCGCCTGCCGACCGAACCGGAGTGGGAACTGGCCGCCGTCCGGGCCGTCTCGCGCGGCTTCGTCTGGGGCGATGTCTTCGAGTGGGTGGCCGGCAGCGCGCGCCCCTGGCCCGGCTACGGCGCCAGTCCCGGCAGCCTGGACCCGATGCCCGCGCCCGGCAGCCAGGGCGTCCTGCGCGGCGCCTCGTGGGTGACACCGGCGCGCTGGCGCCACCCGCGGGCACGGCGCTTCTGCACGCCCGACGCCGACTCGATGTTCTGCGGCTTCAGGAGCTGCGCGCTGTAGCCGCTGGTGCCGCTGGTGCCGCTGGTGCCGCTGCGGGCGCGCGGCCTCGCCAGGCCACCGCCGCCCAGGCACCGACGGCCTGCGCCAGCGCCAGCACGGCGATCCGACCCTCGGCGCCCTGCCCGGCCGCAACCAGCACGAACACGGCGCCGACATTCGCGCAGGCTGCGACCTGCCGGGCCGCACGCTCACCGAAACGCCAGTCCTCGCCGCGCTGCCAGGCGCTGGCGCGGCGCAACCAGCCGGCGCCGACGCCGCATGCACCGATGTAGCCGCTCCAGGCGAGCACGCCCTGTGGGCCGGCGCCGCGGGCCGCCGACGCCCGCCAGGCCCACAACGCCAGCGCCACCACCCCGGACATGGCCAGTTCGCGCGGCAGGCGCAAGAGTGCCAGCGCCGCCAGCGCACCGGCCAGCAAGGCCAGCGCCAACGCGCCGCGGCTGGGCGCGGCATCGGCCGCGTGCTGGGCACGCGCCGGCAGGAACCCGGCCGCCAGGTCGCTGGCGGCCACCGGCAACTTCACCGCCAGCAGCGTCGCCGACAGGGGCAGCCCGAGCATTGCCAGTGCAGGGAGTGCGAGACCGGCGCCCAGGCCGGACCAGGTCGATCCGGCGCCCACCAGCAGGCCGACGAGGGCGATCATCAGCTCATGCTCGAGGGCACCCACGGCCATGTGCCCCGGTCAGTCGATGCCCAGCGCGTGCAGGTCGGCAGCGTCGCGCAACGGCGACAGCACGAAGCTCTGCAGGCCCTGCGAGCGCAGCGTGGCGGCGGCCCGATGCAGGAAGACGTGGTAGTTGCGGTTGCCGAACGGGTGCGGGGTGCCGCCGAAGACCTGCGGCAGCCCGGCCGCCGTCAGCTCGACCAGCACGTTCGCGGCCCCGGGCATCCGGTCGATCGGCAACGCCTGCACCGGCGCCGCCAATCGTCCGGCGGGCGGACGGGTGTGCAACGGACGCACCACGGCGGCCAGCCGGACCGTCGGGCCGAACGACGACTCCGGCGCGATGAAGGTATGACGCGGCTTCAGCGGGTCGTCGCCGGCCTGGCGGTAGACCTCGAAGGCAGATCGACCGCCGGCGTCCTGCCGCACACAGGCATCGGCACGGCACACCACGGCACGCATGTCGGCGCCCAGCGGCATCAGCAGCGTCGCGGCGGTGCCGAGCAGCGAGGCCGCCACGCCGACCACGCCCATCGACGCACACACGAAGGCCAGCATCGGCCGCATGGCGCGCCCCGAAGGTGAGCCGGGCCGTTGCACCCACAGCCCGAGCCCGGCCATCACCGCCAGCGTGAAACCCATGCCAGTGAGCGCCGAGACGCCGGGCTCCGGCGACAGCGTGACCCAGAGGCCGAGGTAGGCGGCCACGGCCAGCACGCCGCCCCAGACCAGGCGGCGCCGGGCCGGGCCGGACCCTCCGGCCAGTGACCCCAGCAGCAGGCAGAGCACCGCCAACGCCGGGACGAAACGGTAGGTCAGCGGGCCGCCATCGACGATGGTCTTGGCGCACGACAGCGCGCAGAACCCGAACAGCAGGGCGCCGGCAATGCCCCAGCGACGCGCGGCCGCCGGCAGCAAGGCCAGTGCCGACACGATGCCCAGCAGCAGGCTGCCCGCACACATCAGGCTGAACGGAAGTGGCAAGGTAGCGCCCAAGGCCTGACCGAAGTCGTAGCTCGGAGCCCAAAGGCCCAGCACGCCGGCGAACAGCAGGTCCAGGGCCGCCTTGCCGCTGTGCGAGTGGAACAGCCAGCTGTAGGTGTTCTGCCCCTCGGACCAGTGGTACACGGCGGCCGTGATCGGCAACTCGAAACGTTGCAGCAGCCAGACATGCGCCACGAGGTTGGCCAGGTTGCCGACCAGCACTGCCCCCAGCAGGGCCGCCGGCGCCAAACGCGACACCGCGGCTTCCGGGGCGGCCAGCCCCATGCGGCCGCAACACAGGGCCACGAAGACCAGCAGTCCCACCGCGGCCCCGGACGAGGTGCTGTGGAAGAACGGGTCCACGAGCGCCTTGGCCCACAACGCGCAGGCCGGATCGGTCATCACCAGGGCTGCCAGCAGGAGCAGCGCCGCGCCCGCAGCCAGCCAGGCCGGGCGCGCGCCGGCGCGGGTCGGTGCGTTCAGTACGCCGGCGTGGCCGACCATGTGATGCCGTTGAGGGTCTTGGTGATCGTCACCACCCGGTCTGAACCCGAGGTGAAGGTGATCGTGTCGCCGCTGCAGGCGTTCTGCCCCGGATCGGCGAACACGCTCTCGCGCAGGCTGGCCAGCGCCATGTGGTGACCCATCCATTTCGGACGGGACGGATCCTCGGCGATCTGTTCGACGTTGTCGCAGCGCGTGAGGTTGAACAGCGACATCTGGTACGGCGAGGTGTAGCCGTAGTTCTCCAGCAGACCGGTCGCGTGGGCCAGGCCGTAGGCGCTCTTGAGTCCGCCGACCCAGGCCGCGATGGCGCCCTGCTCGGCCTTGCCGCGCAGATCGGCATAACGCGGCAGCGCCACGGCCGCCAGCACGCCGAGGATGATGATCACCACCACCAGTTCGATCATCGTGAACCCGCTCATCGCCGCCCGGCGGCGCGCAGGAGGTTTCATTGCAGACTCCCGGAGTTGAAACCCGGTTGTCGGCCGCCGCCGCCGGAACTGAATGGCGGCGAGTCGGTGAACCTCAGGTCGGCCGCGACAACATCTGCACGTAGTCGTGCTGTGCGGTGTGGATCGTCGAGACCCGGTACTCGACCGGCTTGTCGCCGAAGGTCAGCGCGGTGCGCCGCAGCCGCATCACCGGCGTGCCCGGTGCCAGGCCGAGCACGCGCGCCGCGGCCCGGTCGGCACCCACCGCGCGGGCACGCTCCAGCGCGCGCACCACCGTGATCGCGAACTCCGACTGGTACAGCTGGTAGATCGTGCCCGGCCGCTCGCGCATGCGCCTCTCGTTCAGCCCCTTGAACAGCAGCGCCGGCAGCACCAGCACATCGTGCACCACCGGCCGGCCCTGCAGCAGTAGCCGGTTCTCGACCTGGAAGGCAGCGTCGCCGCTGCGCAGGCCCAGCGCCGCCGACGCTTCGTCGTCGGTGCGCACGCGCTCGAACGACAGCAGCTCGACGACCGGGGCCTCGCGCAGACCGTCGGCGCGCTCGACGTGGAAGAACTGGAACAGGAAGCGGTCTTCACCGTGCGTCGCGACGAAGGTGCCGCGGCCCTGGCGCCGCACGACGATGTGCTCGGCCACCAGCTCGTCGACCGCGCGTCGCACCGTGCCCACCGAGACGCCGAAGGCCGTTGCCAGTGCGGTCTCGTTCGGCAGGGCCTGGCCAGGCGGCAGCCGGCCGCCTTCGATGGCGCCGAGCAGCGCCCGCTTGACAGCGCGGTACAGCGGCATGCCGGCGGCCTCGGGGGCGATGGCGGCGAACAGGCCGGATTGGCTGGACGAGTGCATCGCGGCATTCTCGACGAGAGTCCCGAGGTCCACCAAGTCATCCATATGACTCGATTGACACCAGGGCATCGGCGGGCCAGCATCGCTGCTCGCTGCACATTGGAACGCAGCCCAGGAGACCCTCCCGATGATTCATTTCGTATTGCACGACGCCAACGACACGGTGGCCGTGGTCGTGGTCGAAGGCGTCCAGGCCGGCATGGCGCTCACCGGCTGGATCATGGACGAAGACCGCAACATCGTCGTCCAGGCCCAGCAGGACATCCCCATCGGCCACAAGGTCGCGCTGAAGGACATGGCGCCCGGCGACACCGTGGTCAAGTACGGCATCGACATGGGCAAGGTCGTCGCGCCAATCAAGACCGGGCAGCACGCCCACGTCCACAACATTAAAACCAAGAGGTGGTAAGCACCATGAGCGTCATTTCCAAAGACACCACCTTCCTCGGCTACCGCCGCGAGAACGGCCGCGTCGGCGTGCGCAACCACGTCATCGTGCTGCCGCTGGACGACCTGTCCAATGCGGCGGCCGAGGCCGTCGCGCACAACATCAAGGGCGTGATGGCGATCCCGCACCCCTACGGCCGCCTGCAGTTCGGCGCCGACCTCGACCTGCACTTCCGCACCCTGATCGGGGCGGGCTGCAACCCCAACGTGGCCGCGGTCGTGGTCATCGGCATCGAGGACGGCTGGACGCAGAAGGTCGTCGAGGGCATCAAGGCCACCGGCAAGCCGGTGGTCGGCTTCGGCATCGAGCTGCACGGCGACCACGACACCATCATGCGCGCCAGCAAGGCCGCGCGCGAGTACGTGCAGTGGGCCAGCGAGAAGCAGCGCGAGGCCTGCCCGATCCACGAGTTGTGGGTCTCCACCAAGTGCGGCGAGAGCGACACCACCAGCGGCTGCGGCGCCAACCCCTCGGTGGGCGACGCCTTCGACAAGCTGCACGCGCTGGGCAGCTACCTGTGCTTCGGCGAGACCACCGAGCTGACCGGCGGCGAGCACATCGTCGCCGCACGCTGCGCCAACGACAAGGTGCGCGAAGAGTTCATGTTCATGTTCAACCGCTACCAGGACGTGATCAACCGCCACAAGACCAGCGACCTGTCGGACAGCCAGCCGACCAAGGGCAACATCGCCGGCGGCCTGACCACCATCGAGGAAAAGGCGCTGGGCAACATCCAGAAGATCGGCAAGAAGTGCACCGTGGACGGTGTCATCGACAAGGCCGAGATGCCCACCCACCCGGGCCTGTGGTTCATGGACTCGTCGTCGGCCGCGGCCGAGATGGTGACGCTCTGCGCGGCCTCCGGCTACGCGGTGCACTTCTTCCCCACCGGTCAGGGCAACGTGATCGGCAACCCGATCGTGCCGGTCATCAAGATCTGCGCCAACCCGCGCACGGTGCGCACGATGAGCGAGCACGTCGACGTCGACGTCACCGGGCTGCTGCAGCGCGAA
>Ga0075163_10010022_pt1 | contig 12412 bp, 9 predicted proteins | sample JI1023141ADNA_FD_71478 | JGI IMG/M metagenome (GOLD analysis project Ga0075163, IMG submission 71478) | Wastewater effluent complex algal communities from Wisconsin, to seasonally profile nutrient transformation and Carbon sequestration -... | ecosystem: Engineered > WWTP > Effluent > Algae...
AAACGTTGTCTCAACTACCTGGATAAAGGTGGTTTGATCATTTGTAAATCCGACAATAAAGACCCTCAGTATCCAACTTTTCCACTACCTGTTGAAAGCATTAAAGAGGTGTGGAAATTTAAAATCAAACTAACTCGTCAGGCACCGGAACCTTCAGGATTATATGAAAGGATTAATGCACTTGAGGGTGATATGGTTTTACTGAAAGAGCAATTGAAAAAAGTTTAGCTGTTAAACAGTTCCTCTACTTCGTTAACAGTCATATTAATTTTTTGCGGTATTCCGAAGAGTTTAAAGATTACGCGCACCTGAGGTACATGGTAAAAATGACCTGTCTTCTTGCCAACCTCTTGCTCTACTTTTTTAATCCAATTCTGGAATGTTATCCAGCTTACTCCATACATCTGAGCAAGTTGTTTGTGTGTGAGGGGCTTTATAACAAAGACCTCATCTTTCATTTTATTATTACTTAGCTTCCCTTCCATATCCCTCTGCATTAGATGAGTAAAACTATCCCAGCAAAAAATGCACATGAATGTTTATTAAGGATTATAAAATATTATGAAAGATTTTAAAAGAATATGTTCAAAGTACTAATTCCGCTCTTTCTTGGAGTAGAGTTAAAATTTAGTTGGGTTAAAGTTAAATACAGCTGACAATTGTTGCTAGCAGACAAAATGAGTTAAAAAATGTTTATCGGATACTTTTTTATCCATATAAATCGCCAGTGCAGTCTTAAGCCCTTGTTATATTGAGATTTACTTATCGACTTCATCTCTACATCAGAAACAAAATATTCATATTCTAAAGTAACGCCATCATTGAGGGTAACATTTGCATTGGCTACCCAGGTAGGATATTTGAATTTGCATGTGTATGTATACAACTCATCAATTGACGTCTTTTCAAAGTATGCATGGAATTTTGATGCGTTTTTTCCTGGCTCACCAATATCACAAACCTTAAACCGGATTTTATTTTCTCGCATAATAGCCCACTCTGATCGAACCTCTTCCAAAGATTGACCTACAACTTTTCCCTTCATATCATACAGCGTGTTTATAACGTTCAGACTCCAGATGCCCTCAATGGCATCGAGCGAGTCTTGCTCATCGAAGTAATTAATGAAACTCTCTTTATCTTTTACCTTAATGCTCTGACCCAGCAAGTTGAATGAGGAACAGCTGAATAGTAATAAGTAGATAAATCTATTTTTCACTCGCTATAGTTTTTGGTGGAATTGCTTATAAATTAGTCTTTAACTTGCTTTAAACAGAGTCGGCAATGGCTTTCTTAACTCCACTTCCATCTTTCTAACCTGCTCATAGTTATCACCAGGATCATAAGATCGGTCTCCAGCTTCAACTAATCTTTCCAGTCTCCGCTTACCAACTTGCTCCATGGCAGCTATTCTCCTTTCGTAATTAGTTTCTGGTATTGAGTGCTTCATGATAATCACAATGAACTCAAGGGAAAATAGAAGGACTGTAAAAAATACATAGGTAACAAATGCAACCGGATCGGTCAGTACCAGGCTAAATAAAGATTTGATTCTGGCAAGAATCGATTTTCCATGAAGATTGGTTTCAATCTTTGATTCAGCATCTTCAATCTCCTGACTCCACGCAATATTTAAGGCTTGCACTTCAGCATCTAGCTTGTCAAGTTCCTTTTTTAGAACCTGTGCTTGTTGCAGCTTAAGTTCTGTTATTTTACTAACACCCTTGTTGCCACTTCCTCCTGTACCATCGGCTTCCTTGCGTGCCTCTTCCGCAGTCGCCATCCAGGATTGCCTGGTATTTGAGAGTATTGTCTGTAAGGTCTCAACTTTTGGTTTATAGACAGAATCAGTCTTTGTTCTTCCTGCATCAATCAAAATAGAACGCTCATTAAACTGCTGCTGTTCAATGTCCTTTTCAAAGAAGAATTCATCCATAAAAATTGCACCGAGCGAAGCAATGATAAATCCGATAACAATTCGAAATCTAGTTATCCATTTATTATGGCCTGACATTACTATGGCCCTTTCCAGAATAAGAATAATTACGCCTGCAATAATTCCGATAATGACGGATACGCTTACCCCAGCTTCAAACATACTATAGGCTGTACCGCTACCAATAAGAAACCAAATTAAGACCGGTATAAGCATAACACTTCCCAGAACAGCAATCTTTTTACGACTCGTAGGTGTTTCGACACTTACAAGTTTATAATCATCCCCGGTTAAAGCACAAAATAGTTTCATCATAAGATATTATTTAAAAAGTCCATTATAACTCATTAGTAACAACTCGTCATTGTTGTCATTCACACCACGAATGAATCCATCACGATATTGGTGAATGGCTTTCATAATTAGCCCTTCATCCATTGTGGAGTTCTCTTTCTCCTGTACAAGCTTTACTATAGTCTCATTGATCATTCCAATCCTAATAGTAAGTTTCTCCTCAGCTTTCAAGGAAATATGCCTTAGCTCAACAGCCTGATTCTGAAGCTGACTTATAGTTCCCCGACATTCCTCTATCATGTGATCTACAATCTCTCTGAATTCACTTCTAATCAGTCTCATTGAGTTATCCATGACATCCGCACTTGAATAGCGATAGCCATCACGATAGCCAATAGCAAGGAAATCACGACCAAGAAACCCTGCAAGCTTTGACCCTTGCTCTGGAGCATTCACGCTTTGCTCTATAGGTGAGTCTTTTTCAATAAAAAGATTTTCAGGCACAGCGGCTTTGCCTTCTGTTTCGTCACCTTCATTAAATCCATTATAGCTCGTATTCATATCCATATATATTATTATTTCTTAATCAATTTAAAGACCGGTACCTTATATAGTTCATGACCTTTGCGGTGACATTCATTACAAAGTGTAATCAAATAACGATCTGCATAGTCCCAGGGCTTGAGCTTATCACCGAACTTATTTATGTGGTATTGCCGATGATGAACCTGTAGTCCATTTTTCTGACCACAATGACGGCACCTATAATCGTCCCTGATGAGTATAGAAACCCGCTTAGTCTCCCACTTGGGTGTTTTTAGCAATTCCTGATAACTCATCATTGGTGCGTTCATAGTCTTCTTCTTTGTTGATTCAAATTTCGCAGGCAACTGTGCAATCATTCTGCATTCATTTAAAATACTTCAATCATCACTTCGCATTGCCATCACAAATTCAAAGGCATTACAAAGCAAAAGCGCAACTATGCAGTCAAACTGCATAGTAAATCAAATAATTAAATGAAGAGAGTTGTTCGAATCTGAGTAATTAAAACTCGAATCGATAAGGCAGTGAAAACGAAATGATATTATAGGTCTTTTGAAGTTTGAAATGATTAATATTTTTCAATCTCATTGATCCCTCTTGTAACCGCTGTGTATTGCCACTTTAAGGACGGGATGCCCATGGTATTAATGAAAACCTTTTTCCACTCTCCGCCTTGGGCTTTATTGCATGTAATAGCATGGCCATACATCAATCGCAAAGCACCTACATACCTGTCGTCTCCAGGCATATTGGAATCCTGAAATATTTTATTCTTAATGTATCGCTGCTTTCTGAGCTCATTCTCTAGTTTACTATCAATGATGCCTCCCGGAGCAAGAATCGTCTCAAGCAGTGCGTAATCCTCAATGATTGTTTCTGATTCTGCAAATAGAAGTTTAACCTTTACTGCCACAAAATGCAAACCCGCAACCTGCTCTTGCAAATTCCAATCAATTGAAACTAACTCGACATGATCTCCATTATAAAGTTGAACTCCATTACGAAACCAATTTTGCGTGACCATCAATAAATCTCCAGGCTCAAGAATTTTCTTAGCCTTACCAAATATTCGCTCTCTCACAAGATCATTAAAAAACTTATTTGCTTTATGCGATACACCTATGGCAACTGATTCTTCAAGTCCTCCTTTTTTTAGATCTCTTACATAACTATCAGCTGCTGAGTAAATGTTTTTACTTTGAATCCCTTTAATCGGATATTGGGTTTTCTTTTCATCAATAGCTTTCCTTATCTCTGTTGCATTTTCAAGGATATAGCTACCATCTTCTTGCCGCTTTACCTCCGTTAATAGAAAAGCGCTCCCTTTTAAATTGAATGTTTTTTCAAGAAAGTCCTTATTAAGCGCAAAAGACTGGTCTTCACCAATTGGAGGCAGTTGATAACGGTCCCCAAGAAAAACTACTTTATTATTAACATTAGCCTTTTTAATGTAACCAATCAGATCATAGATTAAACCCTTCTCAACTTGAAATAAGCCCTGTTCCTTTATTACATCCCTTGGTATCATCGAAGCTTCATCAATGATATAAACTACTGGATTAGAGTTTTGACCGATTTTCAATTTAAAAGAAACAACTCCCGTATCACTATTAGCTTTAGGAATATAGATCATTGAATGAATAGTGGAAGTTGTTGTTTTCGCTTTCCGTCCAAGTATTCGTGCAGCTCTACCGGTTGGTGCTGCAATTTTATAAGGCTTATTCAGACTATTTAAATACCCAATTAAGGCTGCTGTTATGGAAGTCTTGCCAGTTCCGGCAGCTCCACAAAGCACAATAAAATCAAAATGATTTTCATCTTTAACAAATTCTTCCATCGCCTTAAGTACTGCTTCTTGCTCTTTGGTCGGGTTGCTGAAATGGAGAAAGCTAAGTATCGTTGATTGATCCATATTATAACCTTACTAATGCATTTAGTTTTTGAAGTTCAAGTTCAAACATTTTGAGAGTTTCAATTTGAAGCTTATAAAATTCTTCTGGTGTATTCGGTTCATTTCTAGTACCTAATAAAAGTTCCAACATCTTGGGCTTGGCCAATTGATTTGGTCGTGGTGTAAACGTGTCACTAATATGGGCACCACCTAAAGAGTGACGCATTATATCGACAATTTCTAAAAATTGATTATTCTTCTTAAAACTACGTGGTAACCTTCTCAGAGTTATATCCTTTTGAAAGCCACTATCGTATGATTTAGTTCTTTCAAAGATGGTTTTGTAAAGCGAACTTGCAAAATCTGAGAATACGTCTATAGTGTAACAAGGTGTTCGTAAATCTTTAAACAAGGCAGCATCATCGTTTACTGGTTCAAAGATATATGTGCCACATTTATTCTTGTGTGTGCTGTTAATATTAATAATTAATGAAGAAATCCGATCAGCAATAACATATGACATAGGATCCTTATGCGTATCCGTTTCAGTGGATAATTTTGTGCGTAAGAAGTCCATTAAGAATCTCGATTTTAATTCATAACTATTTCCAGTTTTCTTTATCAAACCCTTTTCTAGCAATTCATTTAGAAATCTTGACGAATTAAAGTTTCTTGGCTGAATGGCAAGTTCATTCAATATTTGAATTTCTCCATTTTGCAATGAGCCAATCATTTCAGTCAAATGTGAGTTCAGTATCAAATAATTCGGTCTTTTTTTTGTAGCTATGAAATAATTGGCGATCACTTTTCCATAAAAAGGAACTCCTCCTGAACCGTGGTAGGCAAAATCACCGAGCTCAAGTAGCTCCTTTCCTAAAATCTCACTTTTCTCTGACTCAGTTCTCCACATTAACTGAAAGGAATCATAATCAATGCTCCCTAGATACATAGGCGGAGCGTCAATAACATTTAATTCACCTGAACCTGTTAATGTACATAAATAGTCCCACGAGATTGCGCCTACAATCCAAAAACAGAACGGGCTTTTGCCATTAGGTAATAAACCTGACGACAATGTTCGTAATTTCATAAAACCTACAGGTGTATCAAATGTGTATTTAAATAGCCATTCATATTCATCTATTAGAAAAAGTATCGTTTTATCTGTAAGATCAGAGAAGAAAATTATAATGTCTTCAAGAAGCCCCTGCGTTCTTGCTGAACTGACATCATCTAGTTGCTCAAAAATATCCCTCCAATCAGAGGAAGGATGAATTCTAATTTTTCCAAATTTCACTTCGCTTTCAAATAGTTTGTCCTTAGATAGTGAGGAAACCAACACAGCAATCATATACTTGTATGCGTTATTAGTTCCTTTTATAAGGGCACCAACTTCTTTAAAATCAAAGTAAACTACATAGACCTTCGAATCTTTATTCTGCTTTATTTTGTTTTCCAGTGATTTTAACAAACTGGTTTTACCAAATCTTCTTAAACCATTTATAGAAACACAATATTTGTTATTCGCCAGTGTTATTAACTGATTCAATAATTCAGTTCTTCCAAAAAGTTCATCGGGATTAGTTATTATTGTTCTAGTAAATGAAGCCTCCATATTTATTCAGTCAAGGTGGTTAGTGTTAAATTGATATCAGGATTTTGATGCGACCACCATCTTCTGAATAGGTCAACTGATAATTTATATACAGGAATACCTTCGTCTTCATTTTGAATTATTATTTTCTTTTCCTTAAGTAGTTGGATTGCATCCGCAAGTTTTTGCCTAAATCCAATTATGCCTTTATCTGCCCATAATTTCTGAAGTTCTGCAAAACTTACTCCTCTAGGATCGTCAATTCTATCCTTATTAAAGTGAGTTAGACTAGATATCAATACAGAGACTTCCTTAGGATCAGAAGGGCTATACTGATTATTTTGAAATATAGTTTCTGGGAGCTTTTTAACAAGGGACTTATCAGAGCTTGGCTCTTTACCAATTAATATTCTTAACACTTTTTCTAATTCGGGATAGCCAATATGTCGCCTTTTGTTTTCTGCTGCATAATATCCGCAGGACTTACAAATTATTTGTATAAAGTAAGGTACATTTCCTGAAAGGAATTTAATATGGTCAATTGCTTCTGGAGTAAAGGATAATTTACTATTAATGACTTGAATTAACTCTTCTGCGGCTGTATCACTAATCTCATTAACTTGTTCTTCAATTGCATTGACAAGTTGACCTGTGATTCCGTATTTAGGGTTCTTAATTAGGTCCTTTATGTCGTATGTACCTGCAAAGATGAAACTTGCCATGTCATTAAGTGAAAATTGTCTAAGGGTGTGAAGGAATGCTGTATTCACAGTTAAATCATCTATGAGAGTTTTAATGAATGAAAACTCATCGACAAAAAATATTGGATATAAATTTTTTGAACCGATGTATTCAAGCAATATTTTGAAGTCCTTTGCGCGAACATTTTCATCGATTTTGAGATCAGAAATGCTTAAGCCATGATTTTGTGAATATTTTCTAAATACTTCGAAAGTTTGCTCGTAAAGTATATACTCCCAAAAATCTGCCGCCTTTTTAAAACTTGCTGCTTGAGATAAATCCCAACTGAATGTAATAACTGTAAGTTCCCTTCCTTGGGAAATAAAAGTATCCCCTTCGATGTCCTTACGCAAATATTCAAGAATCGAACTCTTCCCTGTCCTGGTTAGTCCATATAAAATATATGGCTTGTCCTTTTCGATTGAGAGATAATGTTGGGCTAAGTCCGCAATTAATTTTCTTCTTCCTTTAAAAAGATTCTCTTGTGGTATTTTGCCATCACGCCATGGAATATCATCGTGAGTTAGCACAGATTCAGGTTCTTCCTCAATTGTGAACTCGAATATTTTGGGATTAAGATCTTTATTTTGATAGATGGCAACCGCTTCAATTCTTAATTCAATGGCTTTTGAATCCTTTAGTAATTGAGGGGGGACTGCAATACTAGTCTCTATTTTACCATTTGAAGGAATTTCAACTTCGCTGTCAAATAACCACTCTACGGAGTCCTCATATTCTGTTGATTCGTATTTAATATTCAAAGTAAAGCCTTCCGATGTGGCCTCTCCAATATTTTTTATGATAAGAGGGGCGCTAATTTCATCATTCGTCTTAATGAAATATGGTGGGTCAATTGATAATTCAAGTGAAGGAAAGGATTGAGAGATTTTTTCATCAAGAAGTGAATCAATTTCTCTTCTCCATTTCGTAAGCAAACCATAAAAAAAAGTTCTCCCGTAATAGGTTGTATTGTCATTAATAAACCGAAGCTGTCGTTCAATGATGGATCTAGATTTGATTAAGATATTTGTCCTCTCAGATTGCCCCCTGTTTAAATAGGGTTTAAGTATCTGAAATAAATCATCTATTTCATTTTTGATTTCTCTATCTGTATCTGTAAACAGGAACTCAAATTGACCGAATTTATCCCACTCAATTGATAAAGTACCTATTGAATGTGGTTCAATTTCAACATTAAATATTTTGCTTATTTGAAATTGGAGGCTCTCTTGTGTTTTTCGTTTATCAACAAATATGCTTTTTAGAAAATCCTTGGGGTTTAATTCATGACTAACGCTTGACTGATTTAATGAGTTTAATAATGTGTAAATTCTTTTTTTATTATGATCATATTTAAACTCCAAATAAAGACGCGATGTCCCTTTATCCAATTTGCTCAATTCATTCCATGCTAATATACTCGAGGCACCAACGGACAGAATGGTTTGGTATGCTATCCTTTCAATGTCTTTGTTTTTATTTCTAAGGCAAGCGGTGAAAACATCAGCAAATTGTCCTTTAAAAATTAGCCTAAAGTCAAGCATATTTTTACTCTCAACGTAGTAGTTGGCCATGTTTACCTTAAGATAATTACTCAAGATTGTTAATAAAAGATTTGGATCAATATTGGACAAAAGATTCAAAGATTCTAGGTAATAACTGCATGCACTATCTTTTAGCCTTCTTAGTTTCTCAACCTCAATGTCATTGTTAAAAATTCTATTCTTAAAATCAATAAATATTGAATTGCCCTTTAACATTGAGTAAAATGCCACCGCTTCAAGAAAATCTTGAAAGTCGTAACTTCCAACATTTAGTTCACTAAAGGCCTTCGCTGCCTCTAAGTATAAAGGATAACGCTCTGCCAATTCTCCTTCTCTGTTTTCTTTAGCTTCTTCAAGTATCAATTTTGCGATATAGGGCGTGGGTTTGGATCCACTTTTTAGAATTTCCGGATGAGTATATTTATGCTCTTTAATGTCCAAGTCGATCATCTTACTGATCTCATTAGTGTCTTCTTCAACTTGAATTAACAAATGGTCATCTGCTGATTCCTGTTCATCTAATAGAGGATCATTTTTTAGACTCTTTCCTTCAAATTGCTTTAATAGATTTAAAGCAAAATTATTATTGCGATTGTATGATAGTGCTCTTTTTATGGACTGCAACCCAGATAATTGCTTTTCGATTTTTAGCAATTGAAGTCGTGCAAGTTCTGTATATAAATGACTAAGGTTATTTGCAGGGGCTTTTATTTTTTCATTAAAATTTACCAACTCTTGATATGCTTCTTCAGAAGCATCTGGATTGTTTAGGGACGAGAATATCTGGGCCTTTTTTAAAAGTAGGCTACTTTTGTATTTGTTATCTAGAGAATTGTGACTGAGTTCCTTGTCAATTTGTGATAGAGCAAATTCAAATTTAGATTCTCTTATTAAATTATTTATCTCTTTCTCAACGCTTTTGAAGGCTTTCCGTTCGACCGTAAAATCTTTTTCCAAAACTTGAATATTTTTGGGATTCTTCGCTTCCGCATGGGTACTCTTAATCTCTACAATTAGATCATGAAGATGCTTATTGTACTGTACATTATTCCTTATAATATAAAATATCAAACGAGCTTGAGTAATATTTCCCTGTTCTAATTGATAAATAAAATTATCTATATAGTTCCCTAAACTATTTGGAAGAGCAACAGCATTAATAATAAGTTTACCATTCCTGTCATACATGCTTAGCACTACAGGGATTATTGATCCCTTATGAAATGCTTCTAATTCTGAAATAAGTTTTGCGTCAGCAATTCTATTATTAGGAATAAGTATATTTGACTCTTTATTATTTGAGGCAATACATGTTGTGCCTCTTGTTTCGATTATTGTTGCATTAGGCTCAATTGATTTAGATACTTCAATCTTATCCAGAGAGTTTTTAAATTGATTGGCTTTTTCTATAAGATTTATCCGCCTTACAGAGATCTTTTCTGTATTTTTTTGTCTTTCTGTTTCATCTAAAGTATCATTCAAAATAGCCTTTTGAACGACAACCCAACCTCCAATGAGCTTGTCAAAAAGTCTATTTTGTGTTCCATCTTCAGTCTGAAGAAGAATAAAAGTTTCACTTATTTCAAGAACAATACCTTCTGGTTCCTTACCTGTGATAAGTTGAATTTTTACCTTGTCCCCTATTCTAATATCCTTTTTTAACTGGTCAAACATAGATCATTTAATTTTTTAGCAAAGACAAAGTAAAATACCAACTGTGCGGAGGAACTGCACTAAATTAGCTTTTTTGCCGTATTTTGCACTACTATGGCTACAAATAAGAATGCCCTGATCCGCTATAAGGTTTTGGATGCCTGCTTCCGGAACCCTGGCAAACGTTATTTTATTGATGACCTAATCGAAGAATGCAACCGGGTGTTGGCAACCATCGATCCCGATTCCAACGGCATAAGCAGGAGGCAGATATTAGACGATATTGTCTTCATGGAAAGCGAAGAGGGCTGGAGTGTCGATCTGGAAAGACAAAGGGATAGTAGACGCGTATTTTACAGGTATTCAGATACTTCCTTTTCAATAAATAACATGCCTCTGAATGAGATGGAAATTGGCCAGCTAAAATCAGCGGTTGACATTCTTTCGCAGTTCAAGGGAATGCCGCAGTTTGAGTGGATTCATGAGTTGGTGCACAAGCTTCAACAAGGCGCCTCCTTGGAAGAGGAAAAGAAGACAATCATTGAGTTTGATAGCAATCAATACTTAAAAGGCATAGAAAACCTGGGGGTTTTGCACAGTGCTATTCTATATAAGAAAGTATTGACCATTGCCTATCAGCCTTTTGAGGCTGATAATCCAACAGACATTATTATTCATCCATACTATTTAAAGCAGTACAATAACCGATGGTTTTTATTCGGCTATAATCCTGAGAATGAGAGGTACGATTGGAATATGGCATTGGATAGAATTGTGAGTATTGCAGAGAAAAAGGGTAAATACCAAAAGAACACTCAGATAGATTGGACCGAATATTTTGAAGATATGATTGGTGTTACAAAACCCAATGATGCAGTGGTTGAAAATATTACCCTAAAGTTCTCTGGTAAGACCGGCAAATATATAGAGTCGAAGCCTCTTCATGGTTCTCAAAAATCCAAATGGCTTGATGGCTCCACGCTGGAGATTACCCTACAGGTTATGATCAATTATGAGCTTGAGCGACTAATACTTTCGTATGGCGACAGTGTAAATGTGATAAAACCAAAAGAGCTGAAAGAGTTGATAAAACAAAGACTTACCTCTGCTTTGGTCAATTATTGAATAATATTTTACTATGCAGTTCTGTCGCACACAACGAAATAACCTTTGTATGTCAAGAGAGAGAGAATTTAAGTAATCATACGACATGAAAGGAAGTAAGACCCATTATGAAATTAAGCCTTCGGAGGCAAATTTATACTTCAAGCCCAGCTTGCTGAAAAAACTTGAAGCAGAGATTAAAGAACATGTATTAACCGGAGGCGTTGAGAATCTCAAGAATGGTCAGGGCGTGTTTTTATTTGAGGAAGTGGACACCGAAAGGGGGAAATCAAAGATTGCAATTTTCGCACTATGGTCTTACGCGATTGACAAAAAGGCACTGGATCATTTCCAAATTATCGAATATCACTTGTATCAAGGTAAGCTTCCTGAAACTGTTATAAGTAAAATTGGTAAGCCGGGTTCACCTGGTAAATGGGACACCATATTAATGAATGAACAGGGTGAACAACCCAAGGTGAACGAATTAAAAAATAAGTGTTGGCAGTTAATCGAAATTCTGCGGTCAGAAATTATCAGCAGCGAATATACCATCGTTTTATATCTGTTATCTCTTTATAGAAACAGAATTGATCTTCGTATTAGTAAAAGGGAGGATCAGGCTATCCAAGTAGTATTGCCTTCTGAAATCACTAGTGAACAGGATCATGCAGATCCTAGAAGCATTTTTGGACGGTTACCATTAATTCATGATGTTTTTAAACCTATTCTGGAGACTTTAAGCTTTCGAACATTAGAAATGTTGGGGAGCCAGATAAGGTCAATGGATCATGCTCTGCTCAACAAACATTTCGGTCTCATCTTTGATGATCTTATATACAAGATCAATAGTTATCTCGGTAAACTAGGAGGCATGGATGTACAGCCTCTTGAACTATCCAGGTTTGTATGTGGACTAACTTCGTTACCAGAAAATGCAAAAGTTTACAATCCCTTTGCCGGGCTTGCCTCATTTGCGATTTTCTTAGGTAAAGATGTCAATTACCTAGGCCAGGAAATAGGTCAAAAAACTTGGGCGCTTGGCTCCTTAAGAATCTTAGCGCACGATCAGCTAAATACCTCAAGATTTAGCCAAGGCGATTCCATCA
>Ga0075163_10010023_pt1 | contig 12409 bp, 8 predicted proteins | sample JI1023141ADNA_FD_71478 | JGI IMG/M metagenome (GOLD analysis project Ga0075163, IMG submission 71478) | Wastewater effluent complex algal communities from Wisconsin, to seasonally profile nutrient transformation and Carbon sequestration -... | ecosystem: Engineered > WWTP > Effluent > Algae...
TGCTGACTGAAGGCCAGCAGCTGCCGCGTGAGTCGGGTGGCGCGCACGGCGGCACGCTGCACCTGCCGCAGCCCTTCGCGCACATCGGGCGTGTATTCGGCGGCACCCAGGGCAATCGCCGTATTCCCCTGCACCACGGTGAGGAGATTGTTGAAGTCATGCGCCAGTCCGCCGGCCAGACGGCCCACCGCTTCCATCTTCTGCTTCTCGCGCAACTGCTGCTCGAGCCGCCGTGTTTCGGATTCAGAGGCGACGCGTTCGGTGATATCCTGACCCATCACCAGCAACATGGTGGAGTCGGCGTCATCACCTTCGGCGACACACGAAAGACTGAAGAGCATCCAGCGAATGCGTCCGTCGGGGAGCAACACCGGTGCGTCACACATCACCGGCGCCGCACTCCGCTGTGCGGCCACGATCCACTCCGAGAGGCGGGTCTGTGCATCCGCGGTACACACGGTCAGCAGACAGTGTCCAACGAGCTGTGCGGGGGCTCGCTCAAACGCGCGCGCCGCAGCGGGATTGCACTCGAGAATGCGCCCCTGTCCGTTGAGTGACAGGATCACCGATGGGGCGCTTTCGATGAGCGCCCGATAGTGTGTTTCGCGCCGCGCCAGCTGCACCTCGGCGCGTGACTGCGCGACGGCGATACACGCGAGTGCGGTCAGTTCGTCAATGACACGCAGCTCTTCGGCGGTCGGGACGCGCACCTCATACGCGTACACGGCAAACGTGCCAAGCACCGTACCATCATGATCGATGATGGGCGACGACCAGCAGGCGCGCAGACCATGCGGAAGCGCCAGCGCGCGAAAGTCCGCCCAGAGCGGATCGGTGGCGATATCGCTGACAATCACCCGTTCGGCGCGAAACGCGGCGGTCCCGCATGAGCCGGCCACCGGACCGATCATCATGCCATGAATCGCGCGCGAGTAGACCTCAGGCAGACGCGGCGCGGCGCCGTGCAGCAGCCGCGTGCCGGTGTCATCCAGCAACAGGACGGAACCGGACACGTGCGTGGCGGCCCCTTCGATGGCCTCAACGAGACGTGACAACACTTCCGGCAGCGAGCGTCGCAGGGCCATCGCTTCCAGGACACGCTGATGATGCGCGTACTGCGAGATGGCGTGTGACGCTTCGTCGAACAGCGACGTGGAGGGAGGCAGGGGGGTCAACACACGGTGCCGCTACGGGAGGCCGCACCACTGTGCGGCACGCACACCAAGATACCTGAACAATTCTACCGCCTTTGGCCGGGATTGCCGATATCACCAGCGGCCCGAACTCGCAGATTCTGCAGCGCAGGCAATTCACATTCACATATGACCAATCGCCCACGTTGGCATACACGCAATCGCTAACTGTATATCAGAACGTCACTTCAGGGCGCTCCGAGCTCCAGCGCCGCCACCCGATGTTGCTCGGCACTGCGGACGTATCCGTGCATGCCGATGGCGCGCAATCCGGCGCCGCGCAGCACGCGCCGATACCACGTCGGTGGTTTCGGGGGCGGCCAGCTGGTATCCCCTTCAAAAGCATCCGCACTGGTGAAGAGCTCCAGATACGCGACACCACCGGTTCGCTGCGATACCTGGCGCAGTCCGCGGCGGAGCGTGTCCTCATCGAGATAGTTCAGCATGCCGCAGCACACCACGAGATCATACGATGCGCGCAGCGGGAGTTCCTGCAGCGACGTGATCCCACCCAGGTGGAGCTGTCGGCGACGGCCGTAGCGCGCCACCGCATACGTGCTCGGATCGACACCCTCGTAGTGGACGGTCGGCCGCAGTCGCCGCAGTGGCGCCCGCCAGTTGCCTTCTCCACATCCCACGTCGAGCACCGAGCGTATCGGCCGCCCCAGCACCCATTCGGCCATCCGGACCACAAACTCGACTTGTCGACGCAGTTCGACCGCACTCTTGACCCGATGCTGCGGGTGACGATACCACTTGTCGAAGTACGACTGGTCGTAGTGGGCGGCCTCACGCAATGCGGTCACTACATGACACTCCAGAAAGCGCGATCGATATCGATGCCGAAACGCCAGGTGCCGTCGCGCAGCCCGCGCGCGACATCTACGCGCAGCAGATCGAAGAAGAACAACACCCCCGTGCCGACGGACGGATAGACGCCGGACACGCGTCTCGGGGCAGACGGATGGAGCGCCTGCTGCACAGACGACGAGGGTGTGCCGATCGCGACGGCCTGCACAAACGGCGCAAGCGTGATGCGACCGGGCGCCTTGCCGTATCGGCCGAGCGGAATCACCGGTCCGGGCAGTGGCTGCTGGAACTCGAGTCGCTGTGCGAGCATCGCCTGTGTCGCGAAAGACGCAAAGTCGTATCCGGGCGCCGACCACGGTCCGCCGGCAAACACCATCGCTTGCGGCGGCAGATCCCGTCCGCCCGCCGCGCCGATCTGTGTCACCGTGACAAACGCGCGATCGTGCGCCAGCGAGCGCCGCATCAGCAACTGCGCCTGGAGGCGCGCCACCACCGGCTGCACTCGGGGCGTCGTATCCAACGTGGCCGCATATCCGCCAACCGACCCCTGCAACGTCCATGCGCCACGCCACGGTCGGTCGGCCGTGGGCACCCATCCTCCACTGCCCCGCACCTCAGCGCGCACACCGCGCAGCCGCCACGCCGGAAGTGTTGGCTCGTACGCGCCGCTGAGCGGCCGCGCAGTGGCCGTGAGCGGCGCCTCGGTTTCGTACGCGACGCGCAGTGCAAACGGATCGAGCGGGCCCCGTCGCATCGTCACGCCCGCCGCGCGCGTGTCGAGTTGCATGGTGTAGTCGCTTCCGAATCCGAGTGCCGCGAGCGAGTTGGTCACGCCACCCCGTTCCGGCAGTGCCAGATCGCGCACATCACGTTCCGCAAACAGCTGAAAGAGCGGAACGCGGCCGAACGCCGGCGCGCGCGCCAGGGCCACCTGTCCCTTGACCTGTTCGTCGCTCACGCCATAACGCCCGCGCGCCGATACCACCCAACCACTGCCCCAGCGGCGCGACGCACCCAGTCCCAGCGCCAGCCCTTCGGCGCGCGTCACGCGAATGCCATCACTGATCCCGCGTCCGGTCACCGACGTGCGCGCCGGCCGCGACAACATCGAGGCGCGCACCGCGGCTTCCGCCTGTACGCGGGCATTCGCGACATCTTCGCTGGTGGCAATCTGAATCTCGGGCGGCAGCACATCGATCACGCGCCCCGGAAACTGATACCGCTTGAGCGAATCGCTCGACACCGAACTCCACCGGGGCAGCGCCTGCGTCACGGCCGCAATGCGTTCGTTCACCTCGTAGTTCGACACTTCCCAGCGACCGCGAACAATGCCGCGAACCGGAATGTCGAAGATCGGCGACGCCCGCGACACCTCCACTTCCTGCCGACGGGGAAGCCAGTACCGTTCGCGCACGAGTCCGTTTTCCAGTGTCACCACCAGCGTCTCGATGCGTTTGTCGAGAATCGCCGCGCGGGTGAACGTCATGGACAGGCGCACGACGGCGGCGGACTCACGATCGAGAAACACCGAGCCGATCGCCGCTGGCGTGGCGCCATTCAGCGGACGAAAACGCACCTCATCCACGATGATCTCACGGCCGGGAATGCGCATGCGCACCGGCTCGGCACGCTGATACTCGTACAGCCCCATCGCACTCGGTGCCAGCGGATGTGGCACATCGCGTACATCCTGCCCGTCGCCCAGACGAATGCGGTCGGGCAAGTTGTCGAGAATCACGCCGTAGCGATCACGGTAGTAGCCGACATCGGCCGGCAGCAGCGTCGTGTCCCGACGGCCCACCAACTGTTGCGCGCTGCGATTCGGTTGCCACCACGCAATGGAGAGTGCGAGTTCTTCGGTCTGCACCACCTTGGGCGGGATGATCACCCCTTCGCCCAACTGCGCGAGAAACGCCAGAAAGCCGTGCGCCTCGGCGCGGTAGCTCAGCAGCGTGCTGTCGGCCAACTGCAAGCCGCGGCGTTGCGCGGCGCGCAGGATCAGCGAATCCGCCGCCGGATCCTTCCAACGGCCAGACGCCGGCGCACGTTGCGCACGCGCCGATGGCAGCGCGGCGCACCCCAACAGCACGGCTGCACAGACTCGCCGCAACAGGGTCACCCGCACATCAGCGTGGAAGCTCCTGCGCGATACCGGTCGTCATGAGCGACACGCCGCGCCGGGCGACATGGGGCATCAGGACGTCGAGCCCGGTGCGCAGTGCGTGATCATCACGCATCGAAAAACGCAGCAGCGCCTCGCGCTGCCCGTCCACCTCCAGCATGCGGACAAGAGCCAGTCGTGTTGTCGTGGCCAACCACGCGGCGCGCGCGGGATCAGGCCGACGAGGTGGCGGCGACTGCACCGTCAGCTGTTCACGCAGGCGCGACTCCAGCATCGCCACCGGTGTGGTCGACCAGCCCTCACGCATCGCCACCATGACGGCCGTATCCGCCGCCGCGACCGTGCGCGCGATCTGCCGCGCACTCCAGTCGTTCGGCAGACGCGACGGGTCTTTGAGTGATGGATCGCTTACACGCACATCTGGCTGCAATCCACCTTGATCAGCCGCACTGTTGGGTTTGCGAAGTTGCAGCATGCGGCCCGTCGGGGTGAGCCATCGCGCCGTCGTCAGTCGCAACGATAGCTCGTCGGACAGTTTCACCACGCGCTGCACGACACCTTTGCCATACGTGGGCGCGCCAACCAGCAGCGCCCGCTGATGTTCTCGGAGCGCGGCCGCAATCACCTCCGCCGCACTGGCCGTGCCGGCATCCACAAGGACGGTCAGGGGCATCGTCAGCCAGCGTCCGCCCGAGGCACGATGCAGCTGCACCTCACCGCCGCTTCGGCCGGCCAGCGAGGCAACGACGGCGCCCGGTTCTAGAAACAGCCCGGCCGCTCGGACGCCCTCTTCAAACAGTCCGCCGCCATTGCCTCGAAGATCGAGCACCAACGCCCGCGCGCCGCGCCGCGTCAATGCGGCCACGGTCTGCTCGAGTTCGCGCGCCGACTGCTGCGTGATGGAGGCGAGCCGCACATAACCCACAGAATCGGACAGCATGCCCGACTCCGTCACGGCTGGCATGTGCCAGGTGCGTCGGCGCACGGTCACGTTCACCGAATCACCAAACGGCGGCCGCCACAATACCAGGCGCGCGCTGTCTCCTTTCAGACGGACACTGTCCGCCGCCGTGCGGGTGCGCCACGACGACATGCTCACGCCATTCCATGCGAGAATGCGATCTCCGCGTCGCACGCCGGCGAGCGCCGCTGGCGATCCGTCAGCCAGACGGCGCACACTCAACAGCTCGCCCTGCATGCGGAGTGAGATCCCCAGTCCCTGACTCTCTCCCAGCAGCATGCCACGATAGCTGCGAAACCCCTCGGGGCGCAGCAGCGCGGCGTAGGGATCGTGCAACTCGCGCAGCATGCCCGAGACCGCGCGGCGAATCAACTCGTCGTTGGGCAGCGAATCGAGCGCATTGGCACGCACCGAGTCGATGGCCAACGACAGCAGCCGACCATCGGTCCACGCATCGTTGGCGCGCGCACGTGCACCACCCACCTGCATTCCCCACGCAAACGCACCGCCGATGCCTCCCAGCGCTGCGCACGCGATGGCCAGACGGCGCCAGATGGCGCGTCGTGTCGCGACGCGATCCACCGGCCCGTCGTGATTCATGACGCTTCCTCGACGGCATCACTCGTATCGGGCTCGTCGGCATACTCCGCCAGTTTGCGATACAGGGTTTTGCGATCAAGGCCCAGAATCTCGGCCGCACGCGACTTGTTTCCGTCGGTCCGGCGCACGATCTCCAGCACGTAGGCACGTTCCACAGCGCGCAACGGCAACTGTTGCTGCGACGCGTGCGCCACCAGTGCGGCCGCACGATTGGCTTCGCGCAGTCGCGGCGGCAGTTCATCGGGCATCACCACCGGCCCCGAACTGAAGGTGGCCGCGCGATGCATGGCGTTGCGCAGTTCGCGTACGTTGCCCGGCCACGCGTATGTGGTCAGCAGCGTTTCCGACGCGGGATCGAGCACGTGCGATCCTCCTGACTCGGACAGGAAGCGCCGAGCCAGTGGTAACACGTCATCGACACGTTCACGCAGCGGCGCGACATCCAGCGGCAGCACATTCAACCGCCAGAACAGATCCTCGCGAAACCGTCCGGTGGCCATCTCACCCTCGAGATCGCGATGCGTGGCCGCAATCACGCGCACATCGTAGTGTCGCGTGGCCGTCGCACCGACACGTCGCGCTTCCCCACTCTCGAGAAAGCGCAACAGCGCGGGCTGCAACGCCAGCGGCAGCTCACCGATTTCATCGAGAAACAGCGTGCCACCGTCGGCCGCCGCCACCAATCCCTGACGCTCGCGGTCGGCGCCTGTGTACGCACCACGCTCATGCCCAAACAGCTCCGATTCGATCAACTGTTCGGGAATCGCACCGCAGTTGACCACGATAAACGGCCCGCGCTGCGACAACGCATGAATGGCATGCGCCAGGACCTCTTTGCCGGTGCCACTTTCTCCCGTGAGCAACACGGGATGTTTGGAAACCGCCACCCGCTCCACCAGTCGGAGCAGCGACTGCATCGATGCACTTTCCGCCACCAGACTGCCAAAAACACGCTGGCGCAGCATCGCTGACGGCGCCGCAGCTTCCTCGGCCGACAAGGTGGCTTCGGCGCGCGCCTCGACCGCCGCACGTTTGGACTGCGTCACAGCGCGGCTGATCGCGTGCAGGAGTTCCGCCGTGCCCACGGGCTTGGTCACGTAATCGAACGCGCCTGCCCGAACCAGGCGCACCGCCGATTCGACCGACCCGAACGCGGTCATCACGATGACGGGAATCCGCGGCGCCCGCTCGCGGACGCCTGCCAGCACGGCCTCACCGCCAATACCGGGCATGATCAGGTCGGTGAGCACAGCGTCCACCGACTCGTTGTGCTGCAGCCGAGCCAACGCCTCGGCGCCATTGGGCACCGCGATCACCCGGTGCCCGGCTCCCGTCAGCACTTCCACCAGCAATTCCCGGAGCGCGGCATCGTCCTCAGCCACCAGCACACGACCGGTCTCCATCACATCGGCGGAGGCTCCCCACCGTTGTGATGCGCCCGAGGTGCCGGACCCTGTCGATGTCATGGTCATCACGCTTCTCCCGTCAGACGCGCTGGTGCAAGCGGCAGGCTGACCGTGAATATCGCTCCCGGCCGGCCGTCAATGCGTGTAGTTCCGATCAACTCCCCTCCGTGATCCTGCACGATACTGCGTGCCACCACCAGTCCCAGCCCCGTTCCCGATGGCTTCGTTGTGGCAAATGGCGTGAACAGCCGTCCTTCCAATTCCCCGGGCAGCCCCGGTCCGGAATCGCTGACCGTCAACCGGAGTTCCGCGCTCGAGGCCGACTCGTCGTCCTTGACCACGTGAATGCCGATCCGAATCTCTTTCTCCCCCGATTGGCCGTCCATGGCCTGCACGGCGTTGAGGATGAGATTCGTGAGCACCTGCTGGAGCTGATCCCCGTCACCGCGCACCCACGCGTCATACGACTCGTCGCGTGCGACCGTGACGTGCGACTTCTCCAGCTCGGGCTCGAGCATCTCCAGTGTCCCGTCCACTACCCGCGCAATCGAAATCGGATCGTTTCGGCGGGACGGCCTGCGCGCGTAGTCAAGCAAGGACCGGACCGTTCGGGTGATTCGGCCGCTTTGGGTGACAATACTCTCGAGTTGACGGAGCGCATCCGACGGCATCTCCGGCCGCCGCATCAGAATCTCGGCACGCCCGGAGATCACGTTCAGCGGCGCCCCAATTTCGTGCGCCAACCCGGCGGCCAGCGTCCCGACCGTCGCCAGCTTCTCCGTTTCGGCCAGCCGACGCTCCAGCCGGAGCCGCTCCTCACTTTCACGCAGCAGTGCGCGTTTGGCGCTCGAGAGTCGATCCGCCATCACGTTGAACTCACGCGCCAGCGCATTCGGCTCGGCCGCGCCGAGCGCATCGGGAACGCGGGCATCTTCGTCCCCTTCGCCGAGCGCACGGGCGGCAACGACGAGACGCTCCAGTGGTCGTGCCACCAGCCGCCGCGACATGAATCCAACCGCCAGGGCCATGGTGACGAGTAGTCCCAGTGTGGCGATCACTTGCTCCTTGGCCAACAGTCCCAGTTCACCCAGCAGCAGACCCGAGGGCTGCGCCACCTCGAGTGCACCAACCACCGGACCATCGGGCGCGGAGAGCTCGTCGTTTGCGGTACGAATCGGTTCGCGTACTGCACGCAGCACGGTAAACACCGTCGCATCGCCCACGTGATTCTCATAGGTGGACTCCGCCTCGCCAGCAAGTACGTGACGCAACAGACTGTCCGGAATCGGTGGTGCACTCCGCATCGACGACGAGGCGAATCGCACCTTGCCAGTTCGCCCGTACACGCGCACACCGTACACGCGCGGGTCGGCACTCATGCGATCGAGCAGCGCCTGCACACGCACACTGTCTACATCCCGCAGACCAAACTCGAAGGCAATGTCGAGCGCGCGCGAATACGCACGGGTTTGCTGCTGCAATTCCGGTTCGAGCACACGTTGACGTTCGATGGCCAGGCCCGCGCCAAGCGCGCTCATCACCAGCACCACGATGGGCAGAATCGTCAGCAGAAGTCGCGTTGTGAGTCGCATCCTCAATAGTCGCACCGCTGAGGCATACCCGGCACTCCCGATCCGCGTGGTCCGGTTCCTGCTTCGGTTCATGGTGAAACGCGATCTGCGTCACGGTGTACGTCCCTGAGGGGCAACATCGTGTGTCTCCGATCGCTCATGCCGACGCAGGGACTCCGGAGTCCGACACCGGATGCGGCGCAACGCCACGTTCTGTCCGGCTCCGGCGAGGCAGGGTGCCTCAGTCTCGTCCCACCTACCGCAAAAGGGCCCGCACATGGCGACTCGACAGTTGGTGCTCGTAACCGATCTCGACGGCACATTGCTCGACGACGCGAGTGCGTGGCCCGCACCGCCGCGTGTGCTGCGGGAGCAGTTGCAACGGCTGACTCGGCCGGGTGAGCATCCACTGGTCCTCGCCATGGCATCGTCTCGTACCCTCGAGGAGATCGTAGCGCTGCAGCGCTGGCTTGGCTGGCCGGGACCGTGTCTCGCTGAGGATGGCGCGCTGGTGGCCATCGACGATGATGCCGCAGGCCATGTCCGTGCTGCCTTGAGCGCGGCGGGGCACCCCGATCCCGACATCCGCATTGCCGGTCGGCGCCGACTGTGCGTGGTACGACTCGGCACACCCGCCGATCAGCTGCGCAACCTGCTGCGGGAATGGCCCGGCTTCGGTGCCGCCGACCTGGCACACGCCGAGCTGCCGCGACTGACGGCGCTCGGCTTTGGATCGCCCAACCGGAGGCGTCGGTCGCTTACGGGACGACAGGCCAGCGTGTTGCTCGATCCGGCGCAGTGGCGCGCCATTGTGCGCACAGCAGGCGATCAGGCACCGCGCGAATGGTCGGTGGATGTGGCGCGCGGGGGCCGTTGGAGCACCGCGACCCGACGTGCCGGTAAAGGCGGGGCCGTTCAATGGTTGCGCGCCATCGTCGACTATCGCTCCGCCTCACCGTGCCACATCGTAGGGATCGGGAATGGCGAAAACGATCGGTCACTGCTCGAAGCCGCGGATGAGCGCTACGCGGTGCGTGATCTGCAGGGCGCAGTACACCACGCGTTGCGCGACGTGGCCGACGTGATTGTTCCCGACGCCCGTGGGACCGGTGGATTTCTCGAAATGCTCGACCGCGTCGCGAACTCACAGTCGCAGCGGTGCACACAGGAGGCGCGATGAGCAAGTCCGCGTTCGGTAAAGAAGGTGCGTTATGGACCATCAGCATGCTCACGATCCCCAAACGTGAGCCATACCTGCAGCAGTTGCTGTCGTCGCTCGCATCCCTCGGCTCGCGCGACCGGTTTGAAGTGACGGTGGTGTACAACGCCGCCACCGCCGAAGAGCCGCTGGTGATCGAACAACGCATTCGTCGCATGGCGCCCAACCTCGCGTTGCGCGTGTACGTCAACACCACCGATCCCACCATCGGCGGCGGACGCCGCGTGCAGTTGGCCGTGTGCCGCACTCCGCTCATTGCGTTTGTCGACGACGATCTCACGTTGCACGGTGATGTCTTTGGTGCGCTCGAAGAAGCACTGCGCACGCGCGCGCTGGGCATTGTCGGATTGCCCTCGTACGAGGAAGACAGCGACAAGCGCTTCAAGCCGCGCGAATCGACACCCTACACGCAACTGGACGGTGTTCGGTACATGCCGGTCCAGGGCATGCTCGTGGCAGGTTATCGCCGGTTGTTCAGCGATATCGGCGGATTCAATCCGCGCCGGCAGTTCTGGGGCGAGTGGACGGAGCTCAACTTGCGCATGTGGCGCCACGGCTTTCCCACCGGCTACGTGATGGATCGCGGCTATCTGCGCCACTGGCACAAGGCGCCCGAATCTCCCACGCGCAACTTGCCTGGGCGCGAACGGCATGTGCTGTGGGGACTCATGTGCACGGCGCTCGAATACGACGCGGTGAGCATCACCGAAGCGACGGAAACGTTCTGGCGTCTCGCGCAGGACCGCTACCTCGCCTACTCGTTTGGTGAGCAGCCAAGTCCAAAACTGCTGCTGGCCACCGTGCTCGAGTTGATGCCACGCCTGTCGGTGGAATGGCCGGCCATGCGTGCCTTCGCCGAAGAAGCGCGCCGGCATCCGTTTCAGTTCATGCCGTTCGAGCCACTCTCGTCGGGTCAGGTGCGCGCCGTGATTGATCACGCCAACGACGCCATCGAGCGCTATCGACCCGAGGCACTCATCGGTGGCTCGGCGCGCCAGCATCGTGCGCCTTGGTGGCGTCGGATCGCGCGCGCCACCTCGTGGGGTCGCGGGTCGGCCATGGAATCGTCTCCGCACAACACGGCGGTGACGTTGCCGCCCGTCGCACCGTAGCCCAGTTCACCCACGGCGCGTCCCATTCGTCGCACGCACGACTGTCTCTCGAGGGGGACAGTTGTGCTGGCAGCGACCCGACTCAACTGATCGGCCTTTCAGCCCATCTCCTTGTCGGAGAAGCAGTTGCCCTGAGCGAAGGACACCCGTGTGCCGTGTGTGCCGACTGGCACTGCCTATGCCTCCTAGTGTCCCCGAAGCCCGCGATTCACGCGGGACACTGTGTGAAGGACACGACGCCTATGCGTCAGGAGGTGGACCATGTTGCTGCTTCGTCGGTCTCTGTTCGTAGCCCCCGCTGCCCTCGTCATCTTTGGCCTGAGTGGCAATGCCGCACACGCCTTGCCACCGGCCGGATCTGTCGGTTCGGCCGCCGGCAGCGCGGGGCGCTTGGCCGAACGCACGCTGTTCACGTGGAACGGCACCATCGATCGCGAAGTGCTCATCGCCATTCGCGGCCGCACGGCCGAGACACGCGCGTCGGGTATTGACGCTTCGTTTCCGTCCCGTTTCGATGTGCGCGACGATCTCCCGCGCGAGAACGGCCTGATCGCTGCCAACCTCGTGAGTGGTCGCGGCACCGCCGAAGTGGTGCAGCAACCGTCGGCCCGCAACGACTTCACGGCGCTCGTGCGCATCGTCGACGCACGCGCCGGCCGCGACAACTATCGCCTGGTCGTTGCATGGGAGCCGTACAACGAGCGGCGTGATGATCGTCGCGACGACCGTCGTGGTGGCCGTGACAACGACCGCGATGACGATCGCTGGAACGACCGCAACGGCAACCGCGATCGCGGCGGCGACGGGAACCGCGGCCGCATCGGCCGCGACGACGGTCGACTCTCATGGCGCGGTGATGTCGACGATGTGGCCGAGATCCGCATTCAGGGCCGTCGAGTCGAGTTCCGTTCGCGCAGTGGTGAACCGGTGCGCAACGTGCGTTTCGATCTGCGCGGCGCGGCACTGCCACGGCATGACGTGTCACTGGCACTCGACGTGGCCCGCGCACGCGGCAGCGTGCTGGTCGTACAGGAGCCGAGTGCCCGGAATGGCTACACCGCGATCATCCGCATCATCGACCGTCGCGGCGGTTACGGGAACTACGAGTTCAATCTCGACTGGTTCTAGTCAGCGGCACGAATACCAAACGCCCCGGCCACACGCCGGGGCGTTTTTGCATCTCCGGGAGATCGCAACCGCATTGTCGCGGAGACGCCGAGGCGCGGAGGCCCGTGTCGGACACGCCGTCGCAGTTCCCCAACGGGAGAAAAGCATTGTCGCGGAGACGCAGAGGCGCAGAGGCCCGTGTCGGACACACCGTCGCAGTTCCCAATAAAGAAATGGGGTGTGAGCCCGTGCCGGCCGAAAGCGGGTCTCTGCGACTCTGCGCCTCTGCGACAAAGCAGTTCAGCGAA
>Ga0075163_10010025_pt1 | contig 12409 bp, 16 predicted proteins | sample JI1023141ADNA_FD_71478 | JGI IMG/M metagenome (GOLD analysis project Ga0075163, IMG submission 71478) | Wastewater effluent complex algal communities from Wisconsin, to seasonally profile nutrient transformation and Carbon sequestration -... | ecosystem: Engineered > WWTP > Effluent > Algae...
TATGCAGCCGCACGGTTATGGGTAGACGCAATCATTGATCCGAAAGAAACACGCAGGGTGATTTCTGAAGGCATAGCTGCAGCCAATAACAATGCAGATATGCAGGAGTTGAAGAGTGGGGTGTTTCAGGTGTGAGAAGAAGTACAAATTGCTCACAAAGGCGCAAGGAGGCAAAGGACGCTAAGTAAGTTAAAAATCAAAAGTTAAAAGTAAAAAGTTAATGTTGCCAGGAAAGCTGCAAGGAGGCAATGAACGCAAACCAGTAACCAGTAACTGTTCATTATAAGAGTATCAGCAAAAATTCCAATCTTCACCTCAAAACAATCACCAGCCACCCATTGTCCATCTCCATCTATACCGACGGCTCATCAAGAGGAAACCCAGGCCCGGGGGGCTACGGGGTGATACTGATGTATGGTGCACATAAAAAAGAACTTTCCCAGGGATACCGGCTCACCACCAACAACCGTATGGAACTGATGGCCGTAATTGCCGGACTGAAAGCAATTACAAAACCAGGCATTCCCATCCGCATCTATTCCGATAGTCAGTATGTGGTGAAAGCCATTGAAGAAGGATGGCTCAACAACTGGATCCGCACCAATTTTAAAGGAGGAAAAAAGAATCCCGATCTGTGGAGAGAATATTATGAGCTGTCACGCCAGTTCAATATTAAGATGATCTGGGTAAAAGGTCATGCCGATAATCCATACAACAATCGCTGCGATGAATTGGCAACCAGTGCTGCAGATGGGAAACATTTGCTGGTGGATGAAGGGTACGAAAGTGCTATTTAGAAATTCAAAAGCCCGCAATATTTATTTCACGCAAAGAGGCAAGGGGCTAAGAGCGCAAGGGATTAATTAAGTTAAAAATCAAAAGTAGAAAGTCAAAAGCACGCTATCATTATTTCACGCAAAGCGACAAAGTAGCAAAGAGCGCAAACCGGTTTCTAGTAACCAGCAACCAGTAACTGTTTTTATAATCTCAATCTGTCAAAATTCCATCCTGAATTCAAATACCAGCATCCAGCAACCAGCTACTGTTCTTTCAAACATCGCAGTTCAAATTCTACCGAAATCTTAATTCGCAAACCAGCAACCAGCTACTGCTATTTCAATCATCGTAAGTCAAAATTCAATCCTGAATTCAAAAACCAGCAACCAGCAACTGAACAATCAATCAACCCATTCCTAAGGATTTTTTATATTTGTATTAATTAATAAGATGAAGTTTACTTTTTTCATACTGCTGTTGGTTAATATAGTTGCGTGCAATCAACCAACCAAACGTTTGCCGATTTTAGGAAACCCGGTTGTAACGGGCAAGGATACTGCCTATCCGGTTATTTCTTCGTTTCAATTGATCAACCAGGATGGCCAAACGGTAACAAATAATACATTCAATAACAAAATTTATATCGCAGATTTTATCTTTCTTAGCTGCCCGACCATTTGTCCGAAAATGACAAAACAGATGTACAATGTCTATCTTCCTTTTGCAACCGATAGTAGGGTATCGTTTGTTTCACATACCATTGATCCTGAAAATGACAGCATTCCCAGGTTAAAAAAATACGCCATAGATCTGGGTGTCAGTACAGCAAAATGGCATTTCCTCACAGGCAACCAGGACAGTATTTTAAAACTTGCTGAACAATCGTATTTTTCTACAGCATATCCCGATAGTGTTGCTCCGGGAGGCTTTACACATAGTGGCGGTCTTCTGCTGGTAGATAAAAATCGCCATATCCGTGGAGTATACAATGGTACTAGGGCTGAAGAAGCCGATAGATTGATAAAGGATATTCAAATACTGTTAAAAGAACAATTTTAGCCTTATTTTTGTGTAATTGAAAAAAGTAGTATCCATATTGCTGATTGTTTCAATCGTATTCCAGACTACCAGTCAGTTTTGGATTATGGCTGCTTTTAAAATCAACCAGGACTATATTGCCGAGAACCTTTGTATCAATCGCTTCGATGCTATTCCACTTTGTAAAGGCTCCTGCTTTCTCGAAGATCAGTTGATTAAAGATCAGAAAGAACAACAGAAATCTCCCGAATTAAAGCTAAAGGAAATCAACTTGTTTTGCGACAATAATTTTGTTGCCATAAAGGAATGTGTATTTGATTCAGACTTAAAAAATCAATTCAATATTCAGAACGAAAATTTTATCAGCTCCAGTTTTCTCCTCTCTGTATTCAGGCCACCGGCCCCGATTGTATAACAAAAATATTTTTATTGTTACACAATCAGTTCAACATAAATGGGTATAAAAACAGAAGAAATTGCTGTTTACCCTGTTGAGGCTTTTGATTCCAATTGCAAATCATTCTGGTTCGGTTCACTCGAAAGGATTTTAGAAAAATATCCTTTTCTGGAACATCCGCACAAGCAGCATTTCTACATGTTATTGTATGTAGAAAAAGCAACCGGTGTGGCCCAGCTCGATAATATGAGCATCCGGCTGGATGAACCCAAAGTGATTTGCATAAAGCCCGGCAGCGTATTCAGTTTAGACATCAACAGAACCTGTAAGGGACACATCCTTTGCTTTTCGGAAATTTTTTTCTCTCTACGATACAATAATAATGTGTTGTATCATTTTGATTTCCTCAAAAAAGATGCAGCACCATTCGCCCGGTTGGATGGCAGGCAAACTGAAAGACTGAATGCAATATTTGGTCTGATGCTGGAAGAATCGGGGATCGACAGGAAAGATACTGAGAAAATAATGCGCTCTTACCTCAATATCCTGCTATTCGATTTAGACAGGAAATTCAGTAAACGAAACAGAACCGATAAGCCAGGTGGAAAAGATGAAAAAGTAATGATGTTCGAACGTTTGCTTGAAGAACAATACACCGTTCACAGAACACCTTCTTTTTACGCAAAAGAATTGCACATTTCTGCCAATTATCTGAATAAACTCTGCCAGGAATACCGTGATATAACTGCAGGCGAACTGATCAGGAAAAGGATTGCCATTGAAGCACAACGCCTCCTGCATTATACTTCATTGTCTGTTTCGGAAGTAGCATTCAGACTTGGCTTTGAAAGCTCATCCTATTTCATCACATTTTTCAAAAAAAATACCGGAACCACACCCGAAAGTTTCAGAAAAAACAAGCACTGATATGAAAAAAATAAAAAAAGAATATCCCAAACCAATTAAAGTGGAAATAGTAAAGGGCAAACCTGTTGTAATTACCGACAGGCTTGTGATCATTAAACCAGTTTATTACAATTAAAATCATTTAAATGGAAACAAAAGATGTTTTAAAGAGACAGGAAAAATTGTTCAACAGGATCAGGAAGATGGTAACTGTTCTGATCATTCTCCTGGTACTGGCAATTGTTGCTTTACAGTTCAACAATATTCAATCATTTTTCAAATGGATATTCAATAACAATTAATTAAATGACTATGAAAGTTTTTAAACTATTGGCGCATTATTTATACCTGGGCAAGAGGCCTGTTAGTGAAAACGAGAACAGTATGCTCAGGGCCATGCATCGCATCAACCGTATTTCATTGCTGATGTTTATACTTTGCCTGATGATTATTGTTTCTAAACTGATCACAGGTATGGTGCTTTCCTGAGCAGAAGTGATGCCATGGATACAAAGAAGTCCGTTTACATATTAAATAACGGATTCGTATAATCGCAGTTAGTTGTTAAATAAGTTAACTGGAGTCACGATTATCGAAACTTTAAAGATCATTTTGTTAAACAGAAAGCTGAATTTATAAACCAGACAGTATTGTTTATCAAAATGAACAGCATAGGCAGTTTCATTTAATCTTAATGGGAGAAGTGAACTTTGCAACTTAAAAAATCGGATTATGGATTTTCCAATGTTTCACCTCGACTGGCTGAATGACCGTTTTCTGATAGCCATCATTGCCATCCTTCATGTATTCATCAATCATGGATTGGCAGTAGGGTTTATTCCATACATCACCAGGCTGGAACAGCAGGGAGTGATGAATAGCGGCCCCGATCAGATTACCAACCTGGAATGGGATAACATGGTACACAAAATGATGAAGGTTGGTTTCATCGTAACCACAACGCTTGGCGCTATGACCGGCGTTGGTATCTGGCTTTCTGTTTCTGTGGTGAGCCCTTCTTCCATTGCGAGCCTGATTAAAGTATTCTATTGGGCCTGGTTTATCGAATGGCTGGTATTTGTAACAGAAGTGGTATTAATCCTGATTTATTTTCTTACCTGGAAAAATTCCAATAAGTCGCTGAAAGCAAAACTCAGGCATATCAGGTTCGGATGGTTTCTTTCTGTTTTCTCATGGATTACAATGGCCATCATTGTTTCAATCCTGGGTTTCATGATGGATCCGGGCAACTGGAACAATCAACATAGCCTGATCAATGGATTTACCAATCCCATTTATATACCTCAGTTGCTTTTCAGAACACCAACGGCTATGCTGGTAGGCGGTATATTCGGATACCTTTTAAGTACGGTGTTTACAAAAAAGAATACAACGCTGAGAGCAAGAGCAGTAAAGCAATCTTCAATCTGGATTTTAATATGGGCGCCACTATCGCTCATTGGAGCAATTTATTATTATCGTGCTTTGCCACAGGCCATGGTTGAAAATATGAGCACTGCTGTTGGCACACTGGAATTTGCACAATACTATGATTTATTGAAATGGATCATTATTGGTGCCGTTAGTACAGTATTGATCATTTCATTGCTTGGTATCTGGAAACCGAAGAAGATACGTTTCGCCATGGTACTTATACCTTGTATTATGGCATTCGGATTTCTGGGGATTTTTGAAAGGGTAAGGGAGTTTATTCGCAAACCATATGTGATCAAAGGTTATATGTACAGCAACTTGCTCAGGGAAGAAGATTATCCTTTATATAAACGCGATGGAATACTGAAATATGCCATCTATACTTCAACTCCCGAAGTTACTGAAAGCAATAAAATTGGAGCAGGCAGGAATGTGTTTATTCTCACCTGTAGCCGTTGTCACACTACACAAGGTATCAATTCAATTGTGGGCGTTTTCGAGAAAATGTATGGCCCGGGAAAGCCTTTTGATGAAGGCGCTATAGCGGCCTTTACGAAAGGTATGCACAACGGTAGAACATTTATGCCCGAATTTCCTGGTAGTAAAAAAGAACTGGATGCACTTTCAGCTTATATAAAACACCTGCAGCAAACCGGGGATGTTATTGAAGGCGCACAGAATGAAGGAATAGTTGTGAATCCCAAACAAAGTATAGATGCCGTTGTGAAACTGCTGGAAAAGCAGGAAAAGCAAAAAGCTGATTCACTTGCTGAAGTTGCTGTTACCAAAAATTAACCTGAGAAGAAATTTATAAAACATGTTCCAACTACTGCAGATCAATACACCCGTTCCAAGAGATATTCCATTGCCATTACCTTTACCCGAATGGTTACTGGTAGCATTGCTCGTTTTTTCATTCCTGTTACACATCATTTTTGTAAACCTGATGATCGGTGGAACCGTTCTTACACTTTGGTGCCAGATAAAAGGATTAAAAGAAAAAGATTATCATAACCTGGCTCATGAAATATCCAGAACAATTACCGTCAATAAAAGTCTGGCTGTAGTACTGGGGGTAGCTCCATTATTGAGTATTTCAACTTTATATGCCACTTATTTTTACAGTGCGACTTCACTTACCGGAGGAATGTGGATCGCATTGATACCACTTATTACGGTAGCCTTCTTACTTACTTACCTTAATAAGTACACCTGGCATGTGTTGGACAAAAACAAACCCCTGAGCATCGCCATCATTGCAACTGCTACCGCATTATTTCTTTTTATTCCACTCATATTCCTGGTAAATGTTAACCTGATGCTGTTCCCTGAAAAATGGGGAACGATAAAAGGTTTTTTCAGTGCATTGTTGTTGCCAAATGTATTTCCACGTTACCTGCATTTTATTTTTGCTTCTATGGCCGTAACGGGTTTGTTTATATTCTGGTATATGGGGAGAAAGAATTACCCTTTTGAAATGTACTTTGAAAAACTAACCCGCTATGAAATAAAAAAGAAAGCATACTCTCTTACATTGGCTGCGTCTGTGGCACAGTTTATCATGGGACCACTGGTTCTGCTTACTTTGCCAACCAAGGGATTCGATTGGAAATTGATCCTGGTTATTCTTAGTGGAGCCGGCATCGCATTACCCGCTATGTGGTGGATATGGAAAGCAATTACCGGAAACCCCGAAAATATAGATCGTCATTTTGGAAAAATAGTATTTGCATTAGGCGTTACCGTTATATTCATGGGTAGTGGCAGGCATGTTTACCGGGCCAATGCCCTGGCTCCTCATCAAAAGCTGATGGCAGCTAATACTGCTGAGTTTGAAAGGTTGTCGAAAGAAGCCAGAGAAAACCCGATTGCAGAACAGGTAGATCTGAAAATCGACAGTACATTAGGACCCGTTGCAAAGGGTGCAGCCTTGTTTGAGTTAAACTGCAGCAGCTGTCACAAAGAAAAAGAAAAACTGGTAGGGCCACCCATAGTAGAAATGGTGGAAATCTATACCGGCAGTAAAGATAAACTAACACAATGGATTAAGGCACCGGGAAAGAAAAGACCCGGTTTCCCTCAAATGCCCGGATTTGCTCAATTGTCTGACGAAGACAGGGAAGAAATCGCTCAATACATTTTATCAATTAAAACTAAATAGTTCATGAATTCAGATTATTTAATGGTTGCAATCATCGGTTTGATATTTGTTCTGATTTATCAATTGGTTAGAATGAATATCTATGTGATCCGGATAAAAAAAAATAAAGAATTGAATCAGCAGGAAATCAAGGAAGATAAAAGCTGGGAATTTATTAAAGGGCTTTACTGAAAGTTCAAACTGGTTGTCGTATGTATTTCTCTACAATACATACCGGGCCAGTGTTTCTACACTGGCTATTTTTTTATTAAATTGTTTTGAATTGCTTTAAATCTTACAGTATGAAAAGAATTTGCTTTTTTTTGCTATTAACAATATTGGCTGAAAGCAGTGTGCTCAGTCAGGATTTTAAATACGATAACCAATTTTATCAGACCATTTCCTGGAATGAATTTTTCAGTCGGCTCGAAAAAAATCCGAATCTGGTTTTTTTTGATATCAGAACACCGGGAGAGCGACATGACAGCTCTTCATACCTTTCAATGAACCAGGGGAGGATTGAAGGTGCCATTGAAACAGACTATTTCGATTTCCCTTCAGCCTATCCGGAATACCTGAAACACAAGCAGGATACCATTTACCTTTATTGCAGCCATAGCCGTCGTTCGAGACTGCTTGCCAAACAATTGGCTGATAGCGCTTTTAAAAAAGTAATCAGCATCAACGGAGGAATGTCATATCTCAACAGCTGTTCAAAATACCAGATACCCTTAAAAGCCAGATATTATAAAACAAAACTGGATTATGAATTGGTACCACCAGATGCATTTATTCAGGCAATCAATAATGATAAATTTTATTTACTGGATGTAAGACCAGATTCTGTTTACAAAGGTATTTCAAAGGAAGCCTGGGAAAACCTCTATGGTCGAATCCCTGGTGTGGTGCATATCCCATTTGATAAAATTACAGGTAGATTGAAAAATATTCCAGAAAATAAGATCATATTGTTATTCGACAACGATGGAGAGATTGCACCCAAAGCAGCCAAAATACTGAAAGACAAAGGATATAGTGTGAGGGTGCTGTTATTCGGATTAGACAACCTGGTAAGTTATCTGCCACAGATTGAAAGGAGTTTTCTAAAAACCAGGTATCCTGTTATATTGCCTGTTGAGTTACTCGAAATTGCAGACAATGACAATACAGTTATTATTGATGTGCGCACTGTTGCAGAATACAACAACAGCGATTCAATTGCATGGAAAAATGTTGGCAGGATTAAAAAAGCAGTGAATATTCCTTTGTCGGAGTTAACGAAAGAGACTGTAATTGGCTATAAAAGGAAGAAAATTGTTTTGTATGATATTATGATGCATGAAGAGTTGTTTGCCTTTGCTGAAAAACTTGAATCTTATGGCATTGCAGATTTTTATCTTTTAAGCGGAGGAATTACACAGCTGAAGTGGGAAATTTATAATGCAGATAAAAAAGGACTGGAAATGATGGTAGAGGATAAATAAGGGTATTTCACGCAATAATAATTAAGTTAAAAATCAAAAGTGGAAAGTAAAAGCCCGCAATTATTATTTCACGCAAAGAGGCCAGGAGGCTAAGAGCGCAAGGTTAAGTCAAAAATCAAAAGTATAAAGTAAAGAAGCCCGAAATTAACTTTTCACGCAAAGAGGCAAAGTAGCAAAGAACGCAATCCAGCAACCAGTAACCAGCAACTGTTTATTTAATCTCAATCAGTCAAAATTCCATCCTGAATTCAAATACCAGCAACCAGCAACTGTTCATTCAAATATCGTAAGTTCAAATTCCCTCCGAAATCTTAATTATACAGACCAGTAACCAGCGACAGTCCATTCAAACATCACCGGCTAACTTCTCCGTCAAACTCAATCTCAGGCTGCCATCTTCGTTTCCTTAACAGCCTTATAAGCTACCGCATGGCTGCCGAAAAGGATCGCACTGAAGATCAGGTTTACATCTAATTTAATGAAAGGAATACCCGCAGTCATACATTGAACCCAACCACTGAAAGTATTGGGATAGGTATTGAAGGTATCAAAAAGGAAGGTATTGGTGTTGCTCAATGCATAGAACAACAAGGAAGAAGCAATAGAGAATCCTGCAACCGTAAGTACATTGATTTTTTTCATACCAAAACCAAGTACAGTGATGAGCAATAAGGAAGCATAGTTACCGATCTGCTCCAGTCCGTAAAAACCAGGAGCGATATTGAAAACCTGGAAGATCAGGTCGGAAACGAACATAGCCAGCAAAGGCATTGCAAACGCCATTTTACGGTCGGTGATCACGGCACCACTGAATAATGCGATGGCAATGATTGGGTTAAAGCTCTGTGGGTAAGTAACAACTTTTAAAATGGCAGCAAAAATGATAAGCGCAAGCCCGATCAATACGTTCGTTTTGGTTTGATTCATTACAATAACTATTTAAAGCAAAAGTAAGCAATTCAGCCTTTGTTTTTTCATCCTGTTTAAATGCTTTTTTCCTCATGCTGTTAATTATTGGGAATGAATAATTTCGGAGCATGGCTACACATATCCATACGGGAAAGAGCGGGGAAGACATGGCAGCTGATTTTTTCCATTCGAAAGGATACCAACTCATCTGCCGGAACTGGCGCCATCGCCACTGGGAAGTCGACATCATCGCACTGTATAACGGAATTCTGCATTTTATTGAAGTGAAAACCAAAACAACCGACCAATTCGGTTATCCGGAACAAGATGTAGATGATAATAAGATGCGTTACCTTCAGCAGGCCGCAGAAGCTTACCTGGAGCGGTTTCCCGAGTGGGAAAGAATCCAGTTCGATATCCTGGCCATCACCTTAAAACCTGAACTAAAGTTCTTTCTTTTAGAAGATGTTTATATATGATCAGGCATTCACCCTTTCCATGATCTTTTCTACCATGCGAAAGGTGGCCGGACAATAATCTATATTCTGCTTGTGTACATATGCATATTCAGTCCATTTTTTCTTCGAAAGATGCGGAAATCCTGAGCAATCTTCGGGCCTGATGGCATAGATCGAACATTTATTATCAGCCAGGTTGAGGAACTGGCATGGCTGGTTTTTATTAACAAGGTCTTTGTTGCTGTCTTTCTTCAGCCATTGCTTACGGAATTCATCAGGCGTTTGCCCGAAATGTGCTGAAATACGCTTCAGGTCTTTGGGTGTAAACGTTGGCGTCATCTTTTTACAGCAATTGGCACAACTCAGACAATCAATTTCCTGCCACACTTCTTTCTCTACAACCGGCGTAAGCTTATCGATGCCACGCGGCGGTGTTTTTTCCGTTTTATTTAAAAAGCTGCGGAATGTTTTTCTGTATAAGGTTAGTTTTCTTTTGAAAGACCTGAAATTAACGGGAAGCATGAAGTCGTTTAACAGTTAGTAAAAAATTGCTCCGCGAAAATAATGTTTAATTAAATTGTAAGTTCAATCTTATAAGGATATTCAGAAAATGTGGGAAGCTTACAAGAATGGCTACAAGGCATGGTTGCAACTCGAGAAATCACTGGCAGATAATTCTGTTCAGGCTTACCTGCATGATATCGATAAACTCACTGAATTTCTGTTGCTCGAAAGCGATCAGAAGAGTCCGAAAGACCTGACCCTGAAAGATCTTGAAAAATTCATCGAATGGATCCACAAACTCGGCATGACGGCCACTTCACAGGCCAGGATCATCTCCGGGCTGCGGAGTTTTTATAAGTATTGTTTGCTCGAACAGATCAGCGATACCGATCCAACCGTTTTGCTGGAAGCGCCGAAGATAAGGCGTACTTTACCCGATACACTTGCTTTTGAAGAGATCGAACAGATTATCGGAGCGATTGATTTAAGTACCGATGAAGGCGGAAGGAACAAAGCGATTTTTGAAACGATGTACAGTTGCGGACTTCGGGTAAGCGAGGTCGTTAACCTGAAGATCAGTTGTCTTTATATGGATGTAGGGTTTATCAAAGTAATCGGGAAGGGCGATAAACAAAGGCTCGTGCCGATTGGTTCGGATGCGATCCGTTACATCAATATCTACCGCAACAACATCCGCAATAAAATTAAAATTGCAGCCGGACAGGAAGATATTTTATTTCTAAATAGAAGGGGCAGGGGATTGTCGAGGGTGATGATCTTTCTGATTTTGAAAGACCTGGTCATTAAAGCGGGTATCCGAAAAAATGTATCACCGCATACTTTCCGGCATTCCTTTGCTACACATTTGGTTGAAGGCGGTGCCGATTTGCGTGCTGTGCAGGAAATGCTTGGCCACGAAAGCATTACTACCACTGAAATATATACGCACCTTGATAGAGATTATCTACGGTCGACGTTGCTGAAGTATCATCCGGCGTTTGGAAAATAGTTTTTAGAAGTAAAAAGTAATATGTCAAAAGTAAAAACTGTTGTTGCAGAGAGTATAACTTAATAGCAGCATAATTTCACGCAAAGCCGCAATGAAGCAAAGTACGCAATGTTTGACTCTTTTGAATTTATTCAGCTACAACATCCGCCGATGGATAAACCGGAATGTCTTTGTAAGTAGTATTCGATAACTGTTTGCGGTAATTTTTAAACAGGCTCTGCCAGCGGAGTTGCAAAACGCCCCAGACGCCTTCTTTGATGATGCCTTTGTTCATCTTACTGGCGCCAAGTTTGCGATCGATAAATGTGATGGGTACTTCTTTGATCGTAAAACCGAGTTTCCAGGCGGCGAATTTCATTTCTATCTGGAACGCATACCCGACGAAACTGATCTTGTCGAGATTGATAGATTCGAGCACTTCACGGCGATAACAAACGAAACCTGCAGTTGGATCTTTCACCGGCATCCAGGTGATGATCCGGGTATATAGGGAAGCCCCTTTAGACAAAGCGATTCTATTAGAAGGCCAGTTTTCAACCGCACCACCCGAAACGTAACGTGAACCAACAGCAACCCCAGCCCCATTTTTACAAGCTTCATACAAACGTTCCAGGTCTTTGGGGTTGTGCGAAAAATCGGCATCCATTTCAAAAATATACTGGTAGCCTTTCTGCATGCACCATTTGAAACCATGGATATAAGCCGTTCCCAGCCCGAGCTTGCCTTTTCTTTCTTCCATAAAGAGCTGACCGGGGTATTTCGGGAAAAGCGATTTTACAATCGATGCAGTGCCATCCGGGGAACCGTCATCAATAATCAGGATATGATATTGCTGATTCATTGAAATCACTGCATCAATGATCGCTTCAATATTTTCCTTCTCGTTGTAAGTTGGTATGATGACTATTTTTTCCAATCAGCAGTCGCGTTATTTGTACTCAAATGTAAAAAGAATTGGCCTTTTTACATTTTCCATAGCTGGAAGATACTTGTTTTTTAGTTATTCTTTAACAGGGTTCGATTCAGAATTTCCGTGAGTTTTTGCTTGGTATGTAATGGGAAATCTCCCTTCATCATCCAGTCGTAATACTGAGGTTCAGATTTTAAAACATCTGCAACAGAACGTCCTTTGTACTTGCCGAAATTAAAAACTTCCACGCCTTTATCATCAAACCCGAAACGACGGGCATAATCAACAATCTTCTCTTCACCAATCGCACCGAGAATCGTATCAACGGAATTACCAAGGTTGTTGTAACGTTCTACTTGTGATAATAAAACATCAATCGTTGCATTCACATCAGCTTCGGCACTGTGTGCATTGATGAGTTCTTTCTGACAATAAAATTTATA
>Ga0075163_10010026_pt1 | contig 12409 bp, 8 predicted proteins | sample JI1023141ADNA_FD_71478 | JGI IMG/M metagenome (GOLD analysis project Ga0075163, IMG submission 71478) | Wastewater effluent complex algal communities from Wisconsin, to seasonally profile nutrient transformation and Carbon sequestration -... | ecosystem: Engineered > WWTP > Effluent > Algae...
ACGATCGCGTCGGCGACCTCGAGCCGATCGATCAGGTTGTCGAGGATCGTGCCCATCGCGGCGTAGCGCAGGTAGTCGTGGCCGTCGTGGACGACCAAGAGCGGATAGCGGCGGGTGCGCTTGAACCGGGCTGGGACGTAGAGCCCGAAGCTGCGCCGGCCGAAGACCCGCGAGTCGTGCCAGATCTCGTCGAACCGGCCGGGCGGCGCGGTCCGGTCGTGGTGGATCCACGCTGGCACCTCGTAGCCCGTGCCGTGGGCGACCGAGTTGGCGCCGAAAGGATCGCGGGCCAGGTTGGGGTTGAGCGGATCCTGGATCCACTCGCCGTGGCCGTGGCGGACGACCTCGAGCTTGTACTCGACCCGCGAGCCGAGCGGGAGCTGCATCGTCAGGTGCCAGACGTCGGTGTCGGGCACCCGGGCCAGCGACTGCGATGACGGCAGGCCGAACACCCAGTGCTTCAGGTGGACCGCCTCGGCGTCGCCGCGCCAGACGAAGGTGATCGAGGGGCCGATCACCACCGGGAACTTGTGGCGCGCCATCCAGGCGTCGACCGCCTCGCGGGTGCGCGGGCCGGCCTCGAGCTCGGCGATCACGCTGGCGCTCATCGCGGCAGCTCCTCGGCGCTGTCGCCCAGCGCCGCCAGGCCCGGGGCCAGCACGGCCGCGGTCCAGCTCGGATCGACCACGCCGTCCTGGCGCAGGTGGCGGCCGCGGCCAGCGACCAGCCGGCGGTCGCGGAACTCCAGGCGGGCGTCGGCGTCCATGCCCAGGCACAAGGCCGGCGCCATCCGCCGCGCGAACCGCGCGATCGCCGGGCCGGTGTCGGGGTTGAGGCGTCGGCTCGGATCGGGCAGGACCACGACGCCGGGCGCCAGGCCGAAGCCGGTGTCGAGCACCTGGGCGATGTCGGAGCCGTAGGGCGGGTAGTCGTGATAGAGGACGATCCGGTCGGACAGCACCATCGCGCCGGCGCCCCAGGCGATCACCAGCTTGTCGGCGACCAGGCCGAGCAGGTCGAACAGCTCGAGGCGGTTGTGGAGCGACGCGACGTGGCCGCCGGCGATCACCACCGCCTCGGCCGGCGCCAGGAGCGCGGCCAGCTCGGCGCGGTGGCGGGCCACCGCCGGGCGCTCGGTCGGGTGCCACAGCGCGGCGAACGCGGTCCGCACCTGCTCGCACCGGGCGACGTGGTTGGCGTCGAGGTGGCGGAGCTGCTCGACCGAGACCGCGTCCTCGCCGCCCAGGAGCTCGGGCTCGAAGTATCGCCGCGCGATCGTGCGGGCCGCGTCCTCGGTCTTCTCGAGGCGGACCCGGTAGCAGCTCTGCATGTGGCGGAGCAGGGTCTGGCGATCGCGGTAGGCGGCGGCGAAGGTCGGGTCGTCGGCGAACACGGTCGCCGCCCGCGCGTGGAGCCCGAGGTTGACCGCCGGCACACCCAGGGCCGCGACCAGCGCGCCGTCATCGGCCTCGCGCTCCTGGTAGCCGGCGCGCACGATCGCCACCGGGCCGCGCAGCCCGCGCTCGCGGATGACCGCGCCGACCTCGGGCGTCGCGTGCTGGGAGCCGAGCGCGATGATCGCCGCCGGCATCAGCGGGCGCGGACCTTCAGGGTGCGACCGACGGCGTCCATGATCTGCCGCAGCCGATCGTAGTCCTCGTGCTTGAGGCGGACCCAGGCGTTGGCCATGTAGCCAGCCTCGACGCCTTGGGTCGGGGTGCCGGGCGGCGGCAGGTGCCAGTCGATCAGGTTGTCGCCGAAGGCCTGGCGGACCGCGTCGACGCCGTCGTAGTGGCTGATGCGACCGTCGCGATCGGGGCGCAGCGCGATGATGCCGGCGGACAGGCGGCGCGACGGCCGCTGGCTGGGGCGGCCGGCGGCGATCAACATCGCCCACTCGCGGTACAGGTCCATGTCGTTGCCGACGTTGTAGAGGTCCCAGGCGCGCACGCCGGGCGGCCGGCAGCCGATCTCCGAGAACTTGAGGCCCTTGGGCCCGAAGAACCACTCCATGTGGGTGGCCGAGGTCTCGATGCCGAGCAGCTCGATGACCTTGGCCGCCATCGCCTTGACCTCGCGGTAGCCGTCGGCGCGGTCGACCCGGTTGGTGGCGATGAACTGCGGCGAGATCCACCGCGTGCGCATCGCCTCGAGGACGTTGGGGTAGTAGTGGGTCGCGAACTCGTGGACCACCTGACCGCGCAGGGTCAGGGTGTCGAAGAAGCCCTCATGACCCTCGATGAACTCCTCGACCGCGATCGATCGGCCGTGCTGCAGGTGCAGGGCGGCGGCCGCGGCCTCGAGCTCGGCGTCGTTGTCGACCCGGGCCGCGCCCGAGGCGCCGGCGCCGTCGCGCGGCTTGACCAGGATCGGGTAGCCGACCTGCTCGGCGAAGGCGCGGACCTCGGCCAGGGTGCTGGCGGCGGTCGACTGGGCGCACGACACGCCGCCGGCGCGCAGGACCTCCTTCATCGCCGGCTTGTCGCGGCACAGAAACGCGGTGCGCGCGGTCGTGCCGGGGATGCCGGCGGCCTCGCGGACGTGGGCGGTCGGCAGGATGTGGGCCTCGACCACCGCCTCGAGCCGATCGACCTGGGCGTGGCGCTGGATGAACCGCACCGCGCGCAGGACCTGGGCCTCGTCGCAAACGTTGGTGACCTCCTCGTAGTGGGTCAGCCAGCGGCGGAGATCGTCGTCGAGCGAGGCCTTGCTGCCCTCGCCGATCGCGCTGATCGTCGCGCCGACCTCGGCCAGGGCGCGGATGAAGTGCTTCTGGTTGGCGGGGAAGCGCGGCTCGATGAAGACGACGTGCATGGGGCCTGTCTCCGGCGGAGGCTAGCGGGGTCTCGCGTCTCGGCGGGCCGAGCGATCGGCCGTCATGGCGCCCGTCCCACGAGCTTGTCGTAGACGAACTCGTAGCGCCGGGTCTGGCGCTCCCACGAGAAGTCGACCGCCATGCCGTTGTCGACCAGCCGCGACCACGCCGGGGCGTCGCGGTAGGTGGCGAGCGCGGCCTGGAGCGCCCAGCGCAGACCGGCGGCGTCGGGGTGCTCGAAGACGAAGCCGGTGCCGGTCCGGGTCTGGCTGTGCCAGGGCCGCACGGTGTCGGCCAGGCCGCCGGTCTTGTGGACGATCGGCGGCGTGCCGTAGCGCAGGCTGTACATCTGGTTCAGGCCGCACGGCTCGTAGCGCGACGGCATGAGGAACAGATCGGCGCCGGCCTCGATGCGGTGGGCCAGGGGGTTGTGGAAGCCCTGGTAGAAGCAGACCTGGCGCGGGAACGCGCGCTGCAAGCGGGTGAACATCTCCTCGAGGCCGGGCTCGCCGCTGCCCAGGACGACGAGCTGGAAGCCGAGGCGGGTCAGGAGCGCCGGCGCGACCTGGCCGACCAGGTCGAAGCCCTTCTGCCCGACCAGCCGCGAGACGATGCCGACCACCGGCACGCCGGGCACGTAGGGCAGGCCGAGGGACTCGAGCAGCGCCTGCTTGCACAGCTCCTTGCCGCGGCGATCGCTGGCGCTGTAGCGCGCCGGCAGGTGGCGATCGCGCTCGGGCGACCACTCGTCGTAGTCGACGCCGTTCAAGATGCCGACCACCGTCGACGAGCGGGCGCGGAGGAACCCGTCGAGGCCGGCGCCGTGGGCCGGGGTCTGGATCTCCTGAGCGTAGGTCGGGCTGACCGTCGACACGCCGTCGGCGTAGAGGATGCCCTGGAGCAGGAAGTTGACCCGGCCGGCGCGCAGGAGCTCCTGATGGAACAGGTGGGCGACGTGGGTGAGGTTGGTGTCGGGCCCGATCGTGTCGGGGAAGCCGCCCTGGTAGTTGAGGTTGTGGATCGTGAGCAGCGAGCGGGCGCCGCCGACGTAGCGATCGCGGGCGTAGCTGGTCTTCAGCAGGAGCGGGATGAGCGCGGCCTGCCAGTCGTGGCAGTGGACCACGTCGGGGGCGAAGTCGAGGCGCGCGCACAGCTCGAGCGCGGCGTAGGACAGGAGCAGGAACCGGCGGTGCTCGTCGGCGTCGTTGGTGTAGAGCCGGCCGCGGGCGTACAGCGCCGGGCAGCGCAGGAAGTAGATCGTCGGGCCGCCGCCGACCGCGAGGACCTGGACCTGGTAGCGGTGGGGCCCGAGCGCGATCGCCAGGTCGGCGACCGCGGTCAGGGTCAGCCCGTCGAGCTTGGCGGTGTCGTAGAGCGGCACGACGATCCGGACGTCGTGGCCGCGTCGGGCCAGGGCCTTGGGCAGCGCGGCGACGACGTCGCCCAGGCCACCGGTCTTGGCGAACGGCGCCAGCTCCGACGCGACGAACAAGAGCTTCACGAGCCCTGCACGATATCAGACCACCGCGATCGACCGCGACCGCGGCGCGGCGGTTTGCGCCGATCGATCGCGCGGTCGGGGCGCCGACCGCGGCTCACCACCAGGCGGCGATCGCGGTCGCCAGCGGTCCGGCCAGGCGCTCGACCTGGGCCGGGCCGATCGCCATCTCGGCGAAGGGCGACCACGGCGCAGCCAGCAGATCGCGGCGGACCTCGAGGCACAGGGTCCGGCCGGGGAGGGCCAAGACGTGGGCGTGGGCCTGGGTCGACGGGTGGAGCGGGTAGGTCTCGCCGTCGGCGACCTCGAGGCCCAGGGCCGCGACCGCGCCGCGCAGGGTCGCGACCACCGCGGTCGGGGCGTGGTCGACGCCGTCGGGGGTGGTGGCGATGACGTCGAGGGCCGGGCGCAGCGGCCAGGTGTCGACGCGGTCGGGGGCGTAGGCGGCGCGCAGGCTGGCGACGATGTCGTGATCGACCTGGACGTCGACGGTGCGCGGCGCGTAGGTGTGGAGCATGACCATCGCGCCGTCGGCCGCCAGGGCGGCGCGGGCGGCGGCGACGGTGGCGACGTAGCCGTCGAAGGCGGCGCGCAGGAGGGCGCGATCGTCGTCGGTCGCGATCCACGGCATCAGGCCGGGGCCGACCTTGCCGGCGCGGAAGTCCTCGGGCGACGCGTCGATCTGGCGATTGCAGTCGATGAAGGTGCGCGGCACCCGGCAGCGCACGATCGCGACCGCGCGGCGCGGATCGGCGGCGACCAGGGCCGCGGCGGTGGCGGTGGCCAGCTCGGGCGCGCCGGCGTCGGTGTTGACGTGAAAGAAGTCGACCAGGTCGGGCGGCAGCGGGCTTCCGAGCTGGGCCGCGTAGTGATCGTAGTCGGCGGTCTGGGTCGCGCCGTGGGGGATCTCGATCAAGAGGTCGAGGTCGGGGCCGGCGGCGGCGCCGCGGTGGACCGAGACCTCGACGACGTGGGGGATGGACGGCGGCAGGGGCACGGCGCGACCTTGCCACGATCGCGCCCACCGCGCGCTCACCGCGCGGTCGATCGCGTGACGTAGATCGGGCGCTGGCTGCCGACCAGGAGCTCGATCGGGCCGTGGGGGCCGAGGACGTTGGCGCGCGCGAACCGGGTCACCGTCGAGGTGTGGGACTCGAGCCCGCTCGAGGCCTCGGGCAGCGCCGACACCAGGGCGCCGGGGATGATCAGCTCGCCGTCATCGTCGGTCTCGCACAGGAGCATCGCCTCCCAGGGCGCGCCGTGCCAGCCGACCAGGAGCGCGACCTGGATCTCCCCACTGCCCGCGGCGGTCCAGGTGATCGTCGCCGGCTCGCCGTCCCGCAGGGTCAGCGATTGCGTCGCGCCGACCAGCGGCGCCGGGCCGGTGAAGGTCGCGGAGAAGCCGGGGATGGTGGCGCCGGGCGCGGCGATCGTGATGGTCGCGCCGGCGTCGAACAGATCCTCGGGCGGCGCCGGGGTCGGCTCGTAGCCGAACTCCCCGGGCACGAAGGCCAGCGGCTGGCGCAGCCCGGTGACGGTGATGCGGCCGACGTCGACGGTGCGTGGCCACGGGTGGCAGGTCCCGCTCTCGCACACGCCGTCGCAGCTCGGCGTGCACAGCGCCGGCGCTGGCCGGCGGTAGACCGCGCAGTCGCCGGCGGTGGCGATCGCGGTCGGGATCGGCCGCTCGGGTCCGTCGGTGATCGCCGCGAACACGCCGAGGAACACCCCGCCCTCGACGACGTTGACGTAGCCGGCGCGGTCGGCGTGGAAGTCGCCCGGGCCGGCGTCGAGGACCGGGCCGGCGTCGGGGCTACCGGCGCCGTCGTCGCCCCCGCAGCCGAGCGCGAAGGCGCCCGCGGCCAGCGCGAGCGAGCGTAGGATCGTGGCCATGGTCGTTTCGCGTAGCATGGCGCGTGCCGCGGCGATCGTGGTCGGCCGCGGCCGCGGCGCGCCGACATCTCAGAAATCCGCGAGATCGTCGACGGCGCGGCCCGGGAATGTGGCGATCGCCGCGGGGTCCCGCCGACTTGCGCCTGGCGCGCTGCTTGCTGACGCGGACGGGATGCTTCACCTCGCCTCGCCTCGCCGAAGCGCGCCGCTGGCCGCCGTCGGGTTGATCGCCACCCTCGCGACCTTCGCCTGCGGTGGCGGCGACGCCCCGGCCGCCGACGCCGGCGGTGACGCGGACGCCGGGCTGTGCGCCGGTCGGCCGTGCCGCACGCTCATCGCCGACGCCGCCGACTGGGCCGCGGTGTCGGCGCCCCACACCCGCGACGGGCGCTGCGACTTCCTCGAGGACGGCAAGTTCATCGCCCCGGCCACCGCCGGCGCGGCGCTGCAAGAGGTGGTGTTCCAGGACGTCAAGGTCCACCGCCTGCACCTCGGCTTCATGACCCAGGCCTTGCCCGAGTTCTTCGGTGGCCTGACGCCGCAGCAGTACCAGCAGGTCGTGCTGCGCCGCGCCGATCGCCAGTACTGGGCCGGGGCGCTGTTCCGCCTGGTCGACGACGGCGGCGACACCATCGGCTACGGCTTCGACGTCGCGGTCGATCCGGCGTGGGACGAGCAGCTCACCGAGGCCGAGGTCGCCGCGGTCGCCGCGCTCCTGGCGCCGCGGTTCCGCCTGCCGCTGGTCTACGCGCCGGTCAGCGACACCGCGATCTACTTCGCGCAGCAGTTCACGTCGATCGAGCCGCACCTGCCGCGGCAGTGTCAGTTCGTGCGCTGTCCGACCGCCGGCACCGACTGCGTGGTGGTGCCGAGCGCGACCACGGTGTGTGGCCACTTCTGGGAGGGCCGCACGATCGAGGTCGAGCACGCGCGCAAGGCGCGGGTCGCGGTCGCGGCCGGCACCGTCGCGCTGCCGCGCGAGCTGGGCGAGCACACCGTGCCGGCGATCTTCGGCGCCGGCGAGCTAGGCCCGAGCCGGGTGCCGATCGCGCCCGCCAGCGTGACCGCGACGTATCAGGTGTCGCGACCGGCACCGTCGGTGGTGTCGCGCAGCTACCGCCAGCGCTACACCACGCCGACCGGACCGATCGACCTGACGTGGGAGCTGTGGTTGCCCGACACCGGCGGCGGCTTCCTGTTTGAGGAGCCGCATCTCGGCAACTTCGTCAACGTGCTGCTCGGCAGCGGCACGTTCGAGGAGATGTCGACGCTCAGCACCTGCACCGGTGAGGCGTACGAGCGGTGGCGGGCCCGCGCCACCTTGGCCGACGGTGGCTCGATCGCGATCGAGTACCAGTACCAGCCGCCGTTCGCCGGCTCGGGGCCGCTGTTTCCGGTCCGCGCCGAGGTCACCTTGGGCGGGCAGACCGCGATCGTCGACGACTACTTCCGGCTGGTCTACGCCGGCGAGCACCACAACTGGAACAACCAGTTCTGGGTGCTGTTCGACGCGCCGCTGACCTATCAAGGCCACGCGGTCCACGGCGTGTGGCTCGACGAGGCCGCGTTCACCAGCGAGCTCGACGGCGTGTACACCCTCGACGCCGCCCGCCGCCCGCTCGACACCCTGACCGCGACCAGCTACGTGGTCGAGCGCGCGCCGTAGCCCGGCCTCACCCGGCGAGCGTCGCCCACAGCTCGGTCAGGCGCTGGGTCGACACCGGCACCGCGGCGCGCAGCTCGGGCGCGAACACCGCGACCCGCAGCTCCTCGACCAGCCAGCCGAACTCGTCGAGCTCGTCGTGGGCGCGGCCGCGGGCCCGCCGCGCCACCAGCTCGGCGTGGAAGCGCTGCCACAGCGGCACCACCTGGGCCGCCTTGTTCTGATCCTTGATCGGGTCGAGGGCCAGGCGCTCGAGGCGGATCTGGATCGCGCGCAGGTAGCGGACCAGGTGCTCGACCCGCGCCAGCGCCACGGTCCGCACCAGCTCGGGCGGGATCAGGTGCGCGAGCTGGCCGTCGATGTCGTCGAGCGCGGCCCGCCAGTGCCCGGGCTTGCCGTGGAGCGGCCGCTGCAGGCGCCGGATCTTCTCGACCTCGGCGTGGAGCGCCAGGGCCCGCTCGCCCAGCGCCCGCAGCGTGGGATCGAGGCGCGCCCGCCCCGCGGTCAGGCGCGCCGCGAACTCGGCGCGGGTCCGCGGCAGGGGATCGTCGTCGGTCAGCGCGAAGGCCTCGTCGAGGGCGCGCAGCACGACCTGGCGGCGCGGCGTGTGGGCGGCGCCGGCCACCACCAGCGGTCCCGAGGCCAGCGCGCCCGGCACCTGGGCCTCGAGCTTGGTCGGGGTGGTGCGCAGGTCGAGGAGGACCAGGCGGCGCAGGCCGGCCCGGGTCGCGGTCGCCGCCGCCGTCGGCGACTCGAGCAGGCACAGGTCGACCGCGGTCTCGCGGTCGAGGAGGGCCGGGTACGCGGTGAGGCGGTGGCCCCCGACGGTGAGGGTGACCTGGGCCGGCAGCTCGTCGAAGTCCCACCGGGTCAGGCCGGTGCGCTCGTGGCTGGCGCGCGGCGCCCGCGCCCACAGCTCGGCGGCCTTGGGCGCCAGCGTCCGCTGCAGCTCGGCCAGGTCGCGGCCGAAGGCCAGCGCCCGGCCGGCCTCGTCGACGATCCGGAAGCCCAGGGTCAGGTACGGCGGCAGGGCCCGACGGTCCCAGGCGTCCCGATGGACCTTGACGCCGGTGCGCTCGCGGAGCGCGCGCTCGAGGAGCGGGCGCTGCGGTCCCGAGAACGGGGTCAGCTCGGCGGCGAGCTGGGCGGCCAGCGGCGCCAGCGGCACCAGCTCGCGGCGGATCGCCTTGGGCAGGCTCTCGAGCAGGGCCTCGAGCTGCTCGGCGTGCCAGCCGGGGATGCTCCAGGCCAGGCGCTCGGGGTCGAGCTGCGGCAGGACCGCCAGCGGGATCAACACGGTCGCGCCGTCGTCGTCCTCGGACGGCTCGAACCGGTAGGCCACCGGCAGGGTCACGCCGTCGACGGAGAGCGCGTCGGGGTAGCGGTCGGGGGCCAGGGCCGCGGCGTCGTCGAGGAGTACGTCGTCGAGGTCGAGGTGGAGCACCGTCGGGTCGGCGGCCTCGGCGGTCTTGCGCCAGGCCTCGAAGGTCTTGCCGCTGTAGATCGCTGGCGGCAGCCGGCGATCGAAGAACTCGGCCAGCGCGTACTCGTCGGACAGCGGGTCGCCGCGCCGGGCCTTGGCGCGGAGCCGGGCGACCTCGTCGAGGACCGCGCGGTTGTTGGCCATGAACGCGCCCTTGGTCGCGTACTCGTGGCGGACCAGGGCGTGGAGGATGAACAGCTCGCGGGCCGCCGCCGGATCGATCGGCCCGTAGGCGACCCGGCGATCCTTGACGATCGGCAGGCCGTAGAGCGTGACGTGCTCGCGGGCCATGACCTGGCCCTGGCGCTCCTCCCAGTGCGGGTGGCCGTAGCTGCGTCGGCACAACGGCCCGGCCGCCTGCTCGAGCCAGGTCGGATCGATGCGCGCCACGGTGCGGGCGAAGAGCTGCGAGGTCTCGACCAGCTCGGCGGCCATGACCCACGGCGGCGGCTTCTTGGCCAGGCCCGACGACGGGTGGATCATGAACCGGGTCTGGCGCGCGCCCAGGTACGACCGGCTCTCCTGGTGCCACATGCCGAGCTTCGACAGGAGCGCCGGGACCAGCGCTCGGTGGACCTGCTCGGCCGAGGCCGGCGGGGTGTCGAGGGGGAAGTCGAGTTCGCGCACGGTGCGGCGGAGCTGCTCGTGGAGATCGTCCCACTCGCGCATGCGCGGATACGACAGGAACTGATCGCGGCACAGCCGGGCGAGCTGGTTGCGGCTGGTGCGCTTGCGGGCGTCCTGCCAGAAGGCCCACAGCTTCAGGTAGCTGGCGAAGTCGCTGGCCTCGTCGCGCCACTTGGCGTGGGCGGCGTCGGCGCGGTCGCGCGCCGCCATCGGGCGATCGCGGGGATCTTGCAAGCCGAGCACGGCCGCGATCACCAGCACCTCGGGCAGCGCGCGCTGGTCGGCGCCGCCCAGGATCATCCGGCCCAGGCGCGGATCGACCGGCAGCCGGGCGAGCTGGTGCCCCAGCGCGGTCAGGTCGCCGCGCTCGTCGAGGGCGCCCAGCTCCTCGAGCACCCGGTAGCCCTCGTCGATCGCGCGCTTGCCGGGCGGATCGAGGAACGGGAAGTCCTCGATCGGACCGAGCGCCAAGGACTTCATCCGCAGGATCACGCCGGCCAGGCCGACCCGCTTGAGCTCGGGGTCGGTGTAGGCCGGGCGCGACGCGAAGTCGGCCTCGTCGTAGAGGCGGAAGCACACGCCGTCGGCGGTGCGGCCGCACCGGCCCTTGCGCTGGTTGGCGCTGGCCTGGGAGATCGGCTCGATCTGGAGCTGGGTGACGCCGGTGCGGACCGCGTAGCGGTTGAGCCGGGCCAGGCCGGCGTCGACGACGTAGACGATGCCGGGGATCGTCAGCGAGGTCTCGGCGACGTTGGTCGCGAGGATGACGCGGCGCGGGCCGCCGGGCTGGAACACCCGGGCCTGCTCGGCCGCCGACAGCCGGGCGTAGAGCGGCAGGAGCGCGGTGTGAGGCAGGGCGCGCTCGGTCAGCGCGCCGATGGCCTCGCGGATCTCGCGCTCGCCGGGCAGGAACACCAGCACGTCGCCGCGCGGATCGAGCTCGGTGATCTCGTTGACGGTGTTGGCCACGACCTCGATCAGGTCGGGCTCGTCGGGGCGCGGCGGCCGGTACAGCACCTCGACCGGATAGGTCCGCCCCGACACCTCGACCACCGGCGCGTCGTCGAAGAACCGGGCGAACCGCTCGGTGGCCAGGGTCGCCGAGCTGATGATCACGCGCAGGTCGGGGCGGCGCGGCAAGATCCGCTTCACGAAGCCCAGCAGGAAGTCGATGTTGAGGCTGCGCTCGTGGGCCTCGTCGATGATGATCGTGTCGTAGCGGCGCAGCAGCGGATCGCCGTGCAGCTCGGCCAGGAGGATGCCGTCGGTCATGAACTTGACCGCCGAGGTCGCGCGCAGCTTGTCCGAAAACCGGACCTGATAGCCGACCACGTCGCCCAGCTCGGTGTCGAGCTCGGCGGCGACCCGGGCGGCCACACTCTGGGCGGCGATCCGCCGCGGCTGGGTGCAGCCGATGCGACCCCGGCGGCCGCGGCCCATCGCCAGGCACAGCTTGGGGAGCTGGGTGGTCTTGCCCGAGCCGGTCTCGCCGGCGACGATCACCACCGGGTGGGTGGCGATCGCGGTCGCGAGGGCGTCGAGGCTGGCGGTGATCGGCAGCTCGGCCGGGAAGCGCACCGTCGGATCGAGGACCACCGGTCGACGCGCGCGCGGCGCGGTAGCGGGGGGATCCGGGGGCGACGACACGGCGGCCCGGGGAGTACCACCTCGGCGGTCGGCCGGTGAAGGGCCTCGGGGGCGCGGCGCGCCGATCGGTCGGCCCGGCTCAGTACACGAGGCCCATGCCGAGGCCGGCGCTGGGCTCGAGGTGGGGCGGCAGGCTGAAGCCGGCGTCGCGCACGACCAGGTCCTCGCCGAACGGCACCCCCGTCACCCCGGCGGCCGCCATCACCACCAGTGGCCCCGAGTGCCACACCAGGGCGCCGATCAGATCGATCCCGAGGTTCAGGCGGGTGGCCTCGATCGGCGGCAGCGCATCGTCGAGGGGGCCGGTCGCGGTGTAGTGCAAGATCGCCGGGCCGATCGAGGTCACGACCCGCAGGCCCTTGGCCAGGACCACCGGCCGCGCCACCCGGATCGACGCCACCCACTCGCTCCACCGCGCCTGATCGCCGTCGTCGTCGGTGATCCGGCTGTCGGGGCCGAGCTGGCGATCGAGCTCGACGTTGAGCTCGAGGCCGCGCAGGCTGAAGCCGATGTTGAGGGCCAGGCGGAACCCGCCGCGCATGACCCCGCCCTGATCGCCGCGCATGCCGAAGCGAAACGCGGCGCGACCGCGGCGGCGTGGATCGGCGGGCTGGGCGCTGGCGTCGGCGACCACCGCGATCGGCGCCGCCGACGCGACCAGCGCAGCGACCAGGGGACCGAGGCGCGACCGAACCACCCCCGCACGGTAGCGCGCCAGGTGTGTATGCTCCAGCGGGCGTGCGCGGCAACGCCCTGACCTCGATCGCGTTGGCGACGGCGCTG
>Ga0075163_10010027_pt1 | contig 12408 bp, 11 predicted proteins | sample JI1023141ADNA_FD_71478 | JGI IMG/M metagenome (GOLD analysis project Ga0075163, IMG submission 71478) | Wastewater effluent complex algal communities from Wisconsin, to seasonally profile nutrient transformation and Carbon sequestration -... | ecosystem: Engineered > WWTP > Effluent > Algae...
TTTCATACAAAACCGGAGGAATCGGCAAGAAATACAACAAATAGAGAACCGTTACCACCGGCTCATACAGAAACCCCTGAAAACAGTGTCGTAAGTATCAGTGATTCGGTAAGTGTAGAAACACACACGGCTTTAAACCAGTTAACAGACCCCAATCTTACCGGCACAACAACCGGATCGGTTGGAAATGAAGCGCTTGCCAGTAACACCGGGAGCACAGGTGGTGGCTCGTCAGGACTTACTACTTCTGACGAGCCGGCAGAATTGTATTTTGTAGACAAGGAACCAGAATTTGAAGGAGGGCTTCCGGCACTCTACAAATTTATTTCATCCAACCTGAGGTATCCGGCTTTAGCCTCGGATGAAGGGAAACAAGGCACTATTTACGTGAAATTTGTGGTGAACGAAAATGGGAAAGTTGAAAAAGTGAGTTTACAAAACAATTTGGGTTATGGCCTTGACGATGAAGCCAAACGAGTGGTTGCGCTGATTCCCGATTTTAAAAGTCCGGCAAAGGTAAAAGGCCGGGCAGTGAAAGTGTATTTTCAATTACCCATCCGTTTTAGGTTACATTAATACTCCAAACACGTTTTTTCAAAAGCAAAACCGGGATAATTTCCCGGTTTTTTTGTTCCAAAATCTTCAGAATACAATTTTATTTGCTTGTTTTTCAAATACTTACAAAAAAGTACATTACCCAATAGTCGAATGCATAATATTCTTATGTATCTTTGTCCTAAGTAATTAATTATATACTCATGGTTTATTCTTCCGAATTAATAAAGGGCACGCTTAAAACAATTGTTTTAAAATTATTGTCCGACAATAAAAAAATGTATGGGTACGAGATTACTCAAAAAGTGAAAGAGCTTACGTTCGACCGGATCCAGATCACTGAGGGTGCGCTGTACCCAACCCTTCATGCTTTAGAGGACGACGGCCTGGTGACTACTGAGACCGAATACATTGGTAAGCGGGTACGAAAGTACTATAGTTTGAGCCCTTCGGGTAAAAACAAAACTCTGGAAAAAGTAAACGAACTGGCGGATTTCATGAATACCATGAAATTTTTATTGGACATAAAAACAAAAAACGCTTAAATGTATTGCCTGACCGATAAACAGATTGATTACATTCTTAACGACATTAGTGCACGTGGCGTTGAGATGGAGGGCCTGCAGCTAAACCTCCTGGATCATGTTTGTTGTATCATTGAGCAAAACCTCGAAGAGAACGGGGACTTCGAGGACTTTTATCAAAAAACCATCAGAACCTTTTATAAAGAGGCTTTGTGGGAGATAGAAGAAGAAACCCTCTTTTTATTAACCTACAAAAATTATTATACCATGAAAAAAACAATGATTATCAGCGGTACCTTTTCGGCTACTTCCATGAGCCTGGGCATCCTGTTTAAATTTATGCACTGGCCCGGGGCCTCGGTGTTAATTCTCCTTGGCATTATCGCCTGTAGCCTTGTTTTTCTGCCGCTGTTCTTTACGGTGAAAGTAAAAGAACAACAAAGCCTGAAAGATCAGCTAATCATAGGCCTGGGCGTATTATCCGGCATCCTGATGAGTCTTTCCGTATTGTTTAAAGTTCAGCACTGGCCATATGCCAACAAAATGGCCATTCTCTCTCTAATCATTCTCGGACTCATTTTTCTCCCCCTATATTTCTTTTCGGGGATACGTGACGCTGAAAAAAAAGTGAACACCATTACGGTGTCTATACTCATCATTATGATCTGTGGTTTGTGGCTTACGCTGATCCGATCGCCAAGATCCTCAACCATGGTAGATATAAGGGATACCTACAGTTTCCTTACCACCGAACAGATCGTGGAACGTGAACAGCAGTTTCTTCAAGAACACCTTGTTAACGATTCTTTACCACCATCTTCCGCCCTGCTCGGTCAAAAAATTGTAGAAACCTGCCGGGGATTAAAAGAGATTGTGTTAGAATGGGCAACCGGGCATAAAAAAATTGCTCCTGATTTCGAAGAGAAAAAAATGTTGCTAAGTGACCTACAAGGTGTAGACCCTTTTTCGGACTCAACCTCTTTTGCAAAAATGAGTTCTTTAATACGCCTGGTAGATGAGTACAATGCTCTGATTGATAAAAAGGGAGACAGCCACCTCAAAAAAATACCCACGCATGCCTCGTGCATCGAATACTACAAAACACATGAATATGGCCTGCTCAATGTGATGGGCATCCTCAACCAACTCAGCCACGTACAACTATTTGTGCTTCAAAACGAACAGGAACTGTTGGCGCAAAAATAAAGAAGGCCACAATTACGCATAAAAAAGCCCTTCGGTATTCTAAATATCGAAGGGCTTTTAGAAATTGAGGTTATCCTAATAATTGTTTCACTAAGGCCGAAACGATTTTATTGTCCGCCTTACCGGCAAATGCTTTAGAGGCCGCACCCATTACCTTTCCCATGTCGCCCGGACCACTTGCTCCCACAGAAGCGATGATCTTGGTCAACTCAGCTTTGATTTCGTCTTCGCCCATTTGTTTTGGCAAATACAATTCCATCACCGCGGCCTGTTCCAGTTCAATGGCCTCCAGGTCAGGGCGGTTCTGACTTTTATAGATGTCCGCTGATTCTTTTCTTTTTTTAACCTCTTTTTGCAGAGCCTTGTTTACACTATCGTCGGTTAAGCCCTCTGGTGAGGTCTTTAATAACAACACCACCGATTTAATAGCCCTTAAGGCTTCCAGGCGCTTTGCATCTTTCGCCAACATGGCCGTTTTAATTTCGGTGTTTATTTGTTCTTCTATGTTCATTGCATTCATTTTTTGTTTTACAAAAATAAAAAAAGCCACCCGTAAAAGAGTGGCTTTTATAAGATTTAATTCTATTAGTGATTTACAGCTATTTTGCCGGTTTTAAGACTTTCGCCAACCGCGTTAACTGCTTTGTATAAATAAAAGCCGTTGTTGTAGGAAGATATATCCAGTTTTATTTTTCCGTCAGCAAATGCCTGTCTATCGATTAATTTGCCGGTAATATCATAGATCAGTACTTCTTTCACCGAAGGTATCTCAGTTTTAAAATTGATTAGTGTACTGGCAGGATTTGGGTAAACTGAAATCTCCGCTGCTTTTTCAGCATTGCCTTTTAAACCCAAAGCCGGATTTAGATAATCCTTTTGCATAAACACGAGAGTTTGTGTAGGAGAGCCAATGGCCGAATTCACAATTGTAGAGGTCGAAATAGTTAATAAAGGCACTTTAACGCCCACTGAGTAATAGTCATAACTTCTTTGTGTTAAAGTACCTGTGGTGGGCGGAAAAGCGACAGAAAAATTAAGTGTTTGTGACGTCACCACACGCATCACATTGTTAAACATACCCGCCGCTCCGCCTGGTAAAGACAAAGAACCTGTGCCATCAGCCACAACATGGCTACTGCCATTAAATGTAGCACTAATTGGAATACCCGAAAGTGTAAAATCGATGGTGCCTGAAATAGGTGAAGAACTGGACGTACTCAACGACATCGGATAAACACCGCGTATGGCCGGAGCTGAAGAGGTGTACGTTAAATTGGCAACAACAGTGGATACTGAAATGGCGCCACCATAATATTTGAGTTCAGTGGCGCTGGACTTATAATAAGATGCATCGGTACCGGACGAGAACTGCACAAGATCAGATCCAGGATAAGCCGGATTACTGGTTGCGTTTGTGGTGTAGGTTTTTAAAATATTCGTATGGGAGGTGATAGTGGAAAAATTCCACATTGCGCCGGCCCCTGAAGCGCCGGGAGTTACACCAATCGAGTCGCACTGATAAACTGCGCTGATATCACCAGCGGCTGGTGCGTGGTTACTTTGTGTCAAAATCTGAGCATTAGCAGAAAGGCCAGCCAGAGCAAAAATAGTAGCTACGTAAAAAAATTTCATAATGTTGCTATTAGAGGTTTTATCAAATATATAAAAAATAATGCCATTCCGCACTGACCAGACAGCGCTTTTTAGTTATGTGGTTTAAATTGACCTATTTTAACAGTAGTGAGCTGTCCCCATAACTTAAAAACCGAAAATCGTTTACCAACGCGTAACTGTATATATCCTTCCATTTTTTCCCCACAATAGCGCTGATCAATAACAACAGGGTACTTTGTGGTTGGTGAAAATTCGTGATGATGCCACCCGTTAGTTTGAGTTGATAAGGTGGGGCTATAAGTATACTCGTTTTACAAGTAATCTTTGAAACATCTTGTTCCCGCATCCATTCCAGCAAGGCCGTCAGGCTTTGTTTTTTACTTACAGGTTCTAATTCGTAAGGATCCCATTGTCCCACTTCGAGCTCCTGTAAACTGGATTCCGGTTTATGAAAGGCTTTTACGCCCATCCAGTATATGGATTCCACAGTTCTTAGTGAAGTGGTTCCAACAGGGATAATACATTCCGAAGGTTTAAGAAACAATTCCCTGATCGTTTCTACCGATACTTCCAACCACTCCGAATGCATGGGGTGATCTTTCATGGTTGCACTTTTTACGGGCATAAATGTCCCCGCCCCAACATGCAGGGTAACATTCAGTATTTCGATTTCCTGTCTTTTAAGTGTATCAAGCACCCGGTCAGTAAAATGCAGCCCGGCCGTTGGAGCCGCAACGGACCCCTGTGTACCGGCATATATGGTTTGATAGCGGTCGTGATCTATGTTTTCGCTATCCCTTTTTAAATACGGAGGAATGGGTATAACACCCAACTCTTGTAATACCTCAGCGAAACAGAGATGTGCCGGGGTCCAAGAAAAACTTACCCCCTGCACTCCCTGCCGGTATTCGGCTATTGCTGCTTTGAGCGTAATGTCATTTTTTTCAAGGGTCAGTTCCTCCTGCTTCCATTGTTTCAGGTTGCCCACCAAACAATTCCATTTCACACTTTTTTTTGAAGCCATGGCTGATCCCGGGTTCGCAGAGGACTTAAAAGGTTCCAGACAAAAAACCTCAATGGTTTTTCCATTTCTATTTAAAAATTTAAGTCGGGCATGAACCACCTTTGTGGTGTTGAATACTAAAACACTTTTCTCCGGAAGAAATTGATTGACGTTTTTAAACCGATCTTCGCGAATTACATCGTTCTTATAAATTAATAATTTAGATTCATCCCTCTCTGTTAAGGGATAAGCCGCAATTTTTTCCTGCGGCAAATGATACGTAAAATCGAGTACTGAAATGGAAGATGGGTGTTCCATAAAAAATATTTATAGTTCCGTTTAATTTATTTTCATGAGTCGAAGAACTTTTTTTATGTCCTCGGGAGTGTCCACACAGTGACTGTCGTAGGCGGTTTCAATGCATTTTATTTTATAACCATTTTCAATCCAGCGTAATTGTTCAAGCGATTCGGCTTTTTCGAGAGTGGAAGGTTCCAATTGAGTTATTTTTTCGAGTACGTCTGATCTGTAGGCATACATACCAACGTGCCTGTAATAGTCGAAACAGTTATGCCAGTCCCGTTCATCATGGCCCTTTATAAATGGGATAACATTTCTGCTAAAGTAAAGTGCTTCCCGATTCGTATTTAATACTATTTTCACCTCACCCCGATCAAACAACACGTCGTGGTTCGTACACTTAATCATTTGGGTGGCAATTTCCGTATCCTGGGCACAGGCCCGTGCCAGCGAATCAATTTGTTCAGGATCCAGAAATGGTTCATCTCCCTGAATGTTAATTACATACTCAAATTTCTTGTTATTTGAAACATAGGCTTCATAACAGCGGTCGGTACCACTTGGGTGTTCCGTTCTGGTGATTATGCTGGTAGCGCCAAACGAGTTGGCATGCTCCGCAATGCGGAGGTCGTCAGTAGCCACAATTATTTCATTTAACAATCTGCACTTGGACGCCTGTTCATACACCCGTTGAAGCATAGACTTTCCCCGGATCATTGCCAGAGGTTTTCCTGGAAAACGAGTCGAAGCATACCGGGCAGGAATAATTCCAATGATTGAGCTCATAAAAAAATTTAAATTCAAAAATAACTAAAAACTATTATCTATTTTTATTGTTTTATCCTTTGTGAAGTTCAAAATCATCCTCATACTATTCTTGCTTCTCACTCTTTTCTACTCCTTCAGGAACAAGAGCGATGTGAAGCCCGCAAAAATACTGCATCAAATGTATGATACTATTAAAAACATCCGGACCACCCGCCTCAAAGTTACTTCAATAGAACGAATCGAAAACAAATTTACAAAAGCAGTAGCTGAAATTAAAGTGCAGACTCACCCACGTAAAGTGTACTTTTTAAACAAAGAAAAAAAAGTTGAAATTTTATTCGACTCCGAACTTTCTAAAAACAAAGCGTTGGTAAAAGTGCACTCTTTCCCTTATATGACCCTGAATCTGGATCCGACTGGTAACATCATGCGTAAAAATCAGCATTACACGTTGAACGAACTTGGTTTTGGTTTTATTGGAAAATCTATTGCGCTAACCCTCAGCAAAGACAAAGACGGGCTAAATAATTTCACCTACCATGGAAAACACCTGAAAAATGGTTACAACTGCCACCTCCTCGAATATGAAAATAAATCTTACACATACACCAACTATACGGTTACGGATAAGGAAACCGCAAGTTCACTAGCATCTAAACTCTGTGTGAATGATTACCTGCTAAGAAACAAGAACGACCTGCTTAATGACTTTGGTTATTTAAAAAAAGGCCGCGTTCTCTCTGTCCCCACCTTGTACTGTAAGCGCGCGGTTCTTTACATCGATGAAAGACTCATGCTTCCGGTATCCATTACTTTATATGATGATACCGGTCTTTTTGAGTGTTATGATTATTCGGGGGTTGAAATTAACCGAAATTTCAGGGTTGACGAATTTAGCCGAAACTTCAGTGAATACGGGTTTTAAAGCTCCTTCATCAGTACTTCGTACAATCGGATCATGCCCTCTACGTCTTTTTTATGTACTTTTTCATCGGGCGTATGAACATTTTCCTCCGCTGCCCCAATAAAACACCAATCCCAGGGATAGGCTGACATTTGTAGTTCTTTGGCGTCACTCCCTCCGCTCCCTTCCACTTCGAGTTGATAGGCACATTTGTTTTTATCAGCTATATCAATAATGCGGTTAATAAAACTTCTTCTAGGGATCAGGCTATCGCGCATACTTATAACAGGTCCTTTCGCATAGTGCACTCCGTCCGAAATCCATGAAATATCTGAAATCAACCCCTGAGTAATTTTGTATTTTTCATAAAGAAACTTTTGCAAATACGATACGCTGCCGCCACCGTGCTCTTCCCAGGTACTAAATACAATAGCCCCATTTTTAAGGGTTTCGGCTACTTTCAGTGCATTGTAAACGCCAAGGCGATTGTCCATGTAACAACATTGCAGGTAGTTGTCATCCTCGCGCCATTGCGCTTTAAAAACCAATTCGGTACCCCGTTCAAAATCGCGTTTACCCCTGTATTCGAGACTTTTTAATCCCGATCGTTTGTCCTCCACTACTTTCAGCTCCACCTCCTGCTTACCCATACTGTCCTGTCCTAACAACTTAAATCCGTTTTTTGTGACGGGGCCTCCTATTTTAACCAGCTGTCTACCATAACGTACCGTAAAACCTATGCTGTCGGTGTGCGCAAAAATGGCGGTGCGTGGTTTTCCAAATACAAGGATGATGTTATCCTGAAACCCTTCTCCGGAAATGATTTTTGGGGCGTGTTTCCAGGTTTTGGAATGTGTTCGCAAATAGTCGAGAATAAAATCCTTCATTGCCACTTCATTGCCACTTGGAGCATGAATGCCGCACATGGTTTTTAAAATGGAATATTCACCGTATTTCTTGTTTTTTTTCATACTTAATTAAATTGCAAAAATTTTAAATCTACAGCATAAAGTTCATTAAATCTGGCTTCCATGGTTGCTGCCTTTTGTTTTTGTACCTGGAAGGTAATTATATTTCCATCGTCGTAATTATTCGTGATAATTTTGGCATCGTTCTCCTTCAAAATCCGCATCACATGATTCATATCCTCCATACCAAACTCCACCCGATACACAGACAAAACAAAACGCTCAAAAACAATTGCGTGATCAATCACATTATTGGCAGCGTCCTTGTAAGCATTTATCAAACCATTAACCCCCAGTAATGTTCCTCCAAAGTACCTCACTACTACTATGAGTATGTTGCTCAGATCATTGGCCTGAATGGCGGATAGTATTGGTTTACCTGCGCTGTTGGCTGGCTCGCCATCATCATTCGCCCTGTACATCCGTTTATCAGCCCCCAGGCGCCAGGCATAACAATGATGACTTGCGGAGGGGTGCTCTTTTTTAAGTAGTATTAAACATTCCCTTATTTCCTTCTCTGACTCAACCGGGTAGGCAAAACCAAGGAATTTAGAACCTCTCTCTTTTAAAACCGCTGAAGCTGGTTTTTCAATCGCGTGATATGAAAGGGCGGGAAACATTGTTAAATTGCTACTCATTAAATAGATGGATAAAAGTAAAATTAATTTCTAATTTTGGAGCATGTCAAAACAGTTACTTATCACCTTCTTATCGATCTTCATTCTATCGCAGAGCCACGCTCAGCAATTGTACTATAGAAATCCAGATAGTACGTTGATGCGGAATTTTACGGATTCACTGAACAGAATCGCCCTGTCAAACACCGACAGTAATTCACTCCTCAAATATCAGTTCAATTATATTCTGAAATTTTACCCGAACATGTTGGTAAAAAATATTCTTATTGAAACAAAAGAAGCGCGCGAAGTTGTGAAAACTAGACCCGTTTTTTCCACTATTCTGAAATCGCCGGAGCAACGTGTTTATAAAATTACGTTCAGCAAATCCACCAAATCAACACTAGATAGCATACTGATCGATAACCTGAGTTTTAATTCCCAACTCGGCTTAATTGCGAAACAAATTGCCAAGATAGATGAGTTGAGCACCAGCGGTTTTTGGGATTTTACGGCGTGGTATTTCCGGCACTTAACGCGACGGGGAAGAAACAGGATTGAAGCAACCGCCGAAAAGAAAACCCTCGAAATAGGGCTCGGTTATCAGCTTTTAGCGCTCAACCAGGAGATCGTCGAAAAACTGAACATTGATAAGTGGAAAAGCGTGAAGGGCTACACCCGTTACGTAAAGTATACCAAAAATGCAGCAATGAAACCTAATTTGATAAACGATTTTATAAATGATTTGCCGGTTTACATAACTAAGGAATACAACTAAGCGATTAAAAAATCCCCCGACAGAATTACTCTGCCGGGGGCTAACATTCTTTCAAAAATCAATTCATTATCGCAAATACAACATTTCCCTGTATTTTGGCAATGGCCAGGTGGCATCATCCACAATTCCTTCCAACTTATCAACATTGTAACGGATGGACTCGAAATAAGGTTTTACTTTATCACAATAGGCGTGCGCTTGTTTTTTAGCGGAGTCCAGGGTATTTGCTTTTTTGCGTTCTTCTGTCATTAGAAAACTTTCATTTTTAATGCTGGTTACACGTTCTGAGATTTCTTTAATCAATTCCAGTTGTGTTTGTGCTACCTTTTTAAATTCCGCCTCACTCATAAACTCTTTCAGTCCACGAACAGTATCCACGAGAGTTTTTTGGTAAGTAAGTGCCGCCGGAATAATCTGATTGTTTACCATGTCGGCCATGATTCTGGATTCGATTTGAATTTTTTTTGTATAGGTTTCAAGACTGATTTCGTAACGGGCTTCCTGTTCGCGATGATTTAAGATGCCTAACGATTCAAACATCTTAAGCGTTTTTTTAGAAATCATGGCTTCCAATGCGCCGGGAGTAGTAGGCAAATTACTCAAGCCGCGTTTTTCCGCTTCTTTTTTCCATTCATCCCCGTAACCATTTCCTTCGAAACGGATACGTTTACTTTCAATAATGTATTTTTTAAGTGTTTGGAAAATGGCTTCATCTTTTTCGACTTTGTTATCCATCAACCCATCTACTTCTTTCTTAAAAGCAATTAGCTGTTCAGCGACAATCGCATTCAGCACAGTCATTGGCCCACCGCAGTTGGCAGATGAACCTACCGCCCTGAACTCAAATTTATTTCCGGTAAAAGCAAATGGGGATGTCCTGTTTCTATCCGTATTATCCAATAAAATATCGGGGATTCTTCCGATGTTCATTTTCAACGCCGTTTTTTCTTCAGGACTCATTTTGCCGCTGTGCACCGCCTTTTCGAGGTCGTCCAGCACTTTTGAAAGTTGTTCTCCTAAAAACACCGACATAATAGCAGGCGGCGCTTCATTCGCGCCTAAACGGTGATCATTGTTCGCTGAAGCAATCGATGCGCGCAACAAATCCGCATGTTCGTATACCGCTTTTACGGTGTTAACGAAAAAAGTAAGAAACTGCAAATTAGTTTTAGGGGTTTTACCCGGCGACAATAAATTTTTTCCACCCGATGTGGCAAGACTCCAATTGTTATGTTTACCACTACCATTTACACCGGCATAAGGTTTTTCATGCAATAATACTCTGAAGTTATGGCGAATAGCAACCTTTTCCATCACATCCATCAACAACAGGTTGTGATCAACTGCCAAATTGGTTTCTTCAAACACAGGCGCGCATTCAAACTGGGCTGGAGCCACTTCGTTATGCCGTGTACGAACCGGAATACCCAAAAGATGAGATTCGTATTCAAAATCGCGCATAAATGCCGCCACTCTTTCTGGAATCGACCCCCAGTAGTGATCTTCCAATTGCTGCCCTTTAGCAGGTGCGTGACCAAACAAAGTGCGGCCCGTTTGCTGTAAATCAAAACGGATATTGTATAACGCCGAATCTATTAAAAAATATTCCTGCTCCCAACCTAACGTGGCTATTACTTTGGTGACATTTTTGTCAAAATACTGGCATACATCGGTAGCCGCTTTATCGATGGCATGCAACGATTTTAACAACGGAGTTTTAAAATCAAGCGATTCGCCGGTGTAAGAAATAAAAATAGTAGGAATACAGAGCGTTTCGCCCCAAATAAATGCCGGGGATGTAGGATCCCACGCAGTATACCCTCTTGCCTCAAAGGTATTACGAATGCCTCCATTAGGGAACGAAGACGCATCGGGTTCCTGCTGAACAAGGGCGTTTCCGCTGAAACGTTCGATAGCCCTACCACCCGCAATTGGCTCAAAAAAACCGTCGTGCTTTTCGGCAGTAGCGCCCGAAAGCGGTTGAAACCAATGCGTAAAATGCGTGACACCCTTACTTTGAGCCCAGGCTTTCATGCATGCGGCAACCTGATCAGCCATTTTACGGTCAACAATGGATCCTTGTTCCATTGAACGTTGAATGCTTTCAAAAGCTTCTTCCGATAGAAATTCACGCATGGCATCTAATCCAAACACGTCTGATCCATAATATCTGGATACGGGTTGAGATGGTTTATCAATTTTTACTGGAACGCGGTTTACCACATCCTGTAAAGCTAAAACTCTTCTTGTGTTCATTTTTTATAGGGGGTTAGAGATAAATATTAAAAATATTTGACAAATATACACATTTAAAGGGGGTACTACAGTAATAATATCAACTTTTCTGAAAATTATGTTCAAAAAACAGGGGGTGTAGTTATAAAAACCACTTTCAGAAGCAAATTAGTTGAAAAAAAACTCCTGAGCCCGGTTGCCATTTTTTAATAAAAACGGAGTAATGTGTAAAATAAAAGCCCCCAAAGTTTATTTCTACATAAACGGAGGATCAAGGCTTTTTTATGGAATAATGCTTTTGATAAGAGGGGGTAAAATCCAAAAATAAAAAAGCCCCTTACTATTACGTAAAGGGCTTCCCAATTGAGGTAAGTGTTCTTACCGGATTACTTTCTTGGTAACCTTTTTGTTGTCAGTAGTCACTGTAATAAATACAAGTTGTTGTTTAGGATCCAGGTTCAGATAGACCTTATCATTCACAGTGGTTAAGGATTTATCTTCTATCACTTTTTGACCCAAGATATTAGTAACTGAAATACTGGATTTTGTAGCTTTATCATAATCAAATTTCACATACACCCCATTAGCATCATTGTTAATCACAATCGATTTGTCATCCACCCAGTTCTTAGTTTCATCAACACTCATACTGATATCCATACACACACGTAATTCAAACCGTGGTGTAGATGTTGTATCATTGATTGTACAAACGTAACCGCCCATCTTGAGATCTTGTGTGGTATTGGTCAATTTATCTTTTAAAATCACACACGAATTAGGGAGGTTTTCTAAATCAGTTCCAGTAATGGTATGTTGACCAGAAGCATAAACTTTAACTAAAACAGGAATTACAGCATCAGCAGTCTGAGCATAAGGTAAACTGTTAATGGAATAGTCCTCGTCTCCACTTTTCGTAGAGATGGAAGTCCTTTG
>Ga0075163_10010031_pt1 | contig 12406 bp, 7 predicted proteins | sample JI1023141ADNA_FD_71478 | JGI IMG/M metagenome (GOLD analysis project Ga0075163, IMG submission 71478) | Wastewater effluent complex algal communities from Wisconsin, to seasonally profile nutrient transformation and Carbon sequestration -... | ecosystem: Engineered > WWTP > Effluent > Algae...
CGCATCGCGATAAACATGCCCATAGATCGAGCTGTGCAGTTTTCCGAAGGAACCCTTTGGCTACACAAAGACCTGCCCACTTCGTAGTTGCTGGAGTGTTGCCCCGAAAGCTCGCTGATGGCGACTCTGCAGGGGTGGTTGATGGCCATCGTCAGGGTGCGGTGCGGAAGGAGGGAGTCGGAGACGAGGCGGTCGATATCTTGGATGGAGGATTGAGTGGCCTCGGACAGAAGCGCGAGGGTGTCGGGGTCGATCGTTCCCCGAATTTGGGGTGGTAACGTAGGAATGGGGACCGATCTGAGGAGGCTGCAGGCGGGAGTCCTCAGATCACGTTGGACCGACTCACTGCTGCTGCGGCGATGGTTCTGTGAGAGGCTTCCGTCTCCGTTAGATCGTTTCCCAGATGTGAGACAACAACGGAGTCCTGAGGAATGTTTCGCTGAGGTTGCCGAGGCCCGGCGCTTTCCATGTCGAACTAAGAATTTCTTGGTTCAGATGTAGTGCTCTTTCTCACCCGTCGTCACCATTGACGCTTCAGCGTGAAAGTGAGAAAATGAGGATGCTCACACTCACTGCTTCACGGATGCCGCATGCCTGCACTGCCAGAAGGCCACCATCTCGGTCAATACCGGATAATTCGTCTCTTGGGAGAAGGTGGGATGGGTGCGGTTTACGAAGCACGTCACGAATCACTGGACCGGCGGGTTGCCATTAAAACCCTGCACTCCGAACTTACCGCGCAACAAGCAACGGTTACCCGCTTCTTCAACGAGGCGAAGGCTCTGAGCAAGTTGGAGCATCCCAGCATTGTCCAGGTTTCAGACTTCGGAACCGCACCGGATGGAACAACCTATCTGGTCATGGAGTACCTTCGTGGGGAAAGTGTGGGTAAGCGGCTCCGTTCCTTGTCGGAACGTGGTGAGCGACTCCCACTGGCCTCAGCGCTTCAGATTTGCTGGCAAGTCGCGGATGTGTTAGCGGTGGCTCACTCTCAAGGGATTATTCACCGTGACATCAAACCTGAAAATCTGATGCTCGTTGCAGATCCTATTGCTCCAAGCGGCGAGCGGGTCAAGGTGCTCGACTTCGGAATCGCGAAACTGAGTGGAGGGAATGATCTAGGTGGTGCAAAGACGGCCACCAATACTCTGATGGGGACTCCCATGTATATGTCCCCAGAACAATGCTCTGGCGCTGGCCGCGTGGATGATCGGACTGATGTGTATGCACTGGGCTGCGTGCTCTACCAATCGCTTGCGGGCAGGCCTCCGTTTGAGGCAGAGGGAACCGGAGAGTTGATTGGAATGCACTTGTATCACTCTCCACCCCCACTCGGCGTACTGGCACCCAAAGTTCCTGGTAACGTCGTCCAATTGGTTCACAGGATGCTGGCAAAGGACAAGGCACAGCGGCCTGATATGTCATCTACGGCGGACCAGATCGGACAACTGCTCAAACAGCACGCCGGTGGCACTCCTCTGAGCCGTTCTCGCTCTGCTTGGGGGCAGGACGGACTGCGAGGTGGTGATGCTGTTGCTGCACTACCGCCGACTACGTTGGGCCTATCTTCCGGCGAGGGCAACCGCCAACGCCAAATTCGACAGGGGTTGCTCATCGGCCTTGCATTGTCAACGCTTGCAATAGGGGTCGCGGTTCGACCTGCTTCACTGCTCAATCCAGAAGCAAGGGGAAGAGTCCCTTCAGGAGCATCAGATTCGATGCTCAAAGATCTTGTCTCGCAACCGATGGAAGACCTTCTGGCGTCGCCTCAAATTCATTGGTTCATCGAATCCGACCCCAGTGGTGCACAAGTGATCGATATGAGCGGTAAGATTCGCGGTGTGACCCCGTGGTCTTTCCAGCAGGCACAGAATCGGGGGCGCTCCCAGTTTACGCTACGCCTTGATGGATTTGTCGACGCAGATCTGTGGCTGAGTGAAACTGAGGATGTGAAATCGAAAGTGGTCCTTACGCGGAAGGTGCCGCCCCCCGCTAGGACGTCTGTCCCCGTTCGATTTCCGCAGCCGCAGAAAAGGCGAGAGCTTGGCTATGAAGATTAGCAGCCTTGGTGGTTTGGTCGGGCTAGGCATCATGGTAACCATCTGGGATGTAGGTTCATGTTTTGCAGAAGCTCAAGGACGAATTCCTGACTGTTCTGCCGATCCGACGTGCATGACTCTGTTTGAGCGGGCCAAGCAGAAATCGGGTGCAGGCATTCTCGATGAAGCGCTACGGCTCTACAAGCAAGCCTACGAACTCCGAGCTGACCCCCGATTACTCTTCAGCGTGGCCAGGGTGCTTCAGAAGCAAGGCCGCTGGGAGGAAGCCATTTCCTACTATGAGCTGTTCATCGAATCACCGGTTCGAGCCAACGAGCAGAAACAGACGGCGAGGGAGTTCGTGGAACAGTGCCGTGCCCAGATGGAGCTAGCCAAGTCTTCAGAAAGGGTACCCGAACGGAAGCCCGATCATACGCCCACAGTTACCGCTCCAATTCAAATTCAGCCATCTGAAGCGATGGTCGTACCGACCCCCAGTGTTGTTGAGTCTGCGCCGCCACAGATACCTGAATCGAACCCAGGACGGACCTCCCCAACGGAACAGGTGCACGTAGGGGTTGCAGGTTCCTCTCACGATGGTGCTTTCACGATTTCTGTCGTGCCTCCGAATAGCGCCCCTGCGTCATACTCGGCAAGCACAGACGCCTCCATACGCCCTGTGTATTCAAAGTGGTGGTTCTGGGTATCGTTGGGGACAGCTGCTGTCATTTTTGCTGGCGTTACCACTGCGGTGGTATTGGGAACGCGCACGGAAGCCATGTCCTCCACTCCGTCAGGCCGTGTACTCCCTGAGAATACAATACTCGTGACTTTCTGAGGCGCATTAGGAAGCCGAAAAGGAACGTGCGGGAATGAACAAGGTCGAGCGAAGCAGGAAGGATTTCAGAATGCCAGCATTTCAGCGGACCGTCCGTTGGCCTCGGAGGCACGCATGGCTTGTCCTGCTACCTATTGCTGTCATCTCGTGCGGAGACGCCGCTTCAAGCAGTATGCCCGGCGAGGGGCCGCTAGTCCGGATTCACGTCGAGCCGGTCAGCACAGCCAGCGTATCTGCAACACTTACGGTGAGTGCGCTGAATCCCTCTCATGTACTCAAGACATTCATGCAAACGTTCAACCAGGGGCGATTTGACCTTCTGGGCGCATCCTTTCCAATGGGCACACGGGGGCAGGTGTTCTTCCAAGTCGATTTGCTTGGTGCAGGATACTGCTTGCTGGCATCCGGGACTGCTAGTTTAGATCTCACCAGCGACAGTGAGTTCGATCAGAAGGTAGTGGTTTCTACCTTCCCGTATTGTGGAGTTGGTCCATTTCTCTCTGTTCAAGTATCTGGACTGTTGGGTGCAGGCGGATCGGTATCATCGATGCCGAACGGGATTTCATGCGCCGACACAGGTGGGACGTGCAAGGCTGCAATGATGAAGGGAACGCAGATCACCCTGACTGCAATCCCAGATGCTACCTCGGTTTTTGCGGGATGGGGAGGGGCATGCAGCGGTACAACTCGGACTTGCAGCGTGACCGTGAATGCAGATCTACAGGTCAGCGCCAACTTTGCTAGCCCTGTGAGCTGCGAGCAGATACGCTCTGACCAGCCGACTGCACCGGATGGCAATCGAACGCTGTTTGTGGCCGGAGACAAGACCAAACCGTGGGACGCCTACTGCCAGATGACAACAACGCCGACGGTAGCCTATCTCAACCTTACTAAGACCTCAGCAACGGATAACTTCGCCCAGTTTACAGTTGGTGGCGCCTCAACCGGCATAACTGTCAAGACAAACTACACCAAGGTTCGGATTGATCCGGCCGTCCTCAAGGTCGACACCAATGACCGGCGGTTTGCGACTTCGATGGGTGCATTGGTCTTCAATGGATCTACCAACGTCACCTCGATGCCCTATGCAACGTCGATGGCCTGTGGGGGCAGCAATGCTGGAGCAGCAAACATCGACCTGACTGGCACTCCGTTTGCCGTGGCCACTGGGGCTCTCGCGCTCGGAGGTTCCACACCGACCGGCACGACAACCCCAACCCCCAACGGCCAGATCAAAGTCTTCAACCTGACCGGAAACGGCGCGGCGGCCTGCGGCTGGAATGCTCCGACCGGATCGAGTAATCCGTACAATTCGGGTGGATCTCCTCTCAACCTGGTCTATTTCCCATAAGCGCTCCACTCCCGGAAGCATTTCCTAACGGGGCTACGGTCCTACAGAGACGTTTAGATGAAAGCTATACCCGTTACTGCGATGGAGGCGACGAGCTTGCCTGCGCTGTCGCACTCATGTGTGACTGAGCGCGATGAGACAGACCGAGCGGTCACCCCCGATCATTGATGGCAGCCCCTATCATGTGTCGTGAGGGGAGCCATGCTGGCTCCTCGTCTAAAGGTCCATATTTTCCCATAGAACACCGATTCCTGTTGGCCATGCATGGCCGCGTTCTGCAAATTCCTCCCCGCAGAGCTTATCAGAGATGGTCTTGGCAAGCTCTGCGGGTTGATGACTCAGTACTACCAGGGCTTGCAGCTCCACGGGCTCCAGTTAGACCCGCTGGCCTTGAAGTAGGCGTACGCGGCGCTCGCCTGAGTCTCTGCGCAGTCCGAATGCCCGTATTTCGCGCGCTCGGTACGACCCATTTGGAACAGACCCAGGTACTGACCGTTCACTGCCCGCGTTCCCCACGGTCCGGATTCACAGGCTGCGACCCGGACAGCCTGATCTCCGTAGGCGCCGAAGACAGATTGGATCACTCGCCGGACACCAACGGATGAAGACGCGCCAACGGTACAGGCCGTAAGCTCGTTCGACGCTTCGGCAGGGGCGGAACGATCCTGCTCATTGAAGGTGCCTGTCTCCAAAGTTCCTGTCTCCAAAGTTCCTGTCTCCTCCGATCCATCTGGCTCTTTGGCTAGAGTGGAGTCTGCGATGTGAATGTAGTTGTCGGGTACGCTTGCCAGAATCGTTCGTCGTCCGTAGCTGCCTGCTGAACCCCAGTTATATTCTTCAATCGTGATTTTCCCACGAGGTTCGATGGACTTGACTATGGCAACATGTCCGCCAATCTGGGCTACCGCATTCACCGCTGGTGATTTGTCGACCTTGAATCCGATACGCTGGGCATTTGTAGCCCAGTTGCTGGCGCTTCCGAAACGTCCACCACGCATAGTGTTGTGGAATCTCAGGGAAGGCGCGAGTGTGTCTAGCTTCCATGCAACAAAAGATGTGCATTGGCGGTAATAGAATCCGTATGGATCAACGCACCGGGCATCAGTGCATTGCAGTTCACTATACCAAGGATAGCCGCCAGTATCAGCGTGAGCCAGGCCACCCGATACGATCAGGAGTCCTACGAACAAGAATGAGTTCATGCGAGGTAGTACAGCGTTTTTCATCTCCATTGCTCCCTTCTCCACATTGTGGATAACTTCATTCAAAAGCAAGCATTGTGCCATAGTTATAGGCTCCGGGAACTGCGATTCTACTGCATCACGTGCAGATCGGGCTGCATGTGAGGACTGCAAAGTGTGCATGTAATTGTTTGTGCGACTATAATCGGTATGAGCTCTTCATCGGAAGTGGCCGAGGTTGCTACCGAAGGCGATGTTAGGGGTCTCATTGGCCAACTGAGCATGCGGGCTCATTGCTTGCCTTCTTCACCCTGGCCAGACGCAGTACGACGACATTGCAAGCGATGAAAGCACGATTGGGAGGGTTGGTCGGTAAGACCGAACATACGTCATGAAGGACGAAGTCGGGATTGAGAGCAGAGGGATTCTATCGTACCCGGTGATGTTCGCGAGGAATTCAGGCCAGTCCTAATTTTCCTGACTAGGTGGAGAGAGTACTAGGCAGGAAAGCAAGGATCGAAACGACAAATAGCGTTTTGAGGCCCTTTGCCGGAATTCGGCACTCATCGATCTAGAACTGAGAGACCTACCAATGGATTGGTCTATGAGACCGTTTTCTACCATACACAGGTGCCGCTGCCAGTACGAATCGTGCCGTCCGTGCATTCATCAAGCCACGCCCAAAGCCAACAGCCTTTTAGGCAATAGACCGTGGTCTTCCCTTTCGCACAAGATTCTCCGCTAAACGCGCAGAAAGCCCCTGTGCAGCGCCCTGCAAAATGGCTACAGGTTACCTCGCTCATATCTGCGGGGGAGGACGGGGTTTCCGATGTGGTCATGTCTTCGGTCTGGGCTGAAGCAGGTACCTCCGAATTAATCTTGTCTGACACCAGTTCTCCATCTGGCACCTCACCGCCGCACGCTGAGAAAAGGCTCAACATGATGGTCGGTATCAAGATCAATACATTCTGCATGGCGCTAGTAGCGATGTTCTTCACTGTCTTGTTTTTGTCCATGAGGCGACTCCGGTTTGGTGGTGATTACCCAGTTGAGCTACGGGCATCAAGTGCTGATGCAATTGCGCTAATTGCACAGATGGTGCCCTCACCTCAGCCTTGCACATGCAATGCCAAGCTACGGTCTGGCAGCGGGAGGGATGGCAAGAGGTCCCTGGACGTGGTCGATCGAAGAAGAGATGGGGCAAACGCTGATTGCTGTGCCATGTAGGGCAGGCAGCAAGGCCGCCGACACTGCACAATGAGCACGCCGAAGAAGCAGTGCGTCGTCACTCAGAAACCTATTATGGCTACGCCGGTGGGCTTATGTCGTCTGCTCTGGACTGTCAGTCGCCAAGTTTCTTAGTCCGGGATGCTCCCCATCTGGCATCATCTCTCAAGGCAGATGCACTTGTGATCTAAGCGGCGAATCCATTTGCGAACGGTGACAAACTTGGTATCGAAGGCTTCAGTCAATGGCTCAGGGGGGCCTGATAGCAAATACGGCTACGAATGGCCTGCACAACTCGACGAGTACCGACTGGTTCGCCCGCTTGGCAGTGGGGCGATGGGCACGGTTTATCTGGCGCATGATACGCTGCTCGATCGGGCGGTGGCCATCAAGTTCCTGTCCATTCCCCAGGCTAACTCGGCGCAGCGTGTACGATTTCTCACGGAGGCTCGCGCCTTGGCGCGCCTACACCACCCCAATATCGTCGCAGTCTACCGAACGGGGGAGTATCTTGGTCAGCCGTATCTCGTTTCGGAGTACGTGCGGGGTCAGCCACTTTCGCAGCTCCCGAAGCCGCTGCCCGCCGAACAGGTACGACAACTGGCCATCGGACTGTGCCGGGGGCTCGCTGCTGCCCACCGTAGTGGCGTGCTGCACCGCGACATCAAGCCAGCCAACGCCATCCGCGTTGAAGATGGGGAGGTCAAGTTACTCGACTTTGGCCTAGCGAAGTTGACGCTAGATCAAACGCCAGCCACGCTGTCCACCGCTCAGTATCCCTATGTAGATGCGGATGGTACCCGGCCAGTGCCTTCCGCAACCGTCAGCGCATCGTCTCATCCGGTGATGGCGCTGGACGCTACCGCATCGCTCGACGAGTCCACTGATCGGAGTGATGAGGCACCGGAAACGGCGGAAACACCCGCCACGCCAGTGCTACTGGCCACGCAGGCAGGAGCTCGCCTCGGCACACCGCTCTATATGGCACCGGAGTTGTGGCGGGGCGAACCAGCGACCATCCGCTCGGATCTCTACGCGCTGGGGGCGCTCTTGTACGAGCTCGCATGTGGGAGAACTCCACATCTAGGTAGCGACCTGAGTTCGCTGGAGCAAGCGGTTCTCAGGGAGCCCCTGACTCCTCTTTGTGAGAGGGCTTCGGGCTTCGACGCGGCACTAGCAACTCTCATCGAGGGCTGCCTACGCAAAACGTCCGGCGAAAGACCCAGTTCAGCCGCTCATTTCCTTAGCGAGCTAGAGGGAACGCTCTTTCGTGGGCAGCTGCTTCCTGTCTCCGACAATCCATACCGCGGACTGCTGCCGTTTGACGCAGAACACCGAGCCTTCTTTGTCGGACGCAGCGCTGAGGTTCGTCATGTCGTGGACCAATTCCATGTTAGCTCGCTGGTTGTCATCTCTGGTAGCTCTGGCGTGGGAAAGTCATCGCTGTGTCGTGCCGGGGTCGTTCCTTCCATTCTCGAAGGAGCACTAGCGGATCATCGAAACTGGCAGGCCATACGAATGGTACCCGGTAAGCGGCCTCTTCTCGCGTTGGCGAGTAGCCTCGCGCCATACCTTGGGCACAGCTCGGAAGAGACGCGAATCCTTGCTGAAAACGAACCCGCTGGCTTGGTGCGAGCGCTACTCCTGAAGCTAGAGGGGGCGCCCCAGGAAGGCGAACGGAAGCGCGGGCTGCTCCTGTTTGTCGATCAGCTTGAGGAACTGGTATCCCAAAGCCAGGCCGACGAAGCGCTGTCGTTCGGCTCGTTTCTGTCGGAGCTGTCTACTCCGCTGCCAGCACTTCGCGTACTTTTGTCCGTGCGCGGTGACTTCTTGTTCAGCGTCATGGAAGCCACCGGCCTGCACCAGGAACTGGCACAGGCGCTTTATGTTCTGCCGCCTCTTTCATCAACCGCGCTCGAGGCAGTCATCGCCGAGCCTGCGCACGTATGCGGCTTCGGATTTGAAGACCCCGCTCAGATCAAGGCGATGGCCGAGAGTGCAGCCCAAGCCGAGGGTGGTCTGCCACTCTTGCAGTTTGCGCTGGCTGAGTTGTGGGAACTACGCGATCGCAACCGCAAACTGATTCCTGTACATGCCCTTGATGATATCGGTGGTGTTGCTGGTGCCTTGGCTCGTCACGCCGACGGCGTCCTGCAGCGGCTTTCCCCCAATGAGCACCAGGCAGCCCACCGCCTCCTCGCCCGTCTTGTCACATCTTCAGGAACGCGAGCAGCACGCCCCCAGGAAGATCTGGTAACTGGCAGTCCGCTTGAGCGAGAGTCGGCGGCGGGTGCGCTTGAAGCCCTGGTGCGAGCACGACTATTGGTCGCTCGGCAATCACCTGTAGAGGGAGCCATCTACGAAATCGCGCATGAGGCACTCCTTCAGGGCTGGGGAACTCTGCGCGCTCTCCTGTCACAAGATGCGGAACGCCGTGCAGTAAATGAACGGCTAGCTCAAGCAGCAATGGAGTGGGCCCGGCTGGGTCATGCTCGCCAAGCGTTGTGGCAAGATCGTCAGTTGGCAGAAGTTGAGTCCGTCCAAATCCATGTCAAGGACTTGCCATCGAGGCAAGGCCTCTTCCTAACAGAGTCCCAGAAGGCGGCGCGACGTCAGCGATGGTTGCGGTACAGTTTGCCCGCTGTCGCCATCCTCGCAATTGTCGGAGCCGAGCGAGGAGTACGTTGGTATTTTGGACGAGCAGCCAGCGCACTCGTAGCTAAGGCTGAGCAGTCACTGGAACTCGGGCGCTTAAAGCGGGCCGAAACCGCGAAGTTGCAGACCCAAGCTTACTCCCTGTTTGATGCCCAAGAGATCAAGCGAGGCAATGAGGTCTATGCACAGGCACTGTCGCGTCGACAGGACTCGATTGGACACTACCAGAGTGCCCAATCGGAAGCGACTGGGGCGCTCACCCTGACTTCAAACCTCGATCGTGCTGCTGGGCTGATCCGACTAAGCATACGAGAGCAAGGAATCCTATCGGCTGCTTTTACCACCGGAGCGCGCGCCGACCAGGATAGCGATGCACCGGCTCGTGTAACACTGCGTGTCTGGCCCGCAGGCGCAACCGTGTCTTTGCAGAAGGCTGACGGCAACCTGGCTCGTCGTGGTTGGCTGGCCGAGGGGTCACTTGGCACAACTCCTGTTGCGGATAAATTGCTTTCCGGCGGTTCCTACCTGCTGACGTTCCGCGCCCCAGGACGAGCGACCACGCTGTACCCCGTCTATCTTTACGCAGGGGAGCACTTCCTCCCCCCAGAGTTTACGCTTCCAACGCTCGAACAGGTGCCCGCTGGGATGGTCTACATTCCACCAGGACGATTCTTGTACGGATGTGGAGAAGCAGAGGAGATTCGAGATTGGCTCGGCGCGCAGCCGATTCATCCTGTTTGGACCGCTGGCTATCTGATCGCGCGCCACGAAACAACCTACGGTGAGTGGATCGAGTTCTTGGAGGCGCTGCCCGACTCGCAGCGTGACGCATTCTTCCCACAAGCCACAGGCGAAAATGGGCCTTCCGTAAAACTGGAGCGACTAGCGGAAAGAAAATATCGGCTCACGCTGCGACCACACCGGGACAATACTTTGGTTGCAGAGACCGGCCAGCCGATTCGCTATCCGCAGCGGGATCGACGACAAGAACAGGACTGGTACAAGTTCCCAGTCTCAGGCATCAGCCGTGAGGACGCCGAAGCATACACTCAGTGGCTGGACAAATCGGGTCGCTTGCCCGGCGCACGATTATGCACAGAGCATGAATGGGAACGAGCGGCACGGGGTGCCGATAATCGAATATTTCCGAGTGGAGACATTCTGGAGCCAGACGACGCCAATATTGACGTGACGTATGGCCGCATACCAAACGGTTTTGGTCCCGATGTTGTCGGTAGTCACTTGAAATCGAAAAGTGTCTTTGGCCTATTTGATATGGCTGGAAATGTTCGCGAGTGGACCCAATGGACAGAACGAAGCGACGATTTTATCTATCGAGATGGTTCTTTCTATCATACCATGAGAACTTCGCGTAGCGCAAACAGACAGATCGGCGCGGCCTCTCTGCGAAATATCCTTATTGGATTCAGAATATGCCGTTAATTAATCGATATAGACGTATACCTGCATGGCAAACACGTACCTATAATAGCACTATTGCAATAAGAAGGCAAAATTTCATCACAATTTTTTTTGCAGCAGCTAGTTGCAACAGGAGGGGCTGGAGATGCTGATGTGATGTGGTTTATTTTAAATGGATACACATAACCTTCAGTGTATTTATAAGTAAACGACTCTGTCAGACCCAGCGACGAACTCGGCCCTACGACTGTTACGAATCGTCCAGAGATGTCACCTCGAAACGTGCGGAGAGCCTCTGTGTCTGGCTTGGCTTCCTGGTATATGTATCCAATGTTCGGTGACTTCATGCTGCAAACATAATCAGAGCCAATGCCTCTAACCGCCTTTGCAGAGACATTGCTCAGATCGCTTGTTGTCGTAATAAGGCTGCAACTTGAAGACTTGCAACATTCCCACATAGATAGCATTTGGACGTTGTCGTCTTCCTCTAAATCTGAAACACCCCCAACGCTCATCGAGCATAATGTGCTTCCTGAACAGGGATCCGTTCTTAATTGTAAGAATTTAAGAGGCTTCTCCGTCTCTGAGAAGACTAGAAATTCAGAGATCAACTCATACGAGACATATGCTCCCCTTAGGAATGATTCTGGTGCAGTAATGACTTGATTGAAAGCTTTAGCCGTAATTAGTCGTTTTTGTTGATTGTAGTAGTAGGTTATCAGAAACCCTTCTCCTGCAAATGGTTGACCGATCCATGGCACATTTGGCACCTTGGGGTCGACTGCGCAATCGCGAATATCTGTTGACGCCGGTTTAAATTTTTGGTAGACTTCTTTCCATCGTGGATTGCTTAGACACACAGCACCATCCTTGTTCCAAATAGCCTCGAATGTCCTTTGTCGTGAACTTGTCCCAATTGGCTCTGTCAGTGTTCTTGAGGCGCCTGATTTCTTACCGTTTTGATCAGAAAAGTAGATAGTTGTTCCCGTAAATGTAAACGACAAATTAGAGTTTGAGAAGTACTTTGCAGTCATCAAATTTTTACATGCTGAAAATTTTGATATTGAATCCGGAGTTGAACCCGGAAAGGCTGTTTTGCATAGAACCTTGGCATGGTCAATGTCTGGCCCCTGCTCATCATTTCCGTCTTGCTCTGCAGATGACACTGAGTGGCTGTAAATTACACGAATCTGTTGTCTAAGAGACTCGATTTCATCGATTTCTTCTGTGCTTCGATCGCCGCACCCACAGAGGGATAAAATACCACAAGACAATATTAGCGACCTGATGGATGGTTGATTTTTATGGTATTTCATATTCCTTCATCCTCTTAAAAAACGTTCGTTCTGGCATTTGGATGAGACGGGCGGCTTGGTTGATGACTCCGCCTGTCGCGGCCAGGGCTTCCTGCATGCGCCGCTTTTCCAAGTCGCGTAGTTCCTGGGCGATGGGAGGGAATTCTGCCTGTACTGCGTGAGTGCGTGACTGCATGGAACTGGTTGCCGCTGGTCCCTGTTTTTCCACCGAAGCAGATGCCGTGCCAGTCCCTGGGGTAGCAGCTAGCGGCTCGCTCATATGTTCTGGGATGTGCCATAGCTCGATGCTTGGCTCGCGCACTGTGGCGGCCAAGTACGTCATCAGGTTGCGTAGCTCGCGGACGTTGCCGGGCCACGTATAGGAGTGTAGCCATTCA
>Ga0075163_10010033_pt1 | contig 12405 bp, 10 predicted proteins | sample JI1023141ADNA_FD_71478 | JGI IMG/M metagenome (GOLD analysis project Ga0075163, IMG submission 71478) | Wastewater effluent complex algal communities from Wisconsin, to seasonally profile nutrient transformation and Carbon sequestration -... | ecosystem: Engineered > WWTP > Effluent > Algae...
CTGGGAGCTACGAGGACGTAGGCCTCGATTACATCTCGCTGCTTGAGTCGATCAAGGAAGACAAGCGCGCCTCGGCATTCCGAAAGCGCATGCAGCGAATGCTGGAAAGGGTGTGAGGCCCTCCGAGTATTGCGTCAGCCTGCAGCCAGCGCGGGCTCCTGCGGTCCAGGCGACGTCCCATCGGTGTCTGTGCTGGAGACAGCCGAGAGGTTCAGCCTCTTGAGGACGGAACCTCCGGCCACATAGGCGAAGCCGACGAAAAACATAAGAAGGAATGGGATTGAACCCCATTGTCCACGACTGGCAGCCATCGCGGTCAGCCAGCCAAAGTAGAAGGCCAGTGCGATCTCAATGTAGAGGCAGAGGGACTTGGCGCTGGTGTAGCGGAATCGTTTCCCCGTGGCCTGTGATTTGGTTTCGACGCCATACTTCGGCGTGCGCACGAAATCGGATTGATGGTTGAAGAGCGCCTCCAGCACGGCCTTGCCGTTGTTGATGGACATGCCAACGCCGAGAGCCAAGAGCAACGGCAGATAGGGGATGGCCTTCAGCCAGCCGCGCTTCGTCTGCGCCCCCTGCGCCACGAGGTAAAAGATGATCACGGAGAGCGAGGCAAACAAGAACACCGGTACGTCGATGAGGAGCACCTTCAGCCAGGATGATCCCATGATGAAGTTGGCCGGATACATCAGGATGAGCACGCCGAGAAGCAGCAGGTAGGCAAAGTTTGAGGTGAGGTGCGCTGTGGCCTCGAACTTCAACGCCAGCGGAATGTCGCTGCGCCAAACGGTGCCCAGCACCTTCTTGCACACTTGGATCGAGCCCTTGGTCCAGCGGTGCTGCTGAGATTTGAATCCATCCATGTCCGGCGGCAACTCCGCTGGCACCACCACATCGGTGAGATAGACAAAGCGCCAGCCGCACAATTGCGCGCGGTAGCTAAGGTCCAGGTCCTCGGTCAGCGTATCGTGCTGCCAGCCACCAGCGTCCACGATGGCAGCCTTGCGCCAGATGCCAGCCGTGCCGTTGAAATTCAAAAACTCGCCCTGCCTGCTGCGTGCCGTTTGCTCCAGCACGAGATGCCCGTCGAGGAAGAGCGCTTGGAGTCGGGTGAGCAGGGAGAAATCCTTGTTCAAGTGCCCCCAGCGCGCCTGCACCATGCCGATCTTCTCGTCGGTGAAGTGATGGATCATCTTCTGAAACATGTCCGGCATCGGAACGAAGTCCGCGTCGAAGATGCAGATGAACTCGCCCTTGGCCGTGGCCATCGCTTGGTCGAGAGCGCCAGCTTTGAAGCCGGTTCGATCGGTCCGGTGGCGGAACTCGGCGTCGTAGCCGCGGGCCTTCAGATCACTTGTCAGGCGCTCGCTCAACTCGGCCGTGTCATCGGTGGAATCGTCCAGCACTTGGATTTGGAGCCGATCGCGCGGGTAGTCCAGCTTGCTCACGGCATCGAGCAGGCGGATCACCACGTTCGCCTCATTGAAAATCGGGAGCTGGACGGTGACGATCGGCAACTCGGTAAACTCACGCAAAGGGCGCGGCGGCTCAGCGCGATGCTTCCAGTAGTGGTAGAGCACTTTCAGCCGGTGGGCACCGAATACGGATAGCCCCGCGAAAACCACGACGTAACTCGCCAGCCAGATTGTTTTATCCCATTCGATCATAGAGGGCCGGTTGGCCGAAAGAGGGGAACCAATGGCCGTATCGTCCTGACCGTCAAGCAGCATTTGGGCCAAGGCGAGCTTCGAGGCCAAGTGCCTCAACGGTTTCAGGGCACAAGCATGAGCGCTGAGATCAAGCGGCACGGCGCGTCCTGAACGGACGAGGATATGCGGCACGCGCTAGGCCAGTGCTGAAGGATCCATTTTTGGCTGCGAGCCCGGTTTCCGAGCAGCTTGCCAGTAGTGCGTTTGGATCACTTGAGGGACGACTTCCACAGTTCCTGTTCCTCTGTCAGAAGCGCGAGCGGTCGCAATGAGGCGGCGAGGTCAAAGGCTTGTGATTCATGTCCGACAAACCGAAGCAACGTCGCGGCGACGGCGCGCTGGCCTGGGGGGATGAGTGTCCAGTCTGTGATGGCTGACATGTTCTTCCTCACGCCATCCTTGTCTCCGTACCGATAGCAAAGAAACGCGCTCACCAGTGCTCCGCTGCTGCTCGCGGAGATCTCGGAGGCGTCGGCGCGTTGCGTGTCCAGCTTGCCGATGAGTGGGGCGACGGTTTCGATGCGACTTCCGAGCAGCAGTCGGAGGTACGCCAGATTGGTCAGCGCGGGGATGTTCCCCTTTTTCACCTGAACGATTCGCTCTGCCGAGGCGAGCATGAGGGCGGTGTCCCGCTTGTTGGTGGCGACATTGAACAGGCGTTGCAGCGCCTCTCCAGACTCCGCCTTGCCGGACTCGGCCATCCATTGATGACTGCTGGCGGCCAAATCCCACCAACCCTGCTCTTCGGACATCACGGCTATTCGGTGGACGGTCTCCACATCGCTTTCCGATGCCGCGTGCTTGAGCGCTAATGACAGTGCGTTCATCGCGTTCGTCACCTCGCCCTTTTGCAAGGAGAGATAGGAGCCGAGCACGGAGATGTGACCTTTGGAGATCGGCAGGCCTTGTCGGCTCGTGAGCATTGCCTCGAGTTCCGAGAACTGCTGGGTCTGCGTCAGCGCCTTGATCCGCAGGATGCACAGCTCGCGGTTCAGCAGGGCTTTCTGTGTGGGGATGGCGACGAGCATCGCACGATGCGCCCGCGCTTGGTCGAGCATCAATCCCAAATTGATCAGATCCTCGGGGCCGTAGGAGGAAGCCTTCTTCACCTCCGCATCGATAAGCTGACCGCGCGTTTCCGGGTGCGTGCGCAAGACGCCGGACAAGGCGACGAAAACATGGCGCTTCACCGCCTTGGGATGTTTCTCCACCAGCGCGAGCAACTCCTCGGCCTGCGGCTTGGTGAGCGCCTCGTGTCCGGCCAGTATCTCAGCCGCCTTCAGCGCAGTTTCGTGCGGCTCGTGGGCCATGTCCCACAGTGTATTGAATGCCTGCCGCCGATTCTCCTCGTAGAACTCACCCAAGCCCAGCACCGCTAGCTTGAGTCGGCTCTCGGGGTTCTCCACATCCTTGCTCCACGCCTCGCGTCTAAGTTCGTCTCCGCCCTTGCCGTCGCCCGTGGAGTCCATCAGCGTCGCGCGTGCTTCGAGCATCTCCACCGTCGCGCGTTCGGACTCTGGCAGGGCATCGATGATGATCTTTGCTTCGCTCGTCTTGCCCTCGGCAATGAGCGCGCAGGCCAGCTCGGCGCGATCCGTCGTCGTGGCTTCAGCCGAGGCCACAACCTGCCGCAGTGCTGATGCACGGTCTCCCGCAGGTCCATTGTTTCGCTTCAAATAATCCGCCCAGATGCGCAGAATCTTCGGATCATTGGGCGACGCACGCAGCGCAGCGATGATGGAGGAAGCGCCTGTTTGCACTGCATTCTCGTTCCCGGCGGTTTGAGGAGTCGCACTCTGCTTCGCCTGACGCTGGGACCACCACAGGCGGCCGCTATCCACCAATTGCTTGGCCCCGAATCCCAGCAGCGGGAGCGCGGCCACGACAAAGGCTAGCAAGAGGCGGCCAAATGTTTTCTTCATCACGCCGCCGATCGTCCAGCTTTCCACCGCAAGTTCCGCACTCTGAGCGGCAAAAGATGGCTCGCGCGGCGGCTCCGGGGCCGGATCCCGCTCGACCGGCACCCTCACGCGTTCTGTTTCGAGATGGTTTCTTGACACGGCCACGGGGCTCTGCGGCCCTGTATTTCTCCAGTCTCGACGGTTTTCTGGCTTCTCATTCATCCCCGGAGGATGAGCCAAACCCCGCCTTTTCACCCGCTTTTCTGTGTGACAAAAGAGTGACCGTAACCTTCTCGCTCATCTCGATCCGACTCGCTAAATAGGGCGCGTCGTCGGAGTCAAAAGTTTCCGGCGGGCAAAGACATCCACGATCCAAAGACACATCACACATCCATACATGAAACTGAAAAACAACATCATCGCCCTGCTCGTACTCGCGGGCTCGGCGTTTGTGGTCCCGGCAAAGGCCGCGGTCACTTTCACCGCCGGGGATCTGATCCTCGCCGTCCGGTCAGCGACCGAGGCCCAGACCTACATGGTCAACCTCGGCTCCAGCGTCAGTTACCGCGATGCCGCTGCTGACATCAGCAGCATCGTCAATATCAACACCGACCTCGACGCTGCTTTCCCTGGCTGGGAAAACAGAGCCGACGTGACGTGGAGCATCTTCGGCGTGCGCGCTTCGTCCACCGTGGTGGCTCCTGTGAGCGGCGACCCGGGCCAGACGATTTACGTCTCCCGTGCCGAAAGCACAGTTGGTACGCAGGTGGCCGCTTTTGCCACCCCCAGCAGCACCAATCACACCAATGCCGCCGTCAGCATGAGCGGCATCCAGGTTGAGTTCGCAAACGGTACGCCCACGAGCTTGCCAAATGCAACGATCTTGGCCGATGCCTCGACGCTGTATGACACCGCAGGCGCGACCTGGAGTGCATTCAATTCGTCCGTCAAAGGTAACTTCGGTGCTGGTACCGCTGGCACCGCGTTGGACCTGTTCCGCTCGCTGGGCACCCTCACCGGGGCTTCGCCATCGGGCACGCTCCGCTCGGGTTCCTATGAAGGCACCTTCCACATCAATGATGCGGGTACGGTCAGCTACACCCTGAATGCCGGAATCGCTCCTGAGCCTAGCCGCGCGCTGTTGCTCGGTATCGGTGCTGTCGGTTTTATCTTCCGTCGCCGCCGTTCACCTGCCAAGGCATAAACCTCCACTTCATTTCACTCACTTAATCCAACTAACGTCCCCCTCATCTACACTATGAAACTCACGAAAACACTCGCGACCGGCCTGCTCTCGCTCGCCCTCGCCCCACTCGCCAATGCTGATGTCACCATCAACATCACCGGCTCAACGGCGTTCCGCGCCGTCACCCATCAGGCCATCCTCAATGCCATGACTGGCGAGACGGCCGCTTGGGAAGGCACATCCCCGAACCTGAAGGACGCTAACAAGGCATGCTTCAAGGGGTCCATCGCAGGCATCACCGGTGTCACCACCGTGAACTGCAACTGGTCCGGTTCCGTCACAGGTATGCAGACCGTCGGTGCAGGTGTCGCCACTTCCGGCTGGATCAATCCAGCCACGGCCACCTTCGCCTCTGCCACGGCCTCGCCCTATGGCTTCGTGTACGCCGTTGGTGCCGCACCAAAGACCTCGGTTGTGCCGACTCTTGCGTGCTCCGACGTGTATCAGTCATCCACGACTGTGACTGCCGCCCTCGATGACACCGTCGGTGGTGTGATCCCGTTCAAGATGGTGGCCAGCGAAAGCGCTCCGGCCGGCATCACGAACATCACCGACCAGTTGCACGAGGCTCTCTTCGTGCAGGGCTCGCAGCAGCAGAGCATGTTCACCGGCAATGCGGCGGACACCAACCTCGTCTATGCCGTCGGTCGTGACGCAGGCTCCGGCACACGCACCACCCGTCTGGCGGAAACCCGCTATGGCATCACCAAGCCGGTGACCCAATGGCGCGTGGCAAACAGCGGTGGCATCGCCTCCGATGTCCGCCTCTGGCCTAGCTCGGCTGACGAGCCGACCCCACCTTCAGGCTCGGTCAATGACCCGACTCTCCAGGGCAATGGCGGTTACTCCAGCGGCGGCAGCATCGCCACCATCATGGGCTGCACCAGCACCTCGGTGAACATCCGTGACAACCTCAACAACCTCCTCGTTGGCGGCCAGAGCGTCTGCTTCATCAGCCACCTCGGCCTGTCTGACGCCGCAACCGCAATCGCCAACGGTGCCAAGGAGCTGACCTACAACGGTGCTTCCTATTCGCTGGACAACGTCCGCAATGGCAAGTACACCGACTGGGGTTACCTCCACGTCCTGAACCAGACCGGTGCTCTCTCCACCGATCAGGAAGCCGCTCGTGACGCCATCGTCGGTGCCTTTGGCACTTCGTTGCTTCCTTTCGGAGCCACGATCGAAGCTGGCATTGACGTCACCACGATGAACGTTTCCCGCTCGGAAGACGGCGGCCTTGTTGGTCCCTAGTTGTTCGTTGATTTGATGCGGTCGGCTATCCTTTTAGGATTGGTTGGCTGACCGTTTCGATAGCGACTGGTCCCGGTGGAAACGCCGGGGCCAGTTTTCTTTTCAGAACAAGTCCTGCCATCCTCAAACCGCTGATGAGACGCTGGTTTAACCACAGAGGCACAGAGAACACAGAGAAACATCTTCTGAGTTATGCCTCTGTGGTTCACCAGTTATTCAGTGTTTCCCTAGCGATTCCAAAACTAGGCTTCGGCTTCAGATTCCAACTCAATCTGGGTAATAGCTCCGCAAGATTGACAGCAACATGACCCGCGCACTCCAGTTCCTGCTTCCCGCCGCCGCCCTGCTAGTGGGCGTGTGTTCCTTTTTCTATTTCTGGGGCCAGCAGTCGTCCACACCCGTGCCGCTGACGGATGCCACAGTGCTCACACCCGCGCTTCATCCTGCCACTGCCCGTGCGTCCGCCCCGATCGCGCTTCCATCCAATCCCGCGCCTCCTTCAGTGCATGACGCAGCCGGCATCATCCGCTCCGCAACCGTGACTCACCTTGGCAAGCGCCCGCAGGTCGCCAACAGGGGAGCGCCGCCCTCCGACAACGCTTTCACATCCCGCCAATCAGCGGCTCGATCCGAGATCGGCACGAGGAATGATCAGGCGAACCGCGCGAGTGAATCAGCGCCTGCGGCACAAACAATTACTCTCAGCGCAATTGATCAGGCTGGAACTGTCGGCCAGACGACGGCCACTTCCAGTCCATCACCCACCGTCCGCGCCCCGACTTATCCCGCCGTTTTCGCGCACAATGCCGCCGCAGCAAACGCCGCCAACAAAGGCACGCAGAATGCGCAAGCAAGTGGAGCGGCACAGGCCGCGAGTGCCAGCCCCCCAATCACTCAGGCCGAGCGGTTGATGCTCGACAAGATCAACAGCGACTTCGTTTCCGCCGTCGGCGGTGCCAATCAAGATCCCAACGATCCCGCCTATCAACTCCGCTGGGATGCCGCCCAGGCCGCAAGCGATGCCCAATACAAAAAGTTTTTCGGCGGCCGTGCCTATGTGAGACGCCAGATCGAGGCCGCCCAGCAAGCCGTCATCGAGCAGCAAGCTGCCGCGCAGCCATAGTCCACGAGCCTGCACTTTTCCCATGCGGTTTTGCCGTAGAGAGGCAAAGAAGCGAAGAGGTAGAGTTTGAAACGGAAAAGGCTCTGCTCCTCTGCCTCTCCGCGGCAAAAATCGGCGTGTGCCTGTGTATCGAAGAATGGGTGTGAACGCGCAGTGTTGGCAGAGCGGATGAACTTCAGGAGATGGGCGAGACGAGAAGGGTCGAAACGGCGAGCTTTGCCAATGCATCAGGGCCGGTGGGCTCCTCCGGTTGCCACGGCAACCAGGCCGTGCGGGTGGCGTACTTTTCCACCACCTCGCTCAAATAGCGGTGCTCGGACTCCTCGCGGCATTGCAGCAGCGGATCGCACGAGCCGCTGTGAAGCAGGCTTTGATTGATGACCCACGCAAAAGGCTCGATGCGTGCGCGGCGCAGATCTTCCTGCAAGGCCGCCGCCTCATGCACGGGCGTGGCCTCAGGCAAGGTGACAATCAAGATGCGGGTAAACTCGGGATCGCGCAGACGCTCCAGAAGTCGCAGGACTTCCTCCGGCTGTGTGCTACGCGCCTGACGCTCCAGTTCTCGTTGATAAGCCTCACTCGCATCCAGCAGGAGAAGGGTGTGGCCAGTGGGCGCGGTATCGAGCACGACGAAGCGGCCCGTTCCTTGTCCCACCTCGCGGGCGAAAGCGCGGAAGACCGCGATCTCTTCTGTGCAGGGTGAGCGAAGGTCTTCCTCCAGCAAGGCACGCCCTGCCTCGTCCATTGCAGCACCTTGGGCGAGCATGACCTCACCTTGATAAGCGGCGGTTTCCACAGCGGGATCGATCTTGCTGAGCGTGAGTCCTTCCACCTGGCCATGCAAAGTCTGCGCCACATGCGCGGCGGGATCGGTGGTGCTGAGATGCACGGAGTGGCCGCGACGCGCCAGCATCACGGCGATGGCGGCTGCGACGGTGGTCTTGCCCACGCCGCCCTTGCCCATGGTCATGATGACGCCATTGCCCTGCTGCTCGATGGAATCGACCAGATCCTCCAGACTCTCCATCTCGGGTGGAGCCCAGTCGTCGTGCTTTTGCTTCACGCAGGCCGTTGCGTTCTCGCCATCGAGGAGCACGCGCAGCCCGTTGATGCCGAGAATATTGATAGGCCTCAGCGGCACGATGAAGCTGGGCATGCTGTCGATGAAGTCAGCCGCTTCCGTCAACGCGGCCAAACCACGCTGCTGCATCGCCTGCGAAGTCACATCTTCGGGGCACTTCGTTTCAAAGGTGCCGTTCACAACGAGGCACTGATTGCCCACGCCAATCGCGCGCAATTCCTTGGAGGTGCGCTCCGCCTCGCGCAATGGCGCGCCTTGCGGACGGCTGACGAGCATGAGCGTCGTCGCAGCAGCATCCGCCAGCGTTTTGACCGTGGCCTCATAAATGACGCGCTGCTTTTCCAAACCGGCCAGCGGACCGAGACACGAAGTGCCGCTTGTGTTGCTGTCGAGGAACTGATCCCAGGCCTTGGCCAAACTCATCAGCCGCAGCGTGTGGCCGGTGGGCGCGGTGTCGAAGATGACGTGATCGTAAGCTTTCGAGGCATCCGGATTGCCGACGAAAGCGGAGAACTCATCAAACGCCGCGATCTCGACGGTGCAGGACCCCGAGAGCTGCTCCTCCATGCTGCGAAGAGCCGCCGCAGGCAACAGGCCGCGCATGGGGCCGATCAAACGCTCGCGATACGCTGCTGCCGCATCGACCGGATTGATGTTCAGCGCATCGAGGCCGGACGCTGCGGCGATGGGCGTCGGCGCATTGGTCAGTTTTGTCTCCAGTACTTCATCCAGATTCGATGCCGGGTCGGTGCTCACGAGCAGCACGCGCTTGCCCGCATCGACCAGCTTCAAGGCCGTGGCGCAGGAGAGGGAGGTCTTGCCCACGCCGCCCTTGCCGGTGAAAAAGAGGAAGCGTGTGGCGGTGGCGGCGTCGGGCTGATACAGGGGTAGTTTCACGATGCGGCCTCCTCACTGCCGCCAAGCGCAGCGCGGAAGAAGGCGGGGCGTTCGTCCTTGGTCGGGTAGCGGCCTTTGAGGTGCACCTCTCCATCCCAAAAGATCAGCGGCAGCGCCTTCGTGCCCTCCTTGTCGAGCAAGTCCCTCACCGCAGGGTTCTGCGCAAAGGCCATCGGCTGCTGGCCGAGGTTGTAGCGCTCGACCTTGATGCCGTGAGTGCCGAGTTGCGAGAGCATCGCGGCGAAATTCACGAGATCGGGATCAATGTCGGTGCCGCAGATGCCCGTCGAGCAGCACATGGCCGGATCATAGACTTGGATGGTTTTCATGGATTGTGGGGGTGGGATTGGATTGAAAAAGTGAGCGCGAGATTGCTTCGATTGGCTAGCCACAGCATCCCGTTGAGCCGCAGCACGAGGTCGTGGAATCACTGTCGCATGTGGCATCGGCAGAGCCGGAGGCGGGGACGCCGCACAGCTCTTTGGCTAGGCAATCGGTGTGCTTCGTGGTCAGGTGAAAAACAAGAGCACCATTCTCACGCAGCACGCGCGCGACCGGATACTGTGAAATGACACCGTCCTCGTATTCGATCTCGACGGGCAGATCTTCTTCTCCAAACGCGGCGGAGGCCTTCTCCAGAATTCCCGCGAGCTTGCCAGCGGAGAGGCGGTGATCGGCGTCCTCACCCACCCATGCCTGAAGCTGGCAGGTGCGCATCTCATGCTGCTTGCCGCCGCAGTCGATGAAGGACTTGTGAACGCGGGCCACTTCCGTGATGTGAAAGGACACCGGGACGACGCCGCCGCCCGGAAGCATGAGCCGCAGTGGCAGGGTGGAATGGTAGGAGAGCAGGTCTTGTAGTTCGTGTGTGTTCATAGGATTGGATGATTCAAGCGGTTGCGCCATTGGCGACGAGGCTGCGTTTGCGTGCCTTCATGGCGAGTTCCTGTGGCGCGGGGCAACAGCTCTTCTCGCGTTCCGCCAGCCTCTTAATGCTGCGCTTTGCATCGCGGGCCAGGAGGGTGATGGATTCAGGGTGGAGATTGAAGTGTTTGCGGAGGGCCGTGAGGACGGGGAGGAAGGAGCGCGCCACGCGGTAGTAAACCCACTTCTCCCGCCGCTCGCTCTCCAGCAGGTCCGCGCGGCGGATCACCTGCACATGGCTGGACACCGAGGACTGCGGCATGTCGAGGATGTCCGCCAGCTCGCACACGCAAAGCGGCTGCTCCCACAGCAGCAGCAGAATGCGCCAGCGGGTTTCGTCAGCGAGGCTTTGAGAGAAGAGAACAGCGTCTTGCATCGTTAATCCTCGTAACGATAATTACCGTTATGTCAAGCGACGCTTTTGTTGCGCTGGACCTTTTAACGGCTGGAGGCGCTTCGTGATTAATGGGGCGTGACCATCAAATCACATCAACCCAACCCACAAACACACACACAATCATGAAACACAGAAACATCTTCAATCTGGCGGGACTCTGCGTCCTCGCTCTTCTCGGCACGACGGGCGCGGACGCGCAGACCAAGCTTCGCATACGCGGCTCCGATACGCTCGGTGCCAAGCTTGTCCCTCAGTGGGCGGAGGGCTTCACCAAGGCGGGCGGTGGCGTCAGCTTTGACATCGCGGCGGAAGGCTCGTCCACCGCCTTCTCCAATCTCGCATCCGGCAGCGCCGAGATCGGCATGTCCAGCCGCAAGGCGAAGGAGGATGAAATCACGTTCTGCAAGACGAAGGGCGTCTTTCTGAAGGAGTTTGAAGTCGCCTGGGACATGATGGCGGTGATCGTGAACAAGAATAATCCGGTCACGAACCTGACGAAGAAGGAAGTGGCTGGCATCTTCACCGGAGCGATCAAGGACTGGAGCGAAGTGGGCGGCACCCCCGGCCCGATCTCGATCTACACTCGCAACACCTCGTCCGGCACCTACAAGGACTGGATGACGCTGGCGATGAAGGGCAAGGACTATGCAACGACCAGCCAAAAAATGGCGGGCAACGAACAGATCGCATCCGAGGTCGCCAGCAATCGAGCCGGCGTTGGCTATGTGGGGCACGCCTACATCCACGGGAAAGACATCAAGGCCATCTCGACTGACGGAATTAAGCCTGATGGAGCCAACTTGAAAACATTTCCCTACAGCCGCCCGACCTTCCTCTACACGAACGGCGAGCCAACCGGCAAGGTGAAGGAGTTCATCGATTTCTGCATGAGCCCCCAAGGCACCAAGATCACGGAGATCGTTGGTTTCTTTCCGGCAAAGTGATTCAAGTGCGAGAGGATGTTCAGCCAATCTCAAGCTGATCGTCTCCGCCAGCAGCGAGGGAATGGCGGTGGGTAGATATTGTGCAAGCTGCTCAGGGTGCGATGCGGTCAATTCATCGTCCACCAAGAGAATTTGCGGTTCTATCTGCAAACGAATACCAGCCCTCTCCCAAACGGAGAGGGCTGGGGTAAGAGGGGGCGTCCCTGCTCCTGAGCCGGACAGAGCCCTCTTCTTATCGGAAAGCTTCTCGATGAGGCTGGCGGCACGGCCCATGGTCAGTCGCCGGGGATAAAGGCAGGCTGAGCAAACGGGGAGCGGCAGCCAATGCTCACTTCCCCAGCGCAGTCGCGGCGATCTCTCGGCCGCGCGCGACGGCCATGGAGTAGTGGCCGTCGTGGTCAGTCCAGTGGGTGGTGACGTTGGGGAGCAGGGCGGCTAGCTTTTCGGCGTAGCTGAACGGGATGTTCTTGTCCTCGCGCCCGTGCCACATGTGGATGGGATGGCGGATGCCCCGGATGTCGAATCCCCAGTCTTCGAGGTAGATGTCGGCGTCGGCCTGCACATGAGCGACGCTCTGGGCGATGGACTGCCGGAAGCCCTCGGAGATGACGCGCAAGTTTTGCTCATCACTCATGACGCGCTGGTCCTCGGCGTTCAACATGCCGAGCAGCCAGCGCATGGGCACATCCCCAGGGCGCTGCGCGGATATGCGTGCGCCGACGTGGAAGACGGGGGCCATCATGAAGGTCAAATAGCGCCGCAGCACGAGCACGACGCGATAGGGCCAGAACAACTCCCGCGTGCCAAAGAGGCTGAGCGGTGGCGCACCGCAGACGATGGTGGCGGAGAGCAGACGCTCCGGCATGGCATGCGCAGTGGCCAGCACATACGGGCCGCCACCGGAGACGCCGAAGACGTGAAACTTGTCG
>Ga0075163_10010034_pt1 | contig 12405 bp, 16 predicted proteins | sample JI1023141ADNA_FD_71478 | JGI IMG/M metagenome (GOLD analysis project Ga0075163, IMG submission 71478) | Wastewater effluent complex algal communities from Wisconsin, to seasonally profile nutrient transformation and Carbon sequestration -... | ecosystem: Engineered > WWTP > Effluent > Algae...
TTGAATATTATTTTGTAAAATATCGCCAATCCCGCCAGCCATTATTTAAATAACCCTCCCGTATATCCACCGAGTACCATGCCGCCCAATCCGCCAATTGTGCCGAGTGCCTTATTCCAAGGATTGTTAGCGTTCTTTTCTTTGGCCGCCTGCAATTTTGCATTATATCCATTCCAAATATTTCCACCAACATCAGTACCCTGCACATTGGTTCCAGGGGCTTGCGAAAACTGTGGCACTTGTGGCGTTCCGGCCCCACCTAATAAAGCTGATAACTCCGATAGCGGCTGGCTTCGTTGCAAGACGCGCTCTTGAATGCCGCGGCTTCGGGCATCCGAATTAATCCCGTATAAACGGCTTTGCTCATTTCCACCCTCAAGAATTGCCTTGCTCTGCAAATCAGAATAAGCAGAATTTCGATTATTTCTAAAATCATCTAATTGTTTTTGGTATTGCGGGTTACCCATGCCAATGCCGCGATCAGACAGATTTTGACGTAAAGCGTCCTCATCTTGTTTAAACCGGCTGTCCATATATCCTTTATTGCGGTCAATAATTGCCTGTTCAACCCTTTGCCGGTCGGCAGAAAAGTCCGTTGATAATTGTGGCAACCCATCATAATTGAAGGACTGGTTCAAGGCATCACTAACACGGCCGCTATATTGGTTAGCCATGCCGGATAATTTTCCTTGCAAATCCATCTGGTTGTTAACGGCGGCCTGTAGTTTTGGATCAAGCGATTGGGTTTGCGTCCAGACATCCCCGTTTTTACTCCAGGTGCTTGACCCATAAGGCCCGACTTGGTTTGTACGATTAAGTTCAGCCTCAAGCCTGGCGGTCGCCGCATTGGAAGCGGTTTGAGCCGCTGAAACCGCTGCCGGATCAGGTGCTTTCGGCATTTTTGCCTTTTTACCCATTTACCCACCTCATAGCCTGCTCCTTCATGATTCCCATAATAATTGCGTCTTTTTTGCCGTCATAGCCTTTTTTAAGCAATCCCTCAATCTCAAAGCCAATTCCCTTAGCTAACCTCAAAGTTCTTATATCATCCGCTGCAATTGTTGACGTCATGCGCACGCATCCCAATTGTACAAAAGGATAATATAATAAGGCGCTCAATATGCCTTTTTGACACCATTGAACTGATGTGCTGGCAATCGTAAATTCGACATCGAAATCCCGATAATTGCTGTAAATCGCTCCAGCTATAAGCTTTCTATCTTGTTGAACTCCGATTGCCGTGAATGGGCCAAAATCATTGCTATTATCGAAACCATTAATCTTTTTGGCCACCCAATTAGCAACCATATGATCATCACCGAATACTAGTTTCAAATATGACTGCCCGTTTGGTAGGTAATATCAAAGGTTTGCAGAGAAATTGAAACGGCATTCGTGGATATTTTACATTTTATGGAAGCGCAATAACAAAGCCCCTCAATCGACGACCACTCATCATTTATTACAAAGGATTCGCCCCAATCTGATAAATCCCAAAACCCTTCATCCCAGAAAGTTCCACCTGAAGAGCCTACTGTTGGCGTTCCGTTCACACTGTCATCAGGATCAAAATTTATACTGACGCCAAAGGCCGGACTTACAATCGCGTCTGCCTTAATCACCGCTCTCAACATCTGCAGCCTTTTTACTCGACTTTGGTCTCCGCCAAGATAAGAAAATGCCGTTTTTAAATACCCATTAATGTTCGCGCCGTTATCTGATTGGCCATAATCCGCATGATAAACTTTACCGTCATTGCCGCCAAAATATAAATTTCCATTTAACACCGCCCAACAATTTGCATTTTGACCCATAAATCTACACCAAGCCCTTGAGGTGGTGTTCATGACGTACTGATCTTGCGAATTGTTAACAATACGGGGAACATTGACGATTAGCCTTGTTCCTTTTGGGTAGTAGATACCTTCCCAACCAAATATATTCCCGTAAACAGCAATATTTTGTTTATAAGCGTTGGTAATTTTTTTACTTATAGCCGTTCCAGCGTTTTCAATACCAACCTGCAAGATGGTTGAAAAATCCTCAACACCCGTATTAGTAATTAAAAGTAACTGCGCCCCAACTTTAAAGGCAGCCCGTCTACCCATTGGAAGGCCAAGCTTAAATCTACCTATAATTTCCCAATCAGCAGCTCCAGGATTAGCACCTGTGTAAATTAATGCCTCTCCCGTGTCCATGACTGCAACAAAAAATTCATTTGACCCCGTTTGCGTGCCTTGTGTCCAGGTTGCCGTTAACATTAACGATCCACCTAACTGACCAGCGGCACTTAAATCAAAGTCGGTCAATGCCCCAGCAACCGCGTCTACCCCGCCATACCATACTTTCGCAGTGTCTTTTTCAACAAAATAAACCCGATTGCGGTAAGCATTTACCTGAATTAATTTATTTAATGTTGGGCCAGTCCATGCGGGGGCTGTAACAGCAGCACCGTCATAATCCTGCGGCGCATCCGCTCCATTCGCAAGAATTAACCGTCCTTTAAAATTAATGGCTTGCCATCTATTCGATGTATAGCCAGCTGCTATTTGCGTTCCGGCAGCCTTTAAGGTGACATCCCAAAATTTACCTCCTGCGGCTGCAATTAGCTTTTTGCTAGTGGCCCCGCCCCATTCGTAAAGACTTTCAACAGCACCGCCACCCAATCCCGTCGCCCATGATTCAAATCCAGTTCTTAGGTCTGTAGAACCTTGGTTCGGGAATAAATTATCCATGACGATGGCATCGGTGGCTGGCATTTGCGATAAAGGATCAAACGCATTCCAACCACCGCTGCCGACTGGGAAGGGGTACGATTGATTGAGTTCCCGCCTGCCAGGGTTTCTGCCGGTAAAAGCCATTATCCAAAATTACCTTCTGGTATATTGGGATATGGGAAAAAACTATAAAGACCGGTTGAATCTGTATTAAGAACAGGCGACCCCACCTCTTGAGCAAACCGACTTTTAGCTTCCTCCATATACATATTATAGTCATCTTCGTAAGCTTGACCGATAGTGGCTAAGAAACGCCATTTTGCCCCTAATTTAAGTATTCTTTCCGGCAAAATCGCCAAATCATCATCTGCCACCCACTTATCTTGTCCTGTACCGCCAAATGATTTACACCAATTTTTACTAATATATTCGTAGGTTAAAATTGATCCCGCGTCGCCTGCCGTTGGGATTGGATCGACAAAAAATGTAGCTGCACCAGACCCAAATATTCTCCATCTGCGGCGCGGTGCAATTGTTGTAATCCCTGAATTGATCAACGACCATTCTTGCGGAGACAAGCTGCCATACATTTGCCAGCGGTTTGACTGGTCATAATTGGTTCGATTAATTGGCCGGTCAAAATCAGCTGGTAAGGCATATGCTTGCTGAGCAGCAACTAATGTAATAGTGCCACGTGTTTGAAGAGCAGCCCAATTGTAATTCCCAGCCAATTGCTGCCCCTCATCCGTACTTAAGGCAATGATCCGGCGCACACTTTTATCGGTCGACGTGAAGGCCGTCGCTGGTGGCGGCAAGCCGCATTCCAACATAACCGCCTTCACCAGATCAAGTAATGCCATTTTTAGGTTTTGGCCTTACACAAAATAACAAAATAATCTCCAGCAGGGGGAGTTAATCCGCCAGCCGTTAAATTACCCCAATTAATTGCAATGGTGTCAGCCGCTGAAATCCTGCATTCACCCATCACCAATCCGGCTGTTATGCTTGGGCCAGAAACAAATACCGCGTCCTTAACCGTTGCACCTGTTAAAGTGAAGGTTTGTTCTGCCGACGTGTTGGCCGCGACCGATGCGGGAGTTATGGTCAAAACATAAGCATGCGGGAACCACTGAACCGACAATGGCGGTTGCCCGATCATATTTTTAGTAAATCCTTGCTGAGTGCTAGCCATGATATCTCCTATCCAGCCTTTTTGCTGGTTTTTACAGGCATTTCTTTAATCGAATTATCAGCTTCCTGCGCTTCTATCCGCTTCATCAAAGCATCAAGTTTCGAGTTAAGCTCTTTATTTTCGTTAGCCAATTTAATTAATGGCTCTTGCCCTGCCGCCGCTTGCAGATAAAGGGATGCTTTTTTGCGTAAATTAATCCCGTGCATCATATCGCTGGCCAATTGGTCGGTCATCGAAGCCACTTGTTCTACCGTAAATAGGCCGCGGTAATTTAATTCAGCAACATCACTGACTTTTAAGCCTGAACCAGGCCATTGATCAAGCGGTGTGCCAATTGTTTGCACGGTTTCTTTGTTTTTATAAGCGGCCCATTGCAACGGGAAGCGCACATCATGGCCAGGCGGATCATTTCTTTTCTTGGCAAAATAAGCCGGACAATTTAATTCCGATTTACCGCCGCCAAAGAAAATCCTGATATAAGTAACAGTTTTAAAAATCGGTCTGCCTGCCTGTTCACTTTCATAAGTTTGTTCAACGGCTTTATCGTAAAAATTAACCTGTAAAGCCGTATCATTGCCTGGCATATAATCCAAACTGTGCATTATACCACCTGCCCTTGATGGAACGGCATATTGATTTCAATCAATGCAAGCCCTGTTGAAGGCGTGCCAGTGGTAGTGGTAACCTTGGCGTTCAATATCTGTTCACCGTTTACCTGGGCATCGTCAACTGATCCAGGGGTTGCGGCAAGAGAGAACACTTCAGCGCCAACTGTCATAGCGTTTGGTGCCTTAACCGGCACAACGCCCTTAATACAATACCAACCATATTGGGAGGCGACGTTAATTGACATGGCAACGGCCACTGGGCCAATACCGCCCGTTGCTGGTGATAAAACAGTTGTACCCAAATATTGGTCATAATCAACCATCGAACCCACAACTGTTGAGGCAACACCCTTTAAATAAATATATAAACCGGAACCGTAACTTGTACCGGTCGTTGGGCAATGTTCAGCCTCAACAATCGTACCTAAGCGATGGTTTTGAACGGTGTCCGTGGTTTGAATGTCTTGCATTCCCACCCGTGCGTTGGTAATCGTGTATAAATTAGCCATAGTATAAATTCCCCCTAATTAAGCGATTAGAACGCCTTGCAGCGAAGCGTTTGACATCGTCATGTTGCCTCCCCACAGGGTGTATTGAATGGTTGCGTCCTGATTGACCGATTGACGTTGCGCGGTTGGCTCAAAGTTCATGATTGAGCTAGGCCGCAAGAAAATATAGTCGGTATTTAAGAACCACATATGATTGGCTGTTGCCCCGCCACCGATACCGCCATCATAAATAACTGGAATGTTATTAGCGAAAGCAAGCGAGCTAAACCCAGCAGTTGCCTTACTATCAGAGGCCACACGTTGAATGGCAATCATCGACTGCCAGAACAATTTATAGTAATTATTGTCTGTGACGATCATGTCCGGCATATCCGTGCCGCGGGATATATTCAGTAAGACGGTTTGCATATAATCCTGAATATTGGCCGCATCCGCAGCAGCACCGCCATCAGTTAAAGCCGAGTATTTAAAGGAACGCCAAAATTCGTTTCCAGCCGTGGCACGGTTAATACCACCGGCAATTCCGGTTGTCGGGTCATCAGGAACCAGTAAGGCTAATCCACCGATTTGTCGGCCACCGTCTGCCGTACCATCGGAATAGCAATCTCTGGCAATATTATTGACAAGGGTTTTTTCAGCGTTGCTAATTTTGGCCTCAAGCAAATTGATCGTTGCTTCCTTACCGTGATTTTGCATGCGCTCCAACCCACTCATGATCACCGCAACGGATGCCTGAGCAAAATTGTATTCAGCAGCTGAAATGATTTGGGATTGTGTGGTATCCAGCGTTTCCAGGCCGCTAAAGCGCTTAAAACTGCTATTCTCTGCATATTCAAGTTCTTGGTAAATGACGCGACCACCGGAAACGGTTTTAATTTTCCCTTTTTCACGTAGTTTTTTCAATAAAGCGTTATTTTTAGTGACGTTATCAGCCAGCATCCCCGTACGACTTTCAATCGTAGTTGATGCAATTTGACTTGCATTTGGCGAAGCCATGTTTTTTACTCCTAATTATTAAATTTGTTAGTTAATTCTGCCATCTTGAGCCTCATAATTCTCTAGGAGCATTTCTCTTAGAGTTTTACCCTGGCTTGAGCTGGAAACCTTAAAGGAAGGGCTTCCTGTTACGCTTTTACCAGCCTTCCTAGCTGATTGTGCCTTGGCGTTTGCATCTTGTACTTTCTTTGCCTCAGCTTCCTTGAGCAAGGCTTCCCTTACCTGTGGAACCGTCCAGACGGCATCATCATAAGCCATCTTCAAAATTTCTTGGTTGGATGCGTGCGGATTTTCTGCGCGGTAATGCTTAACCAAGGGGAATAATTTATTTTCTGGAATTTTAGAATAATGGGGGTTCTTTGCCGAAAAAATATCAATATCAGCCTGGTTTTTCTGCCTAGTAACCTGCCATTTGGCCGCTTGCAAATCCTGCTCACGTTGTTTTTCAAAGGATGCCAGTTTTTCTTGCAACGGCCTCAATCTCGCGTCTAACGCTGGATCAATATACAAATCATCGTTTGGCTTCGTTTCCACCGGCTTCTGAGGTTGTTGCTGGGAAAACCTTGTCAAATCAACGCCATACATTTCAGCAATTCTGATAATGCCGCGGTATGGGTCTTTATTGAGGTCGCGGTCAATATCAAGGACATTCTTCATATATTCCTTGCGCGAAACTCCGGCCTGCTTGATGTAATTGTCGCCCCATTCCGCAAAAACATCATCTATCTCTTTGGCAGATGTTTTGAGCTTGGTAATTTCATCAATAGGGGCAGCCTCAACTTTATCCACAACTGCAACATCTTGCGGCTGTTTTTCCGTAGCCACTTTCTCAGTAGCCTGGGCGGTAATAGGTTTATCAGTCTTAGCCTCAACTTCCGTAACTTCTTTCTCAGCTTCATCGTAGTTTTCGGCAATAATATCGCGCAAACTTAATTCTTGTTCCGGCTCTTTTTCTTCAATAATTTCTGGATTTGGTAACAATTATTTCCTCCCGTTACTAAGTTTATCCCACGCGGCCTCTAAATAAGGACGTAGGGCTGGCATTGGTTCTATTTTATTGGGTTTTGGTTTCTCATTCCCAACCTCATAAAGATTATATTTCCTTAAGAAATTGCGATGATGGGAACGACTGGTGATCATTTGTCCGTCAACCACATTTTTATAAGGCTGTATGTCGTTTAGAACGATTAGCCCATTGGCTTTACTTGCTTGTTTGGCAAGCCATTCTGATTTAAGCATTAGCGTGTTAGTTTCTCGGTCTATGATATAGGTTTCTCGGCTCATACTTGCCCTCCCAAGGCATCGCCAATAATGTTCCTGCGATCTAGCATCATATTTCCCTTAATTTCCTCCTGCTTAAGAGCCAAATTGCCGTCAATCTCTTGCTTTTTAAGCGAAAGCTCGCCGTCTTGTTTTTCTTTTTGAAGCTGCAGCTCGGCCTTAGATTGCTCTTTCTTCATCTCAATTTCTGGATCAGGTGGTGGTGGGGCTGGGGGCTGTTCTAATTGTTCCTTCATTTGCTTAATCGCATCCTCAAAAGATGCCTCAAGCGACCTTCCTGCCTTAAACCCGCGCACGGCAAATAATAAGATATCGCCCATTACGCTCGATAATTCAGGCACCTGTTGGGTCAATGGTACCATTTGCTGTAAGAATGGCCCAATGCTTGAGATAAATTCCATGCGGGAATTTTTTTCTTCCTCATAATCGGTAGCAATCGTGCTGTCGGTTTCAATATCAATTCTAAAGTTCCGCATCGGGTCATCGCGCAATAGTTCCATAACATCGTCAATTGTGACAACTTCAGGTTGCTGCGGTTGCTGAGGTGGAGGCGGCGGCTGTTGCCCCGATTGTTGGGCTTGCATAGCCACCTGTTGGTATTGTTGCATTTTCGCTTGAAACTGTTGCATTTCTAGCTGGAACTTGGCTTGAACATCTTGTCTAGTTGGCAATTTCATGCCAGACATTTTCATCAATGTTTCGGGTTGGAAGTTTTCTGCAATTATTTCAGCAATTAACCGAATATTATCACGGGCAAAACGCTGGATTTCCCCCTGCTTATCCTGCAGCCGCATTGTACCAAACTTGCCCTTAATCTGTTGGGCCGTGGCTGTTTCATTAGGGTTGCTGGCACCGCGAATAATGTCGCTCATGCCGGTGATTTGGTAAATAGTTTGCAAAATGGCTTCGCGCGACTGATAAAGCGTTGTCAAAGCATTCACCGCTTGATCAATCGGCAGCAATTCTAGCGTTCCACGCATTCCGCCTTTTGTGACAAACTCACTCCATTTTGAATCAAATGGATAAAGTACGTTTTCACTTCCATCTTTTAGAAGGTTTTTAATTGGCTCGACCGAGGCATCATAAACCCCAGTAATCTTTATTGACTTTAGCAAATAACTGATACGGCAAGATACTTCATCAAGCTCAATCGCCTGATCTTGATATTGCTTATAATCAGGAACAGGCTCGATCACATCGGTTGTATTGGTGCCGAACGCTGGCATGGGGCAAGGAAAGAACCCATCAAATTTTAAATGAGGCTCGCTCATATCAAGCACGGCCTCTTTATATTCTTTGGCCACCCAATAAACCATATTATCAGGCTTGCACCAAATTTCATAAATCGTGGCTTTATTATATTTACTGCTAGCGGATAGTTCCTTATCACCAGTTTCCTGTTTGTGATCTAACGGAACTTTATTAAATATTTCGCCAAACCTAGCCAACCCATCCGGTTTATTCATATAAACCTCACGGGCAACCCAGTTTACTTCTGGCCAAGTGCGGGAATCAGAGTAGTAAAAATTCCGGTAACTAACAAAATCAGCTACAGATTCTTCATACTTCAAAATTGATTGTTTAGGTTGACCAGTTTGATCATCAATTTCAATGTCTTGAACGGTTGGTTTGTATAAAGCCCAGCTAGTACCCTGGGAATACAAAGCATATTCGAAAGTGCTATTTTTCATCATGCGGTCAAAGCCATTCAAATCGATGGCTGTCGTGGTGGCTTTTTCCCACATTTCGGAGGCGACCCTACCTACCGGATCATCATTTTTGAAACGGCGTTCAATTACAGGCCTTGGCATCCTTGAATAAAGCATGGGCAGCTCGGTCTGCTTATTAGACCACAGCACATTGTAGCGGTAATTGCCTGTCTTATTATTTGTATCCCAATCAACGCCACGATCATCACGGTAACGTTTGGATATTTTCTTGCACATTTCGAAATATTTTTGTGAACGGTTTTTGGCCTTGGCAATCTCATCTAGCCAACGCGCTGCCTCATCCGCTGTATTACTATCAGCAGACTTTTCCTCATATTCCATTTTGTGCTAAATTCTCTGGTTTCCAGACCGCCGATTAATGTGGTCTTCTAAAATATCGTTGTAGGTGAATTGTGTTTTTTTCTCAACGGGTTTAGGCGTTATTTGCTCACGCCAAGTGGTTGCCAAGTATCTGAAGGCATCGGCAGCGTGGCTAGTCCAGTCATGTACGGGCTTCAAACTAAACGATTTGCTCTTATCATCATAATCTCTACGGTACTGCCGCAAGGCTTCTATGCCTAGGGCGCATTTTTCATTATCAAACCAACAATCCGGCAGTGTTAAGCGAACGGCGTTTATACCATCCTCAACCTTCATTAGAGGTATGAGGCGTGCTTTAATGCCAAGCGACGCTAAAGTTTCAACCCTTGTACGCCCAGTGCCTAAATCTCTGACCATTGCATCATGGGGCAACCAATGATCTTCGTACCGATATCCTTCCGATTGCGTCCTGCGTTGCAATTCGGCTGCATAATGGTCAAGCCCAACGCCGCTAGCAGTTAAATAATCGATAATCCGAACTTCTTTGGCGTTTATTTGGAAAAACCATATAGCGGTACTGTCGCCAATACCCAAATCCCAGGCCGTATGCACCGGTAAGTTTTTATCAAATATCCTCGCCTTAACAAGTCTTCCCTTTTCCTCAAGGGAATTAATCAGTGAGCCGTAATATGCCCCCATAATGGCGGCGGTGAAGCTGCATTCGTATTCCTGGGCGAACATCTCAGGCGGCGTTTCGTTTTCAATATCCCGCATCTCATCCGCATCTATGATATTGGTATCGCTGGCTTTGAAAAGAAAGCCTTTCCAATCCTTGTTTTTTATCCGATTACCTTCTTTTTGCAGCCAACCATTAACTGATGAATCATAAATGTCCCAGAAGGCATTGCGGCCCATTGGCGTGCCAATAATGATGGCCGTTCCCTTGCGATCCGTTAAAGCAGGACGAAATATCTCAGGCCATGCCCTAGGATTAAGTTGAGCATATTCGTCAATGACGACGCCATCCATATAGAACCCACGAAGGCTATCAACATCCCTTGCACCAATAATCTGAATACGCCACCGCCCTGGTATTTCTACGAAGGTTGACGTTTCATTAGCTTTTATATTGGGTATGGGCTGAGTATAGCGCTTAAGATAATCCCAAGCATTTCGCTTGGCTTGGCTTGCGATTGGTGCGATATAATAATATCTTGGTGCTTCGAGTGGACAGTTGATGGCTTGGTGGATAAGGTCATTGAGGCCAAATACTGTTTTACCAAATCGACGATGAGCCACTATGACATTAAACCGCACTAAGCTCTGATGTAATTCATCTTGGAACTTGCGCGGTCTATAACCAGTGTCAACATAAGTTTCTTTTACCGACACTTAAACTATTCTACTCCGTTTTACCTGTTACTGATTCCCGTGTCAAGTATATTTTTTCTATTTCTGCAGCAATTTGGTGACAATCTGAATAATCGCCAATCAACCGCCGCAGTTCCAAGCAAAGCCTAACATTTTCAGGGAATTTTGAAATATCCATTTTATATTTTTCAATCATTTTCTTAAGTTTATCAACATCACTTTCAACGCCGCCTCTATAAACGATAGCTCTATATGCATCATTTATTACCTTCGCCCTTGGGTAAAACGGAAAATCCAGCGGCCTAGGATCAGGTTGAACAACATTTTTCTTCTTTCTAAACCACATTATTTTTTCCCCTTATTCACTTTTAAAGAATCATCCATTATTCACCTTTACATAAAGTTCAAGGGCATCTTTTATAAACGGCCCTGGCCACGATAGATGACGTCGGTATTTCTTTGCCAAATCACGGCAAGACAGATTGTCAAAACACAAGTCAATCACTGGATTAATTTCAAAATTGTACCGCTTCATCTCGTCAACCCATTTCCGGTAAGCCAATATCTTTTCCGCCAAGTGATCCGTTAGTGATGGTGGCATAACCCCCTTGCCTATCGTTGTTAACCCACCTATCTTCACCTGAAGCCCCAATGTTATTGCAGCGAACGCATCCGCAATCAAATATCCAGCACGCTGCAGCTCACTATCAAGGTAGGATAGGCTGCAGGGCTTAAGCTTAGCCACCGTTTCCGGTGTGGGATCATCGAACTTATTATCATTTTCCGCGTGGGTTAATGCCATTCTGGCTTCCCTTCGGTTGTTCATGAGGATTTTTTCTCCAGTTGACAAATATTAATAACTTACGCTTCATGATCGCTAGGATTTCCTCCAAAAGGGCATACAGACCTGGTAAGATATAGTAATCTTCTAAATTCCTCTTCTCTTGATATTTTTCTTGTTATACCACAGCCAAGCTCAACCAACATCCTCTCGGTCTCATGGAGCCTATAACTTAGAAAATTATCAATCATTTCTTTCGTCAGCATCTGGTTTCTTGCTTTCTCTGTTCACACCTGTTGCTATGTAGACGATATGCTCAGTGACTACTGGTAATCCGCCATTGCCGCCAATCAGTATTTCTTGTGATGGCTTGCCCCAGGCACGTTCGTTAATAGCGTTCGCTGCCTGCACTTTCGTCTTGGTGTTTTTTAATGCTGATCGGTGCGCGGCCAAAGCTTCCCAAGATAAAGCCTGGTAAGCTTCTTTAACTTCCTTGTATTCTTTAGGTTTTCCGCCAGGATTTGGGCAAAATCCCTTTTTCCAACTTCCCTTTGTAGGACCCGATCCTTTAGGTCTAGCCATGATGTTCCTAAAAGCTGCTTTCAGCTTTCCTCTTAAAATTGTTATTATCGTCTAAAAATACAAAATGTCCTGTTCTAGTGAACATAAAATACCGATCAATTGCCGCGTATTCCGCACGCAATTCGCATAACTTAGAACACCGACAGCCATAGGCACACGATCTTTGACGTGGGTTATTTTTTCTGAGCCAGTTAATCATCACTCGCCTCCTAAAACCCCGTTAAGCTTGATTGTTGCGTGCCGAGGTCGATGGTGATTGATCTGGGCAAGCGCATCGTCCCCTCTGGTTTAGAAGCGGCGGGATCATCTTCAAACCTACCGTTAAGCTTCGCAGCCCA
>Ga0075163_10010035_pt1 | contig 12403 bp, 12 predicted proteins | sample JI1023141ADNA_FD_71478 | JGI IMG/M metagenome (GOLD analysis project Ga0075163, IMG submission 71478) | Wastewater effluent complex algal communities from Wisconsin, to seasonally profile nutrient transformation and Carbon sequestration -... | ecosystem: Engineered > WWTP > Effluent > Algae...
GAGACCAATTTATCGTAGTGGCCCAAAGCGGTGGGCAGGTCCTCTTCTTCCATGGCGATGCGCCCCAATTCGAAGAGCGCATGCTCGGCTGCCGGGCCATTCGCATGGGTGCCGAGCACCCGGTGCAGGTCCATCCGGGCTTTGCTCTCATCACCGCGTACCCGGTGCACCTCCGCACGGCGCAACATGGCATGTACATCTCGCGGCTCCAGGTTGAGGAGGTGGTCCAGGTCGGTCAACGCACCGTCATTGTCGCCCATGGCCATTTTGTTCACCGCCCGGTAGTACCAGGTCTTGGCGTTGTTGGGTGCTTCGGTCACCGCCTTGTCAAAGGCGGCTGCAGCAGCGGCATGGTCGGCCTTCTTCAAGGCCGTCATTCCGGCGAGCATCGCGTCATCCTGGGCGGCAATTGGAAAGGAGAGGCCGACGGCCAGTGCGCAAAGGGAAAATGTCTTCATGGCGCGCCGTGATACGCCGGTCACCCCGGAATAGTTCCAGTGCTCATGGTGGATAATTCATCGGGCTTAGCCGCCGTGGGACCCTCAGGCCCCGGATACTTTCGGCCCGCCTAGCAGCGAATGCCCCATGCTCATCAACAGCGAACCTATCTCGGAGGACTTCGGTTACCTCGTTCTGCGCCTCGGTGCGGGCGGTACCATGTTCTGGCAGCACGGCTGGCCCAAACTCCTCGCCTTTGGTGAGCGGGTGGACAGTTTTGCGGACCCTTTTGGTCTCGGGCCGGCCTTTTCGCTCATTCTCATCCTGGTGGCCGAGGTGCTCTGCTCGGCACTGATCGTTCTGGGCCTGTGGACCCGCATCGCTGCCATACCCTTGATCATCGGCATGGCCGTGATCGTGTTCATGGTGAAGGGTGATGCCTCCTTCGAGGAAAAGGAGTTGGCCGCCGTGTACCTCGTAGCCTTCACCACCTTGCTGTTCACCGGCAGCGGTCGTTTTGCGATCGACCGCATTTCCTTCGGTTAGGCCATCCGGGCCATGTCGTTATTCCACGCTTCGAGGAGCGGCATTTCCTGCGCGCCTACGAGACCCATGGCGACGAACTCCTGGTAGCAGGCCACCATGTTGGCGGCGATGTGCGCGGCACCTGGTGTGAGTGATAATCCCTGAAGGCGCTCGCAGATGGCCTTGTTGTTCTGGTAGCCGATGATCTCGTCGGCGAAGTCCTTCATCAGGTTGTGGGCGTTGCGCTCCTGCCAGACCGTGGCGTTGTGGAACAGCACATCCCAACCGTTCTCCCAGCAGATGCGGATGGCCACATAGCTCCGCCAGATATCCGTCATCCTAAAGCTGCAATACGAAGGCAGGTAAAGGAGCTGGAACGCCTCTTTGAACCAAGTGGTGTTCTGTGAGTTGAAAGGGCACCACGCACCTTTGCCCAACGCTACCGGGTGTTCGCGCCGCTGGAAATCCTGGGGAAGTTTGCCCACGAGTCGGTAGATCGCGTCCACATCGGGGTTCTCATCGGCCAAACCTTGTTGGATGGGGCAATGCCGTTCGGCCACGCCAGGCAGCTGAGGCACGGGGTCCTGTAGGTGCTCCAACGGAAAGCCGCGTGGCCAGATGGGTTCTGGGCTGAAGTAGCGGTAGAGGTTGGTCCATCCTGTCCCTTGCACGCATGTGGCGCGGTGCGTTTCCTTCCGAGGCTCCCAGAATTCCGGTCGCGGGAAATTGTCATCGTCCGATTCAAGGATCACGTTCGCCCCATTGCTGATCGCTTGCAGGTATCCCAGGTTCTTCCGCCCATAGTGCCGTTCGGGCAAGAGGCTGGCGAGTTGGAAGGGCATGGTGCGCTGCCGCTCGAGGCTCCAGAAGTCGCAGCCCTCCAAGCTGAAATCGAGTGGAGAAGGCTTATCGCCGATCAGGATGAAGTCGAACCCACGTGGCTGGCATCCGGCTGCGAAGGAGCGAAGCACGGCGTTGGGTGCGGCGATGGAGGTGATGACGAGGGCGGTCCTCATACGCGTGGTGCGTTGAACAGGATCCTCCGTTTGAAGTAGTAAAGTAACACCGCAATGGAGTTCAAGATGGCCCCCTGCGATACCCTCGGGCTCGGCGCCTTGTAGTGGATGGGGATCTCCGCGAAACGCGTGAAGCGCAGCAAGTATCGGAGCTCGGTCTGGTAGAAATGCGCTTTCGACCGCAACTCGTACGCGAGGAATCGCCCCACCACACTGCGGTGGAAACCCTGGTAGCCTGAGGTCATGTCATACATCGTCGTGCCTAAGAGCATGTTGCTCAGCACGGTGCCGGCTTTGGATAGGAAAGTGCGCCGATAGCTCGATTCCGTGATGGATCCGCCGTTGATGAATCGGCTTCCGAAGGCGCATTCGTTCCCCTCGTTCAATACGCGCAGGAACATCGGCAGCGCACGCGGGTCATGGGAAAGGCCTGCGTCCATTTCGATGATGAACTCATGTCCGCGATCGTAGGCCTCTCGATAACCACGGATATAGGCATCCACGACGTTGCGGTCTTCCGGGGCCCAGATGGTACGGAACCTGCCGTCCCTGCCTTCCAACGCCTGTGCGAGTGCCAGCGTATTGTCTTTCGAAACATGGTCCACCACGAAATAGACCGTGCCGGACGCGAGACGGTCCAACATGAGGCCGAGAGCGTCGACGAAACCGCCGAACTCGGCTTCTTCATTCGCCAAAGGGATCACAAGCGCCCAATCGTTCCCGTAGTACATCTAGCGCGTGAAGGTGCGAAGTTCGTAGCGATCGTACACCTGCGTGGCTCCGATCTGTGTGAATCCATCTGCATGCAACCGGTCGACCACAAGCGATCCCCGGATGGCTTCGATCTCGAGGTGCAGGAAGCAGAGCCGCTGGACTTTGGTCAGGTCGGGCCATTCGCGGCCGCGCATGAATAGGGGCAGTGCCGCTGGTAGCTCCCTGGATATCCGCGGTATCGCCGTCCGCTTCGCTTCATCGGTCAATAAGAGATCGGATGCAGAGATGGCTTCATTCCAACCAGCAGGAATGACGGGTCGTACATAATCGGAATGCCGCACCGCCAGGGTGAAAGAGATGATGAGTTGGACGAAGTAGGCAGCGGCGATACCGGATCTCATTCGAGGGTTGAACAGTGCTGAAACGACGATCACCAGAACAAGGCTCATCAAGGGCCAGATGTAGCTGAAGTATTGCTCACCCACGGCTTGGGCAGGACTTACACCGATGAGGAAGAAGAGAAAGGTGAAAAGCATCCACCAACCCAAGGTGAAAAGCAATGATATCCTAGAAGGCGAGCCCCAGCTACCCTTCATGACTTGCTTGATTGAAGGTATCATCGCAAGCCAGCCGATGGTCACAGCACAAAGGAATAGAAACACATAGCGTATCGCACGTGGCTCTGTGAAGTATTGCATGCACATGTATGCCAAGCCCTTCAGACGACCAATGTGATCGATGGGCTCTGCTACATCCCGGGCACGATGCCCGTATGTGCGGATGAAATCGATCATTTCAGGATAGAGCGCCAACATCGCCACAACGGAGAACATCAGACTCGCCACGTAGAGCCAGGTGGGCCTCGTGAGCTTGTGCCGCCCGAGCATCAGGACCAACCCAGGGAGCACGATGAAGGGGAAGTACAGATGGGTGAGCAGGCCTGCTGTGTTCGCCAATACGAAACCGAGCCAGGTGGCAAAACTCCGCGGTCCCTGTATCAAGCGCTGACCGAGCAGGAACGAAACCACTGCGGCAAGTGCAAAGAGCTGGTATGGCCGGGCCTCCAGGTCGATCTGTACTGCTGCGGGGGAGAGGTACCACACCACGCCTACCACCAAGGAAGCATTAGAACCGAGGCCCGTGGACCGGGCCAGCCCGAGGAGGGTTACCAACAGACCGATCCCCAAGGCGATATTCAATGCAGCACCCGTCCAAACCGTGCTGCCCCAGATCACGTGGATCACGTGCAGCAACCAGAAATACAGTGGTGGGTGGACGTCATACCGGGCCATATCCAAGGACACGGTGTGGAACTCGAACCTTGATGGCCTGGCATAGAACCGATGGATATCCCCGATGGCGATCGAGCGGTCCCGGAGATCATGGATCCGTTCTTCCCAGATCCCGGTTGTTGCCGCTGCACACATGTAGCTCACGCTCTCATCATTCGAAAGCCCTGACTTCCGGTGGCGCAAGGCATGGATACGTATACCCAAGCCATACAACAGCATCGCGAGCAACACGATACGCCAGATGCGTGGACCAAGGAACCCTGCGTGCATAGAGGTGGGCAAGTTCACCATTCCCAGCTTGCCCACCAAGATCCTTCACGTTCCGTTCCTTTACAGCGAAGATCACGACCATGGCGACCTTGGAACAGTTCGGAGCGAAGATGAAGGAGGGTTATTCCTTCAAAGGTGATGTGTTGGTGCTCGGCGGCGCCCTCTGCAACGGCGAAGTACCTGATGGGGCCCTCGTGACGGTACCGCTTCGCACCATGAACCGCCACGGCCTCATCTGTGGGGCCACCGGCAGCGGAAAAACGAAAACGCTGCAGGTATTGGCCGAACAGCTTTCGCTGAAAGGCGTACCGGTGCTGATGATGGACGTGAAGGGCGACCTCAGTGGACTGGCTGCACCGGGCACCACCAACGAGAAGATCAGCGCGCGGCATGCGAAGCTCAATGTGCCCTACGAGCCGATGGCCATGCCGGTGGAACTGCTCACCCTGAGCAAGGAGCCCGGCTCGCGCCTACGTGCCACGGTGAGCGAGTTCGGCCCGGTGCTCTTGAGCCGGATACTGGACCTGAACGACACCCAACAGAGCGTGCTGGCGCTCGTATTCAAGTACTGCGATGACAACAACCTCGGCCTGATCGATCTGAAGGACCTTCGCCGGGTACTCCAGTTCGTGACCGACGAGGGCAAGGACGAGATCCGAAAGCAATATGGCCAGGTCAGTTCGTCCACCGTCAACATCATCCTTCGCAAGCTGATCGAGATCGAACAGCAAGGCGCCGATGCCTTCTTCGGTGAGCGCAGCTTCGAGGTGAACGACCTCTTGGCCCAGCAGGATGGCAAGGGCGTGGTGCACATCGTGCGGCTTGCCGATATCCAGGATCGTCCCAAGCTCTTCAGCACCTTCATGCTCTGCCTGCTGGCCGAGATCTACTCCACCTTCCCGGAGGTGGGTGATCCAGAGAAACCCAAGCTCGTGCTCTTCATCGACGAGGCCCACCTGATCTTCAACACGGCATCGAAAGCGCTGCTCGATCAGATCGAGACCATCATCAAGCTGATCCGGTCGAAAGGGGTGGGGGTGTACTTCTGCACCCAGGATCCCAGTGACGTGCCGGAAAGCGTCCTCGGGCAACTCGGTTTGAAGGTTCAACACGCCCTCCGCGCCTTCACCGCCAAGGACCGCACCACCATCAAGAAGACCGCCCAGAACTACCCGCTCACCGAGTTCTACGATACCGAGGCCCTGATCACTTCGTTGGGGATCGGGGAGGCCTTGGTGACCGCCTTGAGCGAGAAGGGCACGCCGACGCCGTTGGCACATACCCTGCTTCGGGCCCCGGTAACCCGCATGGACATCCTCAGTCCCTTGGAGATCGGTGGGCTCGTTGCCCAAAGTCGGATCGCTGGTAAATACAACGAAGTGATCGATGCCGAAAGCGCCTACGAGATCTTGGAGAAGCGCCTCCAGCAGCGCGTGAAAGACGAGGCTGGGGATGAACCGACCACTCCGGAGCCGAAGAAAGAGCGGAAGGCCAAGGAAGAACCCAGTACCTTCGAGAAAGTGACCAAGAACACCATGGTGCGTCAATTAGGGAACACCGTGCTGCGCGAATTCACCCGGGGATTGCTTGGCATGCTCGGGGTGAAGTCCACCCGAAGTCGAACCACCAAACGCTGACCCCATGCGCCTGAGCTGGTCTTTCCTTCTGCTATGCGCCGCCTGCGGTGCGGCCACCTCCTCCGAACCCATGCAGGAGGATCGCAGTGATGCGGTGGTCCAGGAAGACAAGGACCTGCAGCCGCTGGATGGCCGTGCCATCGTGTGTTACAATGTGGAGAACCTCTTCGATACGCAGGACGACCCCGCCATCAACGATGCGGACTTCCTGCCTACCGGTGCCTTGGCTTGGGATAACGAACGGTACCGTACCAAACTGGATCAGCTTTCAGAAGCCATCCACTGGAGTGCCGCTGGTGAACCGGCGTTGATCGGCTTGGTGGAGGTGGAGAACAGGAAGGTGGTGGAGGAACTCGCGGCAACGGGTGGCCTGAAGAAGGCGAGCTATGTCGTGGTACACCACGATTCTCCGGATGAACGCGGGATCGACGTGGCCCTGCTGGTGCACCCTGAATTCGCTGAGGTGGCGGCCGAAGAGCCCTTGAACGTTCCGCTCGTGGACGACCGCACGCGCGACGTGCTCTACGTCCGCCTCGATCTGGCGCGCAAGGGCAAGTTGCATGTATTCGTGAACCACTGGCCCAGCCGCAGAGATGGAGATACGAGCATTCCCAAGCGCATGGCGGCTGCAAAAGTGGTCCGCGACCGTTTGGATGCCTTGTTGAAGGAGGATCCAGAAGCGCGCATCCTGATCATGGGCGACTTCAATGACAGCCCGGCGGATGCCAGCATCCAACAAGGTCTAGGTGCCGCCTGCGATGCCGTCTCGAAAGCCACACTCTTCGACCTCATGTGCATGGGGCAGCCCGAAGGACACGGGAGCTACAATTACCAAGGTGAGTGGTCCTACCTCGATCAGTTCATCGTGAGCGCGGCCCTGCTGCCCTTGGTGGATGACGCCAAGGCCTTCTGGGACGATCGGCTGCTGTTCCGCCACCCACGCTACGGCAAGTCGCCGGATAAGACCTATGCCGGTCGCGATTACAAGGGCGGGTACAGCGATCATCTGCCCATCGTGCTGCGCTTGAAATGATAACGGCCCCGGGATCCGGAGCCGTTCCAAAGCGAATTGGACCGCCTAGTTGCGGCGGTTCGTGTACATCATGATGTAGTAGAGCAGGGTGCCGATGGAGCCGATGGCCGCCACCAGGTAGGTGCGCGCAGCCCACTTCAAGGCATCGGCGCTCATGGTGAGCTCCCCAGGCGTGACCACACCGCGTTGTTTCATCCAGGCCAAGGCCCGGTTGCTGGCGTCGTATTCCACCGGAAGGGTGATGACACTGAACAAGGTGGTGGCCGCGAATAGGATGATCCCGAAAAGGAGCAACTGCGGGAATGTGTTGATCAGTAGGACACCGCCGAGCAGCACCCATTGCATCAGGTTGCTGGCTACGCTCACCACGGGCACCAGCTTGCTACGCATGGTAAGCCACTGGTAGGCCGTGGCGTGCTGTACGGCGTGGCCCACCTCGTGCGCCGCCACGGCGGCAGCTGCAGCATTTCGCTGGTGGAAAACGGCCTCGCTCAGGTTCACCGTTCGGTTGGCGGGGTTGTAGTGGTCAGTAAGCTGTCCAGGGACGCTGATCACCTTCACGTTGAAGATGCCATTGTCATGCAACATCTGTTCGGCGATCTCGCGACCGCTCATCCCGTTGCTCAAGGGTGTCTTGGAGTACTTGTCGAACCGGCTACGGAGTTGTTGCCCCACAAGCCAACTCACCAACATCACCAGGCCCCCGATCACATAGGCGCCCATCATGGGATTCTCGTACATGGTAGTTCAGTTCTTGCTTGCAGGTCTGCAAACTTGCTGCCGTACGCCGATACACGACAGATCGACAGGGTAGGGTGGTAATGCGAACGACCACCCCGGCATGGCCAAGGTGGTCGTTCAGGTCAGGGTGTTCACTCTTCGTTCGCGGCGTCGGCCTTCTCGATCTCCTTGTCTAGGATATCGTCGATCTTCTTCTGGGTGATGGCGTCGATCTTGTCATCGGCCTTCGCCTGTTTCTTCATGAAGCGCAGCATGGCGTTCTTCTTGATCTCGTAGGCCACATACACGGTGTAGTCCTTCGTGGCTTCGTTGTAGCGCACCTCTTCATCGAATTTACGGAGGTCGGCCATTTCGGTGTTCATCACCTCGCGCACCAGGCTCTGGAATTTGTCCGCGATGTCCGAGGCGCCTGTGTTGCCAGTCTCGCCCAGGTACTGATCGGCCACGGCGCGCATGTTGGTGCCCACCTGACCGGCCAGCTGGTTCTTGGCGTCAAGGTCGGCCTTGCTGCGTGCGATGTTCTGCGCCTGGCTCACGCCCGTTCCCGTCCCCCGGAACCAAGTTCCATTGCTCTGGTATTTGTTGCCACTGAAGGGCTGTACCACTTTCTGGCCGGCCGGGTTCACTTTCTTGCTGCACGCGGTGAAGCCGCCGATCAACAAAGCGCCAAGGGCCAAAGGGGCGAGGTAGGTTCGAAGGAAGGTCATGGTGGGAATGAGGTTCGGTGTTCCACAAAGAAAAGACCGTGCCAGTCCACGGGCACTATTGGTCACCGTTCGCACCAAATTCGCCGGGCAGGTTGCATCTTTCGGACAAATCCAACCACCATGAGGATACTCAAGACACTCCTGATCATCATTCTGGCCTTGGTGGCCATTGTCGTGATCCTGGGCCTGATCGGCCCTGATACCTACCGCTACGAGCGGTCAGTGACCATCGCTGCGCCACCTTCAGCCGTTTACGGCCATGTGAACTCCTTGGCGGCCATGGACAAATGGAGCCCATGGAATGCGCTCGACCCGAACATGAAGAAGACGTACGAGGGCACCGACGGCACCGTTGGCGCCATCTCGCGCTGGGAAGGCAATAAGGACGTAGGAAAAGGGGAGCAGCGGCTCGACTCCTTGGTTCAGGACCAACTGGTGAAGAACCATGTCAAATTCATCGAGCCTTGGGCTTCGGAGTCCGATGCGCTTGTTGAATTGCAGCCTGAGGGGGAAGGAACGAAGGTGACCTGGGCCATGGTCGGCAACAACGATTTCATGGGCAAGGTGATGGGCAAGTTCATGGATATGGACGCCATGCTCGGGAAGGACTTCGAGAAAGGGTTGTCCATGCTGAAAGAGCAGGTCGAGACCGCGGAGGCCGCACGCCAAGCCGAACTCGCCGCCAAAACCTCCGGAGGTTACCTGATCGAAACCGTCGATCGTCCCGAACTGGTCTTCATCGGCAAGCGCAACAAGAAGGTGAAGTGGAGCGATATCAGCGCTTTCTATGGCACCAACTTCCCTGCTGCGGGTGCCGCTATCGGGGCTGCCAACCTGGAAATGGCCGGAGCACCCAGCGGGGTGATGTGGGCCTGGAACGAGAAGGACCAAAGTGCCGATATGATGGCCGCCATGCCTGTGAAGGGCGATGCCAACACCAAAGTGGACGGGTTCGAGACCCACGTGATCCCCGCTAGCAAGATGCTCAAAGTGGAGTACTACGGCGATTACAACAAGAACATGCCCGCGCACGAAGCGATCGACGCCTACATCAAGGATAAGGGGCTCACGCACTACGGCAACGTGATCGAAGAGTACGTGACCGATCCCATGGCCGAGAAGGACACCACCAAGTGGCTCACCAATATCTACTACATGGTCAAGTGATCATAACGGATCTTGAAAAGCCCCGGTAGCCGATGGTTGCCGGGGCTTTTTCGTGGTGGATCGTTCACAGTTCACCGGCGGGTCGCCAGTTTCACCGCTGCCTTGGCCGGAACTTCGCACGCGATGGAGTTCGCCCTGGCCCGGTACCGACTTCGCTTCAAACACCCGTTCGGGACCGCACATGGCCTGCGTGATGGCACCGATTCGGTCTTCGTTCGGATACGACGAAAGGGCTTCGTAGGGTATGGAGAAGCCACGCTTCCGCCGTATTTGAACGAAACACAAGATTCTGTTCATGAGGAGCTTGAATGCTTCTGGTTGAAGTTCGGACGGGAGTTGGATCCGGCTGTCGGTCCTTGGCCATTCAATGACCCCATATCAGCGCCTGCCCGAGCTGCCATTCGAGTAGCTCATAGGATGCTGATAGCAAATGAGTTGAGTGGATCAAGTGAAAGTGGATCACGGGTAGATGTGCGTGGTTCTACGGGAACATGCATGGTCACGTTGGGCCATACGGATGTGAATCGTATAGCGTTGAAATTGAGTGAATTACCGGCAGCACCGATCCTGAAGGTGAAGCTGGGAGCGGCTAACGACCTAGAATTCCTGCGGGCGATAAGCCAAATGGACGCCCGCAAGTTTTTCCTCGATGCCAATCAAGGTTGGACCAGCGTGGACCAAGCCTTGGCGGCGATCGAGGTCGTCGGTGTGGAACGGGTCCTGGGGCTCGAGCAGCCGTTCGCCAAGGACCGCTGGGACCTGCACGAGGCGCTGGCCAAGGAATGTCCAGTAACGGTCTACGGGGATGAGAGCATCCAAGGCCCGGATGACCTGGAACGGGCGCCGGAAGCGTTCGGCGGGGTGAATTTGAAGCTGATGAAATGTGGCGGTCTTGATGTGGCCGAAGCCATGGCCGAACGGGCCCGAGGACTCGGACTCAAAGTGATGCTCGGATCCATGAGCGAAAGCACGCTCGGCTGTGGCGCCATGGCGAGCTTGCAGCACTTGGCGGACTTGGCCGATCTCGACGGACCCTGGCTGATCAGCAATGACCCGTTCGAAGGGTTGGAGATGCACCACGGGCGATTGGTCATGGATGGGATCGAGCGGATCCGACTGAAGGAACCGAGTCTCCTTGACTTTAGCCCAATTGGCGCATAATTTATATTATGTAAAGTTGTACTGGGCTGGATACCAGCCCATCAGAACTTCTCTGGCACTTCCTTCTTCTCTTCACTCCGCCCCCTATTTGACCTTGCCTGGTCTGGTCAAGCGTATCCCTAACTCCGCAGCCCGATGGATGTCCGCGACCGCTGCCCTGTTCCATTCAAAGGCTTGGCGTCTGAGCCCAGATCCCGGGACCGAGATCCCCGTAAAATGAATGAGCCGGACTTCCGCCCGGCTCACTCCTGTTCTACTGTTCGGTATCAGTTCCCCAGCAGGCCCTTCATCTTGGCATACTTCTCCTGGTCGCCGTTCTTGGCGTACAGCTTCATCAGCTGCTGGATGGTCTGAACATCATCCCCCTTCAGGTCGTGCGCCTGTTCGAAGTAAGGAATGGCCTTCACATAGATGTCGTCGGCCACCGTCTTGCACTTTGTGTACTCCGTGTCGCTCTTGATCTTGTTGCACTTCTCGTACTCGAAGGCCGCACGGTTGTTGTACAACACGCCGATGTTGAAGTAGCTGTCGAAGAACTTGGGATCCAGTTCGATGCTCTTCTTGTAGGCTTCCTCGGCCTTCGTGTACCATTCCACCATGGTGGCCTCCTCCTTGGCGTCCGATGCCTTCTTGTCATACAAGCTGGCCAGGATGGACCAGAGCACCGCGTTGTTCGGGTCTTTGGAAAGACCCAATTTCACGCTTTCCTCGGCTTCAGCCGAACGGTCGGCAGCCAGTAGGTAACTCATCTCATCGAGGATCAGCTCCTTGTCGTCCGGGAATTTCGTGCGCCCTTCGCCGATGGTGGTGATCGCGCCGTTCAGGTCGTCGCCTTTGCGCTGCAGGCTGGCGATGTAGCGGTACACCTCGGCTTTGTTGTAGCCAGCGGCGATGGCCTCCCGATAACGCGCGATGGCGTTGGCGGCATCACCTTTCGACTCATAGGCCAAGGCCGAGTTGAAGATGGCGTTGGTATCGGCCACGCCGAAGGCTTTGGCGATCTTCTCCGAGCGGGCGTAGTTCGCGATGGCCGCGTCGTAGTTCTTCGCGGTGAAGGCGTCGTTCCCTGTGTTCAGGGAAAGGCCTTGCAACGCCCCGAGCGCTTTCACGTTCTCGATCTTGTAGCTGCCCTTGGTGTCCAACTCGTTGGCTTTCAGGTAGCTCTCCACAGCTTTGTCCAACGCATCGGGAAAGGCGCTCTTGACAGCCGCGTCCTCGCCCATGACGATGAGCCGGTAGATATCGCCCCGGTAACGCCAGGTCTTCTCAGCGGCGCCCGTCTTGGCATCCTGGGTGGCTGGCTCGATGAACTCCACGGCCTTGGCCAGGTCGCCATCTTGCATGTAATTGTAGGCGCTTACCACGTTGGAGTTCTGGGCGCTCAGGCCCAAGCTCAACAACAGCGCTCCGCTCAGTACTGCGTGCTTCATCGTTTACTGGTTCGTCTTTGCTATGCGTTATCCACTTCCGTGCCACTGTCATCCCCGGTGCTTCCTTCCTCCGGGTCGGTGCCGTCCGCCGCGCCTTCGCCGGCTTCGGGTTGCTCGTCTTCCTTCAGGTCGCCATCCACCTTGGCCACAGCTGCGATCTGGTCGTTCTTGCGCAGTTCGATCAGGCGCACCCCTTGGGTGGCCCGGCCCAACACGCGCAGCTCGTCCAGTCCCATCCGGATGGTCATGCCGCTGCGGTTGATGATCATGAG
>Ga0075163_10010036_pt1 | contig 12403 bp, 11 predicted proteins | sample JI1023141ADNA_FD_71478 | JGI IMG/M metagenome (GOLD analysis project Ga0075163, IMG submission 71478) | Wastewater effluent complex algal communities from Wisconsin, to seasonally profile nutrient transformation and Carbon sequestration -... | ecosystem: Engineered > WWTP > Effluent > Algae...
CATCCCCGCGCTCACAACACCTGAGCTACTATTAGACTATCGACAACGTGTTATCAAAGCAATTTCAACGCCTCATACGTTCACGCCTTATTTTACTTTATATATTAATGAGTCAGTGACGCATGAGTCTTTTGCACTATTAAAACAATACAATGATTTTTTAGGCGCTAAACTTTATCCTGCTGGGGCTACCACCAACTCAAGCGAAGGCCCAACATCACTAACAACACTCTATCCTTTGTTTGAAACCATGCAATCGCTTGATTTAGCATTACAAATTCACGGCGAAACCAGAGAGGGTGACATTTTTGATAGAGAATCAATTTTTTTAACAGAAACCTTGCAACCTATTCTTAAAAATTTTCCTAAATTGCGTGTGGTACTTGAGCATATCTCAACAAAAGCCGCTGTTGACTTTGTGACACAACAATCTCATCGACTGGCAGCCACCATCACACCCCATCATCTCTTATATAATCGCAATCATTTACTGGCTGGTGGTCTTAAGCCACATTATTATTGTTTGCCCATTTTAAAAAGAATGACAGATCAACATGCGCTTATTACAGCTGCTACTTCAGGCAACCCTAAATTTTTTGCAGGAACAGACTCAGCACCTCATGCCAAACATAATAAAGAAACTTCATGTGGCTGTGCGGGTATCTTTTCATCGCCTCACGCCCTTTGTTTTTATGCCAGTATATTTGATAAGGCGAATGCGTTGTCAAAACTCAACGCGTTTATGAGCCAGTTTGGCGCTGAGTTTTATCAACTCCCCTTAAATGAATCGCATATCAACCTTGTTAAAAAGCCTCAAACCATCCCTCAAACATTCTCGTTCGGAAATGACGTGGTTATACCTATGGGTGCTGGCGAATCGCTATCGTGGAGTGTTGTTGATGATTGAATTACGTAAACGTTTTCGTGGCTTTTTACCTGTTGTTGTCGATGTGGAAACAAGCGGTATCGACCCCAATATACACGCACTATTAGAAGTAGCTGTTGTTTTAATTGAACCGAATGAATTGGGCCAATTAACGCGAGGTGAAACTTTTTTTGAGCATGTACGGCCCTTTGAAGGCGCTATACTTGACCCTAAATCCTTAGAATTCAATAAAATAGACCCTTATCAACCCCTTAGATTTGCACTCGATGAAAAAGAAGCGCTTAACAACTTATTTGCCCCAATAGCCGCCGCTGTTAAAAGACATCGTTGCCAACGCGCGGTACTCGTTGGGCATAATGCCTGGTTTGATTTATTATTTATGAAGCAAGCGATTATGAGAACAAAATTAAAATCACCGTTTCATGATTTTACGTGCTTTGACACAGCAACCTTAGCAGGGGTTAATTATGGCCAAACGGTTTTAGCCAAAGCATTAGCAGTAGCGGGCATTCCTTTTGATAGTCATGAAGCGCATTCGGCGATTTATGATGCAGAGAAAACAGCAGATTTGTTTTGTCAGATGATTAATAAATAATAGCCCCTCTCCCAACTTGGGAGAGGGCGCCTGAGGGTCATTTAATTACAAATCACCTTCATGTGATGACAAATAAGATGCAACACCTTCAGGAGACGCTTTCATGCCTGCTTTGCCTTTTACCCAACCCGCAGGGCAAACTTCACCGTGCTCTTCAAAGTATTGAACAGCATCAATCGTACGAAGCAACTCATCGACATTTCGACCAATTGGCAAGTCATTCACCACTTGTGAGCGCACAACACCATTTTTATCGATAATAAATGCGCCACGTAATGCTACACCTTCAACGGGATGCTCAACACCATAAGACTGACAAATACTGTGGTTAATATCAGCGACCATGGTAAAGCCCACAGGACCTATCCCGCCTTTATTAACAGGCGTATTGCGGTAAGCATGATGCGTAAACTGTGAGTCAATTGATACCGTTATCACTTCCACACCTCGCGCTTTAAACTCACTCATGCGCTTATCTAAAGCAATAATTTCTGAAGGACACACAAACGTGAAATCTAATGGATAGAAAAAGATTAAACCAAATTTACCTTTTAAGGCATTATACAAATTGAATTGTTTAACGATTTCACCATTACCTAATACAGCGGCAACTGTAAAATCGGGCGCCTTGCGGCCTACTAATACGCTCATTTTATTCCCCTAACTTAAGACTGTGCTTCTCGTAAGATTGATTCTAACTCGCCTTGTTGATACATCTCAATAATGATATCAGAACCACCAATTAACTCTCCTTTTACATAAAGCTGCGGAAATGTCGGCCAATCTGCATATTGTGGCAATGTTTGACGGATATCGGGATTAGCCAATACATCGACATAAGCAAACTGAACACCGCAAGCATCAATGCACTGAACCGCGCGTGCAGAAAACCCACATTGTGGCATTTTAGGATTTCCCTTCATGTATAAAATAATCGCATTATCTTGAATTTGCTGTTTAATTTTTTCTAATGTTTCCACGTAAAACACCTCTACCTCTTAAAGTATGGCTATTATCGCGCAATTGAGAATCATTCGCAAATTTTATTAGCAATTATCTTGGGCATTGCAAGTCACAGGGTTCCTGCTAAACTAAGCCTTTATTTAAAGATTGCGAGGATTTATGACTTTCACACTGCCCCCCCTTCCTTATGAAATGGATGCCCTTGAGCCCCATATTTCTAAAGAAACCCTTGAGTACCATTATGGCAAACATCACAACACCTACGTCGTTAATCTTAATAAATTAGCTGAAGGTACACCTTTTGCTGATGCCAGCCTTGAAGACGTCATTAAAAAAAGCTCAGGCGGTATGTTTAATAACGCAGCTCAAGTGTGGAACCATACCTTTTATTGGCATTGTTTAAGCCCAAATGGCGGTGGACTTCCCCAAGGAAAACTATTAGAAGCGATTAATCAATCTTTTGGCAGCTTTGATGCCTTCAAAGAACAATTCACACAAACCGCGATTACAACCTTTGGTTCGGGCTGGGCATGGCTCATCCAAACTCAAGAAGGCGCACTTAAACTTATCAGCACCTCTAATGCAGGCACGCCCATGACTGAGGGTTATACCGCATTATTAACTTGCGATGTTTGGGAACATGCTTATTACATTGACTATCGCAATGCAAGACCCGCCTACTTAAATGCATTTTGGTCATTAGTGAATTGGGATTTTGTCTCAAACAACATGAAATAAATATCACTATTCACCAAGACTAGATCCCGCGAACACGTCGCGGGACGTGGCTGGTGGAGAAATTAGGGAGAAGCCATGGACTATATTACTTGTTACAATCCACTACCCGTCACGTTTACACATGGATTAGGAAGTTGGTTGTATGACACTCATAATGAGGCCTATCTTGATGGCGTATCAGGCATTGCAGTTTGCGGCCTTGGCCACTCACACCCTGAATTAACAAAAGTCATTAGTGAACAAGCAGGTAAACTCATGCATGTCTCTAATGGCTTTATCATTGAAGAACAAATGAAACTTGCCAAAAAACTTACTGAGCTTGCCGGCATGGAACAAGTGTTTTTTGCCAACTCAGGCGCTGAGGTTAATGAAACCGCCATAAAACTCACCCGTTTATACGGCCATAAAAAAGAAATAGAGACACCTTGTATTATCGTGATGGAAAAGGCTTTTCATGGCCGCACGATGGCCACGCTTACAGCCTCTGGCAGTCGCAAAGTTCAAGCAGGGTTTGAACCCTTAGTCCCGGGCTTTATAAGAGCACCTTTCAATGACATCCATGCACTTGAAACCATCGCTGCCAATCGCGATGATGTTGTCGCCATCATGCTTGAGCCAATACAAGGCGAGGGTGGTGTTCATTGTGCTGATGATAGCTACCAAAAGGCTATTGCAAGCTTATGTGACGCACAAGATTGGCTATTAATTTATGATGAGATTCAGACAGGCAATGCGCGTACTGGTAAGTATTTTGCCTATATGCATAATGGTATTAAGCCTGACATCGTCACTACCGCTAAAGGGCTAGGCAATGGCTTCCCCATTGGCGCATGCCTCATGAGCAATCGTGCCTGTGACTTATTAAAACCTGGCTCCCATGGCTCAACGTTTGGTGGCAATCCACTCGCTGCAGCGACAGCTCTTAAGGTTATTGAGATAATTGAGCGCGATAAACTTTGCGAAAGAGCGGCAATTATGGGTGCGGCATTCAAAGAAAGATTACAACATGAGCTCACAAACAATCCAGCCGTTAAAAGTATTCGCGGCAAAGGACTTATGATTGGTATTGAGCTTGATAGGCCTGCTTTAGATGCACGCTTAATTGGCTTACAAAACAAGGTGTTGTTTAATGTGACTTCAGAAAATGTCTTAAGAATTTTGCCACCACTTACGATGACAGATGCTGAGATGGAAGAATTAGTTTTACGTCTTTGCAAAACCATTCATCAATTTGTGGAACTGACGTAATCACCACACCGTCATCCAGAGCGCAGCGAAGTGCCTCCATGCATTAACACCTAAGCTACTGCCGGGAGATCCTTCACGTTGTTCGGGATGACGCGGGCAGGTTTAAACGCTGGCGTCGTACTTCATAAAGTGCGACGCCAGTGGCGACCGACACATTTAAACTCTCGACAGTGCCCATCATGGGAATAGAAAACAAATGATCGCAATGCGCTTTGGTGAGGCGCCTCATGCCTTCACCCTCTCGTCCTAATACAATCGCACAAGCACCTTCAAAGCGATGCTGATAAATGGATTCTGTGGCTTCTCCCGCCGCCCCAAAAATCCAAACACCAGCTTCTTTTAAAATCTCCATGGCTCTGACAAGATTAACCACTTGAACTAAAGGTACAGACTCAGCAGCCCCTGAAGCCACTTTAGACACAACAGGCGTAATGCCAACGGCTTTATCTTTTGGAACAATAATAAAATCAACGCCTGTCGCATCAGCACTTCTCATGCAAGCGCCTAAATTATGAGGATCAGTGACGCCATCTAGTATTAATACAAGCGCAGGGTTAGACGCGCTCGCCAATAAATCAGGGATATCTTTTTCTGAGAGAGATTCTGCCATTTGACATAAAGCCACAACACCTTGATGTTGTGCGTCAGGACAACGTTTTGACAATTCAGCATGACTTAAGCGTTTAACAGCAATGCCTTTTGATTTAGCTAATGCGAGTAAGTCGCTTAAACGTGTATCCATGCGCTCATCATTAACAAACAGCTCTTGTATCCTTGTTGCCGACTTTTCTAATACTGCGGTTACCGCATGAAACCCGAATACAACATTAAAACGCATTACAACTCCTCAGCCAAATCAAAATCAATTTTTCTTTCATCTAAGTCAACACGCGCCACTAAAACTTTTATGGTATCACCCAGATGATAGACCTGGCCGCCTCTTTGCCCGACTAAACGATGCTTCACCGCATCAAACTGATAGTAATCACTTTTTAAAGCCGTCACATGAACAAGCCCTTCGACATAAATCTGATTTAACTCAACAAATAAACCAAAGCCTGTCACCGCAGAAATCGTCCCTTCGAATACTTGCCCGAGCTTACCCTGCATATACTCACATTTAAGCCATGCCACCACTTCTCTTGTGGCTTCATCAGCCCGACGCTCGGTCATTGAGCAATGCTTACCAAGCTTATTCATCTCATCCATTGAATAAATAAAATCATCTGATTCTTTCATATCAATAACATGACCTAAGGCACGATGGATCAATAAATCAGGATAACGCCTAATCGGCGAGGTGAAATGGGTATAGCCGGTGTAAGCCAGCCCAAAATGGCCATCGTTAATTTCTGAATATTGCGCCTGTCTTAATGAGCGAAGCATAACTGTTTCAATAATATGCCGCTCTGGGCGCACACCTATCGCATTCATCGTTTTTTGATAGTCTTTTGCATGAGGTTTTTTCCCTCCCATTAACACTAAGCCCCATTCACCCAAAAACTGTCTCAATGCCGTTAGCTTTTCTTCGTCTGGTGATTGATGAACACGATATAAGAGGGGAATATCTGCTTTTTCAAGCTGCTTAGCGACGGCCACATTGGCTGCTAACATACACTCTTCGATTAAGCGATGCGCGTCATTGCGTATTAATGGCATGATTGATTCAATTTTACGATTATCATCAAAAGCAATTTTAGTTTCAGTGGTATCAAAATCTATCGCACCACGAATTTTACGCTCAGCCAATAAACAATGATATAAGGCATATAAGTCGCTAATATGCGGCCACAAATGTGCATGGACACCTTCAGCATTTCCTGCCTGAAGCCATGACCAAACTTGATTGTACGTTAATCGTGCTTGGGATTTAAATACCGCTCGATAACAGCGCGTACGTGTTATTTTTCCATCGGGGCCAATGGCAAGCTCTGCCACCATACACAATCTATCGACATTAGGATTTAACGAACATAAGCCGTTAGATAAAGCCTCAGGCAACATAGGAACGACTTTACCTGGAAAATAGACGGAATTACCACGCCTTTTCGCTTCAATATCAAGCGCAGAACCTGGCAAAACATAATGACTCACATCAGCAATGGCTACATATAATTGAAAGCCGCCTTTAGGTTTTTGCACAGCATAAACGGCATCATCAAAATCTCTGGCATCTTCGCCATCAATCGTGACAAAAGGGAGATGTCTTAAATCGGTTCGATGAAGGCGATCTGCATCTGTTACCGTTTGTGAGATTTTAGCAACTTCTGCTATTACTTCATCAGGCCAGACATCAGGAATGGCGTGTGCACATATCGCAACCTCAATCTCCATACCAGGGGCCATATGGTCGCCTAATATATGAATGATTTTACCCACAGCTTGATTACGCTCTGAAGGGAAGGCCACAATCTCCGTCAACACCATTTGGCCATTTTTAGCATTATTTGAAAATTCAATAGGGACTGAAATATCTTGTGTCAGGCGCTTGTTATCAGGTCTGACAAAACCAATACCATGTTCTGTAAAAAATCGACCGACTACAGTTTGATTGCCATGTTCAAGCACTTCATGGATTTTTCCTTCTTTACGACCCCGTCTATCGGTACTCGTTTCAAAAGCTAACACCACATCGCCATGCATCACTGCCCGCATTTCTTTAGCAGACAAAACATAATCGCCACTTTCATCATCAGGAATAAAAAAACCGAACCCATCTGGGTGGCCTTGAATAGTACCTCGTTTTAAATTAATTTTAGCTAACAGACAAAAACGGCCACGTCTGTCTTGCATGACCTGGCCATCACGCATCATGGCTTTTAATCTAAAGCCTAAAACTTGTTGCAGTTCTTCATCATGCAACTCCAAAGCTTCCATAAGACGGGGCCTAGACATTGGACGGCCGTAGTCTTCAAGTATCTTCATAACCCATTCACGACTCGGTATCGGTAAGTCGTATTTTTCTTTTTCCCGTTTGAAGTGGGGATCTTTAGATTTTTTTTTCACGTGTTTCACATAGTTAGTTAATTACTGTTTTGGTGATGGCAGTTTAAAACCCCGCTGCATAATAGCCATCATCACCAAATCTTGGGATTTGTCTTCACCAATCCAAAAAGTGCCTGTTGTATTATTAGGATACACGACTTCAGACCATTGGCAAATGGCAAGCATGCCCTCACAAGGTACCGATTGCTCATGACCCGGCTTTGATTCAATACAAGCAATCTCAAATGACGCATCACTTAACGCTAAACTCGACCAATTACCCATACTCAAAAGGCTAGTCCACCCAGCAGACAATGAGGGATCTTTCACCGGATGCGTTAACCAAATATCGGTATTTGACGTATTATGAAATAACACGATAGAAGGTTTGGGCGCTTTTAAGGTAACAGACTCACCAGATACTTGTAAGATTTGGCAAGTTGGTGGCATGTCCGCAAACGATAAAGAAGCCATAAACATCCATGCAAACCACAAAACCCTAACCATATTTTTAACCTCAATATTTCACGTTGACATTTTTAATGTTATTCTCTCGGCATTCTAACACCTTAGTGCATAATCATGATAGATGTGACCACCATTTTTGACCTCCACGCAGATTCCATTATTCAATGGAAAGCGCATGGCGTAAGCTTTAATCAAGCCGGTTTTTTACTTCTAGCCCAAGAAAATCATGCCTTTAATTACCAACTGTGGCATGCCGAAGACAGGGCTAGGCGCGATGACAAAGGCTTTGAATTTATAGCCCTTGCTAAACGCGAAATCGACACCTGCAATCAAGCACGTAACAATCGCATGGAATCCATGGATAATTGGCTGTTTGAGCAATTAAAACCGGCTGACTTTCATGCTGCTCCTGTACATTCTGAAACGCCCGGCATGATGATTGACAGACTCTCTATTTTGTCCTTAAAAGCTTACCACATGGAAGAGCAAACCCAACGCACTGATGTTGATGCGACACATATCACAACCTGCCTGCAAAAGCTTGCAACAATTCAAGCGCAACAAACGCAATTGCTATCCTGCTTACAGTCGCTCATTGAAGAAGTAATCCATCACAAACGAACGTTTCGCCTATATCGGCAGTTTAAAATGTATAACGACCCGAATTTAAACCCTGAGCTTTATAATAAATAATTATAACTACCCACTCACTATGTCCAGTGGCTTGTACGCGGGGCGTAGGCGTGGCGCCTTGATTATGCAGGACAATGAGATGCCAAGCCGTTATTTTTAGGCTTGCGATTCAATAAACTAAGCACACTATCAAAAGTAGACGAGCGTGATAAAGCCTTCTTAGATTTGACGGGTGGCGAAGACGGGGGAGACTCCCGCATATAAACCGGCGGCGTCGCAATTTTATTAGTCGGCGCAAAGAGACTATATCTTGATGTTGCAGGCTTTCCAATCACCGCGTCACTTCCCAATGCAGGGCGACCAAAAGCACGCGCATATGCGGTCAGTGCTAATACAACACTATAAGCGGCAGCAGCAGTGGCGCCTAACATCAAAACAAAGACGGGGTCGTGCGTATTCCCTTGTGCATCAATATCTTGAAAAGAGCTCAACACCCAATCAGTAATTTTCATACCCTTACTTAAAGCAGACACGCCCTGACGCCCCACTTCAGCCGCTTCTTTTAAAGGCCAAAGCTGCGATTCTCCGACTTTCATATGAGCATCTAAAGAACACATGATAGCGTACGCCTCATCATTAGAATAAAGTGATGGCATGTGTTTTAAATTATCTAGCTTGCCCAATAATTCACCATTATTTGACCATATATCTTGACGTAAGCTGCGATGGTGATAGGCATGATAAGCCATGCTCGCAAAGACCATACCCAGTACTGAAACAATACCCAAAATAACAACGCCTATTATCATAGCAGGTGGGATAGTAAGCCCCAAAATTGTTAAAAACACTGCTGACGTAAATAATAAACATGAAAAAACACCATAAATGGCTAAGCCATATTTAAGACCTGCTAATGCTTGTGCAGGATAGGATACGTAAGAGGCCAAATACAACTGCTGTCTAGATTTTTGAAAATCCTCTAATTGCTGTGCTAATTGCGCCAGTAAAAAATTAATATCTTTACCTTGTTGTGCGTTATCAAATAAATCTTCAAGCGTTGTCTGTAAAACCTTTCGTCTAAGCGCTAAGTCTATTTTAGCTTGTAAAATAATGAGTCGCTGCTGAAACTCCCATTCCTCATACATTCTAGAGGCAATACAGCTCATAGAAAAAATAAATGACACCACGGCAATAAAAATCATCGCCGGTGGTGCTACAGCCGATACGCTGGCAAGGGCAATAATCCCAAAATAGAGATAAAGTCCATCAAAAAAGCCGTTTAATCCCGATGATAAATAAGCTTTAGTGCGAAGGGTTGTTGATTGATATTGCATTCTTGCCCAATAACCCGCCGCCTCGGCTTCTGTTAATTTTTGTAATGCGTCAATTTCTTTGACGAGATCTTTGTTATTTTTCATCATAGCCTTACGCTCTTCAATCATACCTCTGAGCCATAAGCGATTTAAAATAGCAATTGCACTAACGAAAATACCTAAGGGGACAAGCAACAATTTGGCATCTACAATGCCCAACAACTGCATAGCCTGTAACAGTGCTCTCACCCCTTTAAAAGCATTTTTAGCCTTTAATGCGTCCCGAAGATAGGGATAATAGATAGCAATCGTACGCTTCAGAACATTAGCGTCATCATCACCATATTTATTAGCCATTAATCCCAATAATGAAAGCCCAACAATTTCTAGGCCTAAAAGAACAACCCCTTCAGGAGACGAAATCCAATCATGTAATTCTTGTGCAGTTTCCCCAGATAAATCAGCACTTAATCTAAATAAGCCATAAGCCAAATTTGTCGCGTCTAGCGGGCCGTATAACAACCAATACAACCAATCTGTTTCATGCAAACGTCTTGCGTAATATCGATAAAATGGCTCAGAAGCTTTTTCATCTATAAATTGTGCAGGGGAGGGGGGGAGAACAAATTCAGGGATAATAAAGTCGGCATCACGCACGAAATAAGCGGTGTTATTTCTACCTAAACCATCAAATGTGCCGCTTGCAGTAGTCATTAAGGTATTGACGTCGAACACGATAACGGCATTGTACTTAACCCATTCAAAAATGGCAAGTTATTTCTCAAATTGATTTTATTGGGCGCAATAACATAGTCCAACCGCCAATCGTACCACAATCGTTAAATTAAATGCCACAAAAAGAAGATATTTTTTATGACTACTGTGACTATGGTTTGAAACCTGATACGATTGGCATAAAATATTATTGGTTTAAAAAGGTTAGATATATGAGGTCGTTAGTCATATTACTATTAACGTTAACCCTTACTTCAGGTCAGGTTATGGCAGTCAATAATAAACTCACTTATGGTTACATTGAAAAAGCCGTGCTTGTTGAGAAAGATTTGCTGCTAACCGCCAAAATGGATACCGGTGCAAAATCTGCATCATTAAGCGCCATTAAAATTACACCTATCGAAAAAAACGGCAAAACCTTGCTTCAATTTATTGTCCCTTCAAAACGAGGTGATATTCCTTTTGAAGCCGAATATGTTGGTACCGTTAAGATTAAAGTCCGCGCCCAAGAGAAGAAAAGCAGCCCCACTAAAATTGCCCCCATTAGACGGCCCGTCGTCATCATGCGCATCAAAATCGGTAATAAACAACGAGATATACTGGTCAACCTTACTAATCGTAAGCGATTTAATTACCCTCTGCTTTTGGGGCGAGATGCCATAAAATTATTTGATGGCATGATTGACCCCAGCCTAAAATTTACGATTAAAACACCCTCAGGTAAACAATGAACTCAAGTCAACGCCATGTATATGGTCTTATCGTTAGTCTATTTGTTATAGGGCTAGCCATGTTTTTATATCGGCACTATGTTTTAGATGTGCCTATCACTGACGATGAAACCGTCAAAAGCTATACTGTTGAGGCTAATTTAAAATTTACTGCCTCTAAAAAGGTGCCCGTAAAAGCAAGCTTTACGATTCCTTATATGCCGCCCTATTTTGCCATTTTAGATGAATATTTTGTGTCACATAATTATGGGGTGACAACAAGTCTTGAAGGATACAACCGTGTCACGGTTTGGTCTTTAAGGCGAAGTCATGGTGAACAATCACTTTATTATCGCGCCATTGTCAGAGAAACAGATACCAACGAATCAGCGCTCCCAAAACCCAAATCCATCAAAACACCAACGCTCACCGATAGTGAGCTTGCAGCAATAGAGTCGATTACCACACAAGTGAGAGAAACTTCAGCTGATGTACAAACCTTTGCGCAAGGCGCCATAAAAGCGCTAAATCAACAAGATGGCAATGCTAAACTCTTAATGGGCAATACCTTTGATGAGGCACATGTCATTAAAGCGGCTGTACTCATTCTCAATCAAGCAAAAATTCCCGCCATGTCTGTTTTAGGCTTACATCTTAACCAAACCAGCAAAGCCGAATTCAAACAAATGATGGCTGTATTTAATGGCCAGCAATGGCTGTATATTAACCCTAAAACGGGCAGTCTTGGCCTCCCAAATGAATTTTTAGTTTGGCAATATGGGGACATTCCTTTGTATAACCTCAAAGGGGGAAATCATGCTAACTTTAATATCACCGTATCACCAACACCAGTCAATGCCTTATCAATGGCTAAAGCACGCGGGCTACAAACAGACTCTCAACTCTTACGTTTCTCATTATTGCAACTACCGGTGACCACCCAAGAAACCTATAAAATCTTGCTGACGGTTCCCATAGGTGCCTTTATTATTTTGTTACTCAGAAACTTTGTCGGCCTTAAAACCTTTGGCACATTTATGCCCGTGCTGATTGCATTAGCTTTTAGAGAAACCCATGTGGTTTGGGGGATATTTTTATTTACGCTTATTGTATCCCTTGGGCTTATTGT
>Ga0075163_10010037_pt1 | contig 12402 bp, 11 predicted proteins | sample JI1023141ADNA_FD_71478 | JGI IMG/M metagenome (GOLD analysis project Ga0075163, IMG submission 71478) | Wastewater effluent complex algal communities from Wisconsin, to seasonally profile nutrient transformation and Carbon sequestration -... | ecosystem: Engineered > WWTP > Effluent > Algae...
TCATGAGCGGTGTGTGCAGCGCCGGCGTCACGCTCCAGATCACCTGGTAGCCGATGAAGCACGCGAGGACGAAGACGGTGAAGTGCGCCAGGAAGCCCGCCGGAGCCGTGAACCCGATGCCGAGCAACGCGAGTCCGACGAGCGCGAGCGAGACCTTCGACATCGTGGACATGGGTCCGGCCGGCTCCGAGCCGTGCCCGCCGCCGTGGGCCGCCGGCTTGGCCGCCGCCGGCGGGGCGGTCGCGGCGACCGGTGCCGGCGTCGCCGGCGCGGGGGCCGGCCAGACGAGCGTGCCGGCGCGCAGCACCGTCATCGGGCGCACGATGTCATTCGTCTCGCTGAGCGCGAACTTCTCCGCCCCGCCCATCTCCTCGAGCAGGTTCACGATGTTGATCGCGTAGAGCGTCGAGGCCTGCTGCGCCATCCGCGACGGGAGGTCGGTGTAGCCGATCACGGTCACGCCGTGCGCGACGACAGCCTCGCCCGGCTTCGTGAGTTCGCAGTTGCCGCCCTGCTCAGCCGCGAGATCGACGACGACCGACCCGCGCTTCATCGACGCCACCATCTCGGCCGTGATGAGCGTGGGGGCGCGCTTGCCGGGGATCAGGGCGGTCGTGATGATGACATCGACCTCCTTCGCCTGCGCGGCGAAGAGCGCCATCTCCGCGGCGATGAAGGCCGGGCTCATCTCCTTCGCATAACCGCCGGAGCCGCTGCCATCCTCCTCGATCTCCACCTGCAGGAACTCGGCGCCCATCGACGCGACCTGCTCGCGGGCCGCCGGGCGGGTGTCGAAGGCGCGGACGACCGCGCCGAGCGCACGCGCCGCCCCGATCGCGGCGAGCCCGGCGACGCCGGCGCCGATGATGAGGACCTTGCAGGGATGGATCTTGCCCGCCGCGGTGGACTGGCCGCGCAGCGGGCGCTGCATCGCGTTGGCGGCCTCGACGACCGCACGATAGCCGGAGAGGTTCCCGGTGGAGGAGAGCGCGTCGACCTTCTGCGCGCGCGTGGTGCGCGGCACCTGGTCCATGGCGATCGCATGCACCTGCCGCGCGCCGATCGCCTTCACCAGGTCCTGGTTGAAGGACGGGTAGAGGTAGCTGATGAGCGTCGAACCGGCGGCCAGGCGCGGGATCTCCGTGTCGCCCGGGGCGCGGACCTTGGTCACCACATCGGCCTCCCAGACGCCAGCGGAGTCGCCGACGCTGGCGCCCGCCTCGACGTACGCCGCGTCATCGAATCCGGCCAGCAGGCCGGCGTCGCGCTCGATGGTGACCTCGAAGCCGAGCTTTCGCAGCTTCTTGACGGAATCCGGCGTTGCCGCGACGCGGCGCTCACCGGGCCAGCTCTCCTTCGGGACTCCGACTCTCATGTTCGTCCGTGACCGCATCAGCGAGGGGGGATCCCCGCCGCGGATGCGGCGGAGCGCACTGCAGCGACTCGAGCTACTGCGCCTTCGCCTTCTTCACTTCCGCCGTGAGGACCGGCAGGATCTCGAGGACGTCCCCGACGATCCCGTAGTCCGCCAGCTTGAATATCGGCGCTTCCTTGTCCTTGTTGATCGCGACGATGGTCTTGCTGGTCCGCATGCCGGCGAGGTGCTGGATCGCGCCCGAGATGCCGCAGGCGATGTAGAGGTCGGGTGAGACGAGTCGGCCGGTCTGGCCGATCTGGTCCGAATGCGGACGCCAGCCGTCGTCGGTGACGGCGCGGGTCGCCCCGACGGCCGCATTGCCGAACGCGGCGGCCAGTTCCTCGACGAGCTTGAAGTTCGCGGCCTCCTTGAGGCCGCGGCCGCCCGAGACGATCACCGGCGCTTCGCCGAGGTCGAGCTTGGCGGTGTTGCCGGCGGCGGTCTCGGTGACCTTCACGCGGCTCGCCGACGGGTCGGTGGCCGGTGCGACGGCCTCGACGGTCCCGGCCTTCGCGTGCTCCTTCGGGAGGAAGGCGCCGGGGCGGACGCTGACCACCGCGGGAGTCGCGGTGAGCGTGAGCGTCTGCAGGATCTTGCCCGTGTAACCCGGATGCGTGACCGTGATCGACGCCGCGGCGACGGTCATCGCCACCGCATCGGATGCGACCGGGACCTGGCACTTGGCGGCGACGCGCGGCGCGATGTCCTTGCCGGTCGCGCTGGCAGCGCAGACGAACGCGCCATAGCCGCCCATCTTCGAGGCGATGGTGGCCGCGACGGCCTCGGGGTTGTTGTTGGCGAAGGCCGCGTGCTCGACGACGAGCACGGCATCGGCGCCGTGGGCGCCCAGCTTGGCCGCGTGGGCGCCGATGCCCGGCGCGCCGAAGAGGATCGCATGCACCGCCCCGCCCCGCGCGTCGGCGATGGCCCGGGCGGCGGTCACGGCTTCGAGCCCGGCGCGGCGGACATCACCACCGCGCGACTCGGCGAATGCGAGGACGTTGTTCGACATCAGAGGACCTTCGCTTCTTCCTTGAGGAGTCGGACGAGCTCGGGCACGACGGCCGAGCCCTCGCCGATGATGCGACCCGCGGCACGCTCGGGCGGGAGGGCCATCGCATCGAGGGCGAGGCGCGACGCCGGGAGCTGCGCGGGCTTGGTCTCGAGCGGCTTCTTCTTGGCGGCCATGATCCCCTTGAGCGAGGGGTAACGCGGCCGTGCGATGCCCTCGTCGATGGTGACCACGGCGGGGAGCGCACATTCGACGAGTTCGTACGCGCCCTCGAGCTCGCGGCGCATCTTCGCGGTGCGGCCGTCGAACTCGAGCTTGCTGATCGCGTTCACGACCGGCAGGCCCAGGAGCTCGGCCGTCATCGCGCCGGTCGCGCCGTGCGCCGTGTCGATCGACATGCGGCCGAACATGATGAGGTCGTAGCCGCCGTCCTTGAGCTCGGCCGCCAGCGCGGTCGCGATGGCGTGCGAGTCGGCGGGGACGGCGTCGGCCTTGAGCTGCACGGCGCGATCGGCGCCCATCGACATCGCCTTCCGGAGGATCTCCTGGACGACGTCGGGGCCGAGCGAGATCACGACGACCTCACCGGCGTTCAGCTTCTCCTTGATCTGGAGCGCGGCCTCGACGGCATAGCCGTCGAAGTCGGAGATGTCGAACTTGAGCCCCGTCTCGTCCACGGCCTTGCCGGTGGGGGCGATCTTGAAACGGACGTCCATGTCGGGGACGCGCTTGATGCAGACGGCGATCTTCACTGGGGTCCTCAGGGTGGGACAGTCCGTCGAATTTAAGGATGGAGGCGGAAGGATGAAAGCCGAAAGAGCGGTAGTCTTTCCCCTTGCGTCCTTCGGCCTTCATCACATGAGCGGCGCCAGCTCCGTGTGGGTCAGCTCCGCCCGGTACGCCCAAAGGACCGCGAGCGAGACGAGGCAGAATGCCAGCCCGCCCCACGCGACGATGCCGGGCGCCAGGCCGGTCCAGAGCAGGCCCCCGCAGGCCGCGGCGGTCGCGAGGAGCCGCGCGGTCTCGAGCGGCCGGGCCCACTTGGCGCGCTCGAACACCCCACCCACGCCCGCGAGCGCCACGGCGATGAAGAAGGCCGGCGCGACCGCGAGCGCGATCGGGATCGACCCCGCCGCCTGCAACAGGAGGAACCCGGCGACGAGCGCGGCCGCGAACTGGACGAATCCGTACCAGGCCAGCGGCGCCGGGACCGGCGGGTCGAACTTCTCGAACGTGTCGACCGAGACCGGCACCGGACGCTCGACGGGGCCCAGTTCGGGCGGCCGCCAGCCCGGTCGCCCGAACACGATCCGGAGCTTGTCCGCCCACCGCCGCGCCCGCCAGGCGTCCCGCGCGATCTGCACGAACACGTGCACGTTCGCCCAGAGCGGATTCCAGCTGTTGAGCGGCTTCGTGATCCCGTAGACCGGCGCCTCGACCTCCGGCTCGAAGGTCCCGAAGAGCCGGTCCCAGACGATGAAGACGCCCGCGTAGTTCTTGTCCTGGTACGCCGGATTCACCCCGTGGTGGACGCGGTGGTGGCTCGGCGTGTTCATGATCCACTCGGTCGCGCGGCCCATCGTGCCGATCGCCCGCGTGTGGATCCAGAACTGGTAGACGAGGTTGATCGCGTTGCTCGCGAGGAACATCCGCCACGGCACGCCCATGAGGGCGAGCGGGACGTAGAAGACCCAGCTCATGAGCCCGTGCAGCGCGCTCTGCCGCAGCGCCACGGGGAGATTGTACTCCTCGCTCGAGTGATGCACGACGTGCCCGGCCCACAGGATGTTGATCTCGTGGGCGTAGCGATGCGAGAAGTAGTACGCGAGATCGACGAGCGTGAAGACGGCCGCCCAGCTCAGGCAGGCGGGAACGTCCACCGTGAATCCCGGGAACCCGGCAGCGGCGATGAACGGCGCCCGCTCCGGCCACTCGGCGACGAAGGGCAGCCACCGCTGGACCCGCGCGTGATCGGCGACCCAGATGAAGATCCCGACCGTGAAGAGCTTGGTGAAGATCCCCGCCAGCTGGGAGAGGATGCCACAGCTCAGGTCGGAGAGGCTGTCATTGAGCCGCAGGACGCGACGGCCCGTCACCTGCGCCCAGACGAGCTCGAGGGCGATCAGGAGGAAGAAGAGCGGGATGGCGGCCTGGATGATGCCCATGCCCCGGGAATAGTAGATTCTCCGGAGCCCATGACCAACTCCCCGAGCTCCCGCCCCCTCGCCGTCGTCACCGGTGCTTCCGCCGGCCTCGGCCGCGAGTTCGCCCGCCAGCTCGCCGAGCGCGGCTTCGACCTCCTCCTCGTCGCACGCGACCACGAGCGCCTCAAGTCGCTCGGGTCGGAGCTCTCGCTGCAGTACGGCATCGCAGCGGACGCCTGGCCGGCCGACCTCTCGCGCGACGACGGCATGCGCACCCTCGCCGAGTTCCTCGCGCAGAACGAGCGCGTGCTGCTCCTGATCAACAACGCGGGCTTCGGCACCAAGGGGAAGCTCGCCACGCGACCGGTGGCCGAACAGGCGACGATGCTCGAGCTGCACGTGATGGCGCCGATGCTCCTCACGCGCGCGGTGCTTCCGGGGATGATCGCGCGGCGCGAGGGGCGGATCATCAACGTGGCCTCCGTGGCATCCTTCACCGCGAGCCCGGGGAACGTGAACTACTGCGCGACGAAGGCGTACGAGCGCGTGTTCATGGAGGGACTGGCGATGGAGCTGGTGGGGACCGGCGTGCAGGTACAGGCGCTCTGCCCCGGGTTCACGCACACCGAGTTCCACGACCGGATGCAGATCGACAAGTCGAAGGGGATCCCGAGCTGGGCGTGGCTGAATGCCGATCGGGTGGTGCGCGAGTCGCTCGACGCCGCCTTCGGCGACGGGCCGACCGTGGTGATCCCGGGGAAGCGGTACAAGCTGGTCGTCGCGATGCTCCGGCACATGCCGATGTGGGTGCGCGGGATGCTGCAGGAGCGATACGGCCGGGCGCGGATCTGACGACGGCGCTCGTCGTCGCGGTCCTCGTCGCCGCGGCGCTCTCTGGCGCGACGCCGCTCGCGGCGCAGGTCGCGCCCGCGCCTGACACGCTGCGGATCGTGCACGTCGGCGACATCAACCTCGCGCGCACCGTGGGGCGGCGCATCCTCCGCGGCGATGGCGACAGCGTCTTCCGCGACGTGCGCGCCGCGTTGCAGGCGGCCGACCTCGCGATCGGGAACCTCGAGAGCGTGCTCGTCGACCGCGGCGACACGACCGACGCCGCGAACGCGATGACCTTCTCCGGCCCGAAGCAGGGCGCGGCGTTGCTGCGCGACGCCGGGTTCACGATGGTCACCACCGCGAACAACCATGCGTGGGACCGCGGACACCGCGGCCTGCTCCAATCGCTCGCCCACCTGGACTCCGCGGGTGTGCAGCACGCTGGCACCGGCGCGACGCGCGAGGAGGCGTGGCGTCCTGCGATCATCAGACGAGGCGACTGGACCATCGCCGTGGTGTCGATGACGCGCGTGTTCAATGGTCCGGGGATGAACCTCGCCGGGACCGGTCCCGCCTGCTGCATCGCGTGGGCGGACTCACTCCGGTTCCGGGACGCCGCGCGCTGGGCCCGCGACTCGGCCGGTGCCGACCTCGTCCTCGCGTCGGTGCACGGCGGCGTGGAGTATCGCGCGACGCCGCGCCCCCAGGAGGCGGCGTTCCTGCGGGCGCTCGTGCGCGCGGGCGCCGACGTGGTCATCGGGCATCATCCACACGTACCGCAGGGCATCGAGTGGGTGGAGGGGAGACCGATCCTCCATTCGCTCGGCAACTTCGTCTTCCTGCAGAACGGCGCGTGGACGCGGCGCGGCCTCTGGGCCGAGTTGGTCGTCGCGCCCGACCGGACGATCACCGTGCGCGTACGGCCCGTTCAGGCGACCCTGCGGCCGCGGTTCGCGACCGGCCGCGACTCCGCCGCGGTGATGACCCACGTCGATTCGCTCTCGCGGCTGCTGGGACGCCCCGCGGTGCAACCCGCACGCGCCCGCGCACGTACGGAGCCCCATGTCACCCCTCGGCGCGCTCCACCTCGCGACAGCGTTCGCCGCGATCCTCGCCGGCGGTAGCGTCCTGCTCACCGGCCCCAAGGGCGGGCGCACGCACCGGCGACTCGGCTGGGTCTACCTGATCTCCATGCTCACATTGAACGCCTCCGCGCTGTCGATCTATCGACTGTTCGGCGGCTTCGGGCCGTTCCATGTCGCCGCGATCGTGAGCGTCGTCGGCACCGGATTCGGCGCGCTGTTCGCGATCCGGGCGCGACGCGCCAGGTCGCGAGGGGAGCTCGTCGCGCGCGCCCGTCTGATCGAAGGCCACTATCAGGCGATCGGCTGGTCCTACATCGGGTTGATCGCCGCCCTCGTCTCCGAGACCGCCACGCGGCTCGACATCGTGAGACGGACCGCTGGTCCGGGAGCCGTGTTCGGCATCGCGGTCGGCGTGGCGACCGCGGCGGTCGTGTTCGTCGGGTCGCGCATGCTGCGGAAGCACCGCGCCCGCCTGCTGGCACCGTTCGCCCAGAACCGCTGAGCGGATCGGTCGCCGTCGTGGGTCACGCGGACCGGCACCGCCCACCACCGGAGGGTTTCCCCTTCCAACCTCCGATGATGAGCGGCACCGGCCGCGCTAACGCGCGAAGTCGTCGCAGCTCACCTGCAGTTCGGTCGTCGGTCGGCGGCGCTGGCTCTTCGTCATCGCCTGCCGATACCAGGGTCCGTAACCCGAGCGCACCAGACAGGAGTTCAGCGGATAGGCGGCATGCGTCGCCGACGCGAGGAAGCCGGGTCCACCCTCCCCGCCCGGAGTGACCTCCAGGGTCACCGTTACGCTCGGGTAACGGCGGAACCCGTCGAGCTCCGCGACCGAGGCAGCGTACGCGCCGGTACGACCGAATCGCTGCTCCTGCAGCTTGGCCACCTGCGCCAGACTCCGCTCCACCGCGAATCGCGCGCTGGACGCCCAACGGACCGTCTCGACCTCCCCATCCCCGTCGCAGGCGGGCTCCCCTTCCGGGAACACCTTCTTCTCGGTCGCGGTCCGCGGCCACTCGGCCTCCGGCAGGTTCACGAAGACCACGCACGAGCCCGAGATCGCGGGACCAGTGAGCTCGGCGCCATAGCCGTTGGTCCCCGGTCGTAGCAGGCGGACCGCGAGTCCGGCCGACGCACGGAACTGCGTCGCCGAAAGGTCGGTCGCGTACCGCGCGTACTCGGCGAAGTAGGCCTCCTGAGCGGTGACGAGGTTGCGGAGGTCGCTGGCGGCCTTGGCGAGTTCGGGGCGATTGGCCGCGCCTCCCGCGGACGACTGCGCCGAGATGGGCGCCGTCAGGAGCACCGCGGCGATCAGCGCCGCCAACGGCGAAACGAGCGATGGCGAGCGCCGACCGAGACATGGGAGCTGCTGCATATGACTCTCTGTATTGGTGTACCAATACAGTGAACCCCCGCTCGTCCGGTGTCAAGGGTCGCCGGGCGTGCGGGGACCGCGTGGGGGCTTGATGGCGAGCCTGTCGAACGAAGAAGGGGCGCCTCGATCACCCGGGACGCCCCTCCGTTCCTGCGACTCCGCTCAGCTCCGCGCGATATCAAGTTCCACCACGAGCGTCACCACGCCGTCATCGAGCACACGGATCATCTCGCAAGGGAAAGAGGGCGCCCCGAACCCGGAGCGCCCCCTTCTGCCTTCTCCCTTCCGCCAGTTGCTCACTTGAACGCGCTGATCCCCGTGACGGCCTGGCCGAGGATGAGCGAATGAACGTCATGCGTCCCCTCGTACGTATAGACGCTCTCGAGATTGGCCATGTGCCGCATCGCCCCGTACTCGGCGACGATGCCGACGCCGCCGAGGAGACGCCGCGCCTCACGCGCGATGTCGGTCGCGATGTCGACGTTGTTGCGCTTGGCCATCGAGACCTGCTGCGGCGTGAAGGTGCCGGCGTCCTTCATGCGGCCAAGGTGGAGCGAGAGGAGCTGCCCCTTCGTGATCTCGGTGATCATGTCGGCCAGGCGCACCTGCTGGATCTGGAAGCCGGCGATCGGCTTGCCGAACATGACGCGGTTCTTGCCGTAGCTGAGCGCCTCCTCGTAGCACGCCATCGCGGCGCCAAGGACGCCCCACGAGATGCCGTAGCGCGCCTGCGTGAGGCACATCAGCGGGCTCTTGAGGCCTCCCGACTTGGGGAGGATCGCGTCAGCGGGGAGATGGACATTGTCGAAGACGAGCTCGCTCGTGTCGGAGGCGCGAAGCGAGAGCTTGCCCTTGGTGTCCTTCGCCTTGAAGCCCTTGGCGTCGGTGGGCACGAGGAAGCCGCGGATCGAATCGCCCGTCTCGGTGTCGGCGTCGTCGGTCTTCGCCCAGACGACCGCGACGTGCGCGGTGGAGCCGTTGGTGATCCACATCTTCGCGCCGTTCAGGATCCAGGTCCCGTCGGCCTGCTGGCGCGCGCGGGTGATCATCCCGGCGGGATTGGACCCGTAGTCGGGTTCGGTGAGGCCGAAGCAGCCGATCTTCGTGCCCTTCGCCATCTGCGGGAGCCAGTGCTTCTTCTGCTCCTCGCTGCCGAAGGCGTAGATGGGATACATCACCAGCGCGCCCTGCACCGAGGCGAAGGAGCGGATGCCGGAGTCGCCGCGCTCGAGCTCCTGCATGATGAGCCCGTACATGACGTTGTTCAGCCCGGCGCAGCCGTACTCCTCGGGGAGGTTCGCGCCGAAGTAGCCGTTCTCGCCCATCTCGGCGATGAGCTCCTTCGGGAAGCGGCCGTCGACGTAGCACTGCCCGATGATCGGCAGGACCTTCTCGTTGACGAAGGCGCGGACGGAATCGCGGACGGCGCGCTCCTCTTCGGTGAGGGCGGCGTCGATGTTGAAGAGGTCGCCGTCACGCGCGCGGAGCTGCGCGGAGGCGAGGAAGGTCTCGGTATCGGAGGCGGACATGTTCGGGAGGGAGGAGGACCCCGAAATCTAGCATACCGCCCGTTTTGCGCTCGGCACCGCCCCCACTTCCCGGCACTTCCGCCGGAACTCCGCCCCATGGTCCAGCGGCAGCCCGTTCTCGTGCTGCCATTGGTGCACCATCTCGTGCAGCAGCGTCTCGAGCGCGCTCGCGAAGCCGTCGCGATGGCAGTGCCGCGCGCTCAGCGCGATCTCGGCGCCGCCACCCTCAACGCCCGTGGCGTAGTGCCCAAGCCGACGCACCATCCGCCGCGAGACGCGGATGGGCACCAGCTTGAGCTGCGCCCCGAACCGTTCGCCGTTCAACCGGGTGTGCCACTCCGCCAGCCGCTCGGCGAGCGGCTCGTCCTCGGGGTGCGTCCGCTCCGGCGCGCGCGGCGGCTTGGTGTTCCGCGGCAGCGGGTAGCTCACGATCGCGTCTCGCGCCGCCTGCCGCTCCCACTTCCGCCGCGCCATCACGAAGCGCACGACCTGCACGTGCATCTCGGTCGGCGCCTCGCAGAACCCCTCGTGGATGCGGAGCTCGAAGCCCTTCACGCTCACGAGGATGCTGCGATTGCGCGTGAGCACGACGCGCTTGATGTGCATCAGCCCCAGCGTCGTCAGCCGCCCGAAGAGCTTGTCGGCCGCCCGTTCCGCGTCGGCCTCGTCCTCGGCGTCGAGCTCCGCCTGCGCCTGCTCCACCTCGTCGCCGATCTCGGGCTCCACGAGGGAGAGCGAGCCGCTCGGCTGGTCGAAACCGAAGCCGAGCTGGAGGTCGTCGAGCGTGCGCGGGCGGGAACTCATCGCGGGAATATACGGTCCTGACGGGGCGAGAAGTCAGCGGCCTCGCGATCCCAGACGCAGGCGCGGACGGTCACGGCTTCGGGCGCCACCTCGATCTCCTGGAAGGCAGCGGGGAGTCCGCCGCGCGTCCGCTCGCAGAACGAGGTGCTGTGCGAGACGACCATGCGGCGCATGTCGAGCTCGACCGGCTCGATGCGCGTCTGGTGGTCGTGCCCGTTCAGCACGAGGTCGGCGCCGGTGGCGTGCGCGGCGCGGATGCCGGCCGAGCGCTGCACCAGCCCCCACCGCGCCGAGAGATCGCCGCGCAGGAGGTTGTGATGGAAGACGAGGACCTTGAGGTCGCCGGCCGGCGCGGCGGCGAAGGCTGCGCGCGCGCGCTCCCACTGGTCCGGGAGCACCGCCCCGACCACGCTCAGGTCGCGGAGCCGCGTGGTGAGCGTGTACGGCCGGATGCCGTGGCAGGAGTTGAGCCCCACCATCGTCACCCCCGGCAGCCGGAGCTGCGGCTCGAGCTCGGGTGCGATCCACCTGCGATAGGCGCCGAGCATCGGCGCGCCGAAGCCGAGGCCCACGGGCTTCCACCACCAGGCGACGTCGTGGTTCCCTGGCACCACCAGGAGCTTGGCATGCGCGCGCACCGCATCGCAGAAGGCGCGCGCCGCGCGGAACTGCCACGACCGGTTGCGCTGCGTGAGGTCGCCCACGAGCGCGACGACGTCGTACCGGCCCTCGGCGATGCGCCGCAGGGCGGCCGCGTGGTACGCGGGGACCGCGTGCCGCCCGAAGTGGATGTCCGAGAGCTGGAGGATCCGCACGCGCGCGGGGCCGCTCAGCCGTCAGCCCTTGAGCCGCGCGATCACGGCATCGGTGTACTCGTCCGTGGTCGCCTTGCCGCCCACGTCGCCGGTGACGGTCTTGTGCTCGCGGAGGGTGGCCTCGATCGCCGCGCGGATGCGGTTCGCGCGCTCCTGGTCGCCGATGTGATCGAGCAGCTGGCAGGCGGCGAGCATCACCGCCGTGGGGTTCGCGATCCCCTTCCCCGCGATGTCGGGCGCGGTACCGTGCACGGCCTCGAAGATGCCGCAGGTGTAGCCGATGTTCGCGCCCGGCGTGAGGCCGAGCCCGCCGACGAGTCCCGACGTGAGGTCGGAGAGGATGTCGCCGAAGAGGTTCGTCGTCACGATCACGTCGAACTTCTCCGGCCGCATCACGAGTTCCATCGCGCACGCGTCGACGATCTTGTCGTCACTCGCGACGCGTCCTGCGTACTCGGCGGCGACCTTCCGGCCCATCTCGAGGAAGAGGCCCTGAGAGTACTTGAGGATGTTGGCCTTGTGCACGACGGTGACGCGCTTGCGTCCGTGCTTCACCGCGTACTCGAAGGCGTAGCGGATGATGCGCTCCGCGCCGCTGCGCGTGATCACCGCGGTGGACTGCGCGACGGCGTGCGGATCGTCCCCGACCTTCACGTACGCTTCGGCGCCGACGTACAGCCCTTCGGTGTTCTCGCGCACGAGGACGAGGTCCACGTTCTCGAAGCGGCCGCCGGTGAGGACGGTCTTGGCGGGGCGCAGGTTCGCGTAGAGGTCGAACTCCTTGCGAAGCGCGACATTGATCGAGCGGAAGCCCTTCCCGACCGGCGTCTCGAGCGGGCCCTTGAGCGCGAGCTTGGTGCGCCGCACCGACTCGAGCGTCGCCTCGGGGAGCGGATCACCATGCGCCGCGACGGCGGCCTGCCCCGCGAGCTGGCGGTCCCACGTGAACGTCGCACCGGCGGCGTCGAGCACGCGCAACGTGGCGTCGGTGATGGCGGGGCCGATGCCGTCGCCAGGAATGAGGGTGACTTCGCGAGCGGGGCTCATGACAGGATGAAGGCGGAAGGGGGAAGGCGGAACGACGGCGATCAGGGCTCGATGACGAGATTCGCGACGCGCGTCGCGATCTCCTCGACCATCCGGGCGCCGCCCGGGGCGAGGAGGTCACCGGCCCAGACGAGGCTCCTGGCCCGAGTATCGACCAGCACGAGCCGGAGCACGACCTGCTCGCCCTGGGCGCGGAGGTCGAAGGGGATCAGGGCGTAGCGGGTGTCGCCGAGCGCCGTGAAGGGACGGAGGTTGTCGGCGAGAACCTGCGGGATGGCGGCGCCGATCTTCATCTCCATCGTGCGCAGGCGGGCGACCCCGAGCGAATACGGGTCGC
>Ga0075163_10010038_pt1 | contig 12401 bp, 12 predicted proteins | sample JI1023141ADNA_FD_71478 | JGI IMG/M metagenome (GOLD analysis project Ga0075163, IMG submission 71478) | Wastewater effluent complex algal communities from Wisconsin, to seasonally profile nutrient transformation and Carbon sequestration -... | ecosystem: Engineered > WWTP > Effluent > Algae...
TTCCACTTCTCGACGTGGGGCTACCGCATCGAGCCCACCGGCACCGGCTGCCTGGTCACCGAGTGGAGCGAAGACCTGCGGCCCGAGTCGGCGCTGGAGTTCAGCAGGAAGATGTCGGGCATCGACGACCGGGCCGAGCGCAACCGCCAGACCATCAGCGGCACGCTCGAACGCCTCGCAGCTGCGCTCGAGGGCTGAGGCTGCGAGCCACCTGCCGGCGGGTGACCCGCAGCAACGCGGCTGCACAGACGAGCGCTGCGGTTCCGCCGAGGGCGAACGGCACACGAGGCGATGTGGCCTGGATGACCCAGCCCATCGCCAAGGCACCGATCGGGGTGCTGCCGAACCACGCCATCTGGTGCAGCGCCATCACACGGCCCTGCATCGAGGGCTCGGTCGCCTGCTGCACCGCCACGGTGTTGATCGACTGGAAGCACGCCGAGGCGAAGCCCAGCGGGATGCCGAGCAGGACGAACACCGTGTAGTTCGGGGCTGCTGCGAACACCACGAGCATGGCGCCGAAGCCGATCAGCACGAGTGCCAGCGTGCGCCGCGGGTTGGGGGTGATGCCAGCGGCGTAAATGCCGCCGAGGATGGAGCCGATGGCGCTGACGCTCATCGCCGTACCGACGGCGCCGGCACCCAGGTCGAAGCCGAACCGAACCATCGAGGGGAACGTGGTCTGGAAGTTGAGGGCGATCAACCCGATCACCGCCATCACGACGAGCGGACGGCGGACATCCGGACGCTGGCGCACGTAGGCGACCGCCGCTCGTAGGTTGCTGCCGGCTCGGGCGGTGGTCGGCCGCGGGATCAGCCGGCTGCGACTGATGCTGGCAAGCGCTACGAACACCACCGCGAACGACACCGAGTTGGCGTAGAAGCAGGAGGCGACACCCGTGACCGCCACCATGACACCGCCGAGCGCCGGGCCCACCAGCCGGGCCACCGACATGATCGTGCTGTTGGCGGCAACTGCGCTCGGCAGGTCGTCACGGCCGACGAGTTGGAACACGAGGGCTTGCATCGCAGGACGCTCGATCGCCAGCACCAACCCGGAGGCAAAGGTGAGGGCGCAGATGACGCCCAGGCTGGCGTTCCCCGTCGATACGACGATGCCGAATGCCAGGGCCAGCGCCGCCGACACCGCCGACGTCGCCAGCAACAGTCGACGGTTGTCGACACGGTCGGCGAGCACGCCGGCCGGCGCACCGAGGAGGAGCAGCGGCAGGAACTGGAGTGCCACGGCGATGCCGAGGCGATCGCTGCGACCGGTGAGGTCGAGCACCAACCACGTGATCGCCAGCGCCTGCAGCCAGGTGCCGACGCTGGAGATCACCTGCCCGGCGAAGTAGCGCCGGAAGTTGGGGTGTTTGAAGGCTGCGAAGCGTTCCATCACGCGTCCTGCCGAATCAGCAGGGCCGTACCGATGGCCACGGTGACAGCAGCCCAGCAACCGATGACCGCGGCGTTCTGCACGTTCGAGAGTGCAGCCGCCAGCGTCTCAGGAGTGTCGGCAGCCGAGCGGGTGCCCAGCAGACCGTGTGCTGCAGCGAACGGCAGCAGGCGGGAGACGTTGGCCGACACCATGCCACGCACGAGCGTCTCGACAGCGAGCGCCCACACCAACACGGTGGTCACCGCTGCCGCGCTGTGGCGAATGATGAGGCCGACACCGAGCCCCAGCACCGCTGCCAGCGTGGTCAGCACGAGCGCCCAGGCAGTGCCCGACACGGCACCCGACATGTCGCCGGTGTCCATCCCGCTGGCGAGGCCACCAACGAGGCCGCCGACGATGCCAAGTGCACCCATCGCGAACCCGAGCGCTGCGGCGACGATCGCCTTCGCCCCCACGATGATCCGCTTCGACGGACGAGCCGTGAGTGCGCCGGCCAGCGTGCCGTGCTGCACCTCGGAGGTGAACAGCAGCGTGCCGGCCACGACAGCGAACAGGGTGGTCAGCCAGCTCGACACGAGGAAGGTGTTGCCGATCGTGAACGGCAGGTGGTCGTACGGGTCGGTCTCGACGAACTTGCCGAGGATCAGCGCCATGCCGACGCCGATGACGGCCGTGAGGCCGACGAAGATTGCCGTCGAGCGGACGGTGCGCAGCTTGATCCACTCGCTGCGGAGTGCAGCTCGCAGGTCGCGGACCACGGGCGACGTGGTGGAGGTCGGACGGATGGTGGTGATGGTGGTGTTCATTGGAAGTCCTTTGTGGTGAGTGAGTTCGGGAATGTCGGGTTCGGGTGTGGATGGATCGGTCAGGCGGCGGCGAAGCGGGCGGCGTCACGGGTGAGGTCGAGGAGGATGTCCTCCAGGCTCTGCGAGCGGTCGCGGTCGAGGGTCTCGGCAAGCGGCTCGGCGGTGATCAGCCGACCGTTGCCGACGACCACGAGGTCGTGAGCGAAGGTGGCGAGCTCGGCGATGAAGTGGCTGGAGACGAACACCGTGCCGCCGTCGTCGGCGAAGCTGGTGAGCATCCCGCGCAGCCAGCGGATGCCGTCGGGGTCGAGGCCGTTGGCCGGCTCGTCGAGCATCAGCACCTCCGGGTCACCGAGCAGTGCACCGGCGATGGCGAGGCGCTGACGCATCCCCAGCGAGAAGCCGCCCACTCGCTGGTCGGCGGCGGCGTCGAGGCCCACGAGGTGCAGCACCTCATCGACTCGGGCTTCGGGCAGCGAGCTGATGGCCGCCATGGCCCGCAGGTGATTGCGAGCCGAGCGACCGGGGTGCATCGCCCGAGCGTCGAGCACCACGCCGATGGTGCGGGCAGGGTCGCGCAGGTCGGCGTAGCTCGCGCCGCGGTAGGTGACCTCACCGGCGTCGGGTCGGGCAAGGCCGACCATCATCCGCATGGTGGTCGACTTGCCGGCGCCATTGGGGCCGACGAAGCCGGTGATGCGCCCGGCGGCGAGTTCGAACGACAGATCGTCGACGACCGTGCGCCGGCCGTACGACTTGGTGAGGTGGGAAACGGTGATCATGAGGTGCTCCTTGTGGTGGTGGTCGAGATGACCGGGTTGATCGGGGTGATGGCGATCAACTCGGCGTTGATCGATGCCAGGTACGCCACGAGGCCATGCAGGTGCGACGGGTCACGGACGGTGCCGACGAGCCGGGTGACACCGGCCTCGTCGTGGACAACCGTGAAGTCGTCGAGGAACGGAGCGAGCAGGCGGTCGCCCAGCCGGCCCCGCAGCAGGATCTCGTGGGTGTGTGTGTCGGGCATGTCCGTACGGTCACACGAGGCCGGGTGAACTGGCTTCACCCCATCGGCGATTCACCCGGGTGAACGACAGCTATGTTCGGCCGGGTGGACACGCAGTCGAGCAACAACCTGGCGGCCACCAAACTGCAGTCGCCTGCGCCGCCTGCACGCCTGGTGGATCGTGTTCGCCTCGGGGCAGTGCTCGACAGCGCGCATGCCGACGCCGTGCCGCTCGTGTTGGTCAGCGCACCCGCAGGGTCCGGAAAGTCGACCCTCGTCGCCGGCTGGGCAGCCGCCCATCCGGGCACCGTCGCGTGGCTGCAGCTGGAGGAGACGGACGCCGATCCAGCCCGGTTCTGGGTGTCCGTCACGGCCGCGATCGGGCACGCCAACCCGCAGGTGGGTGAGCGCCTCGAGCCAGTGGTGGTCGGCTCCCTGGGCTCGGGCCACGCGGTCGTGCCCGCGCTGGTCAACGAGCTGTCCGCGCTCACGGAGCGGCTCGTGGTGGTCCTCGACGACTATCACCTCATCGACGAACCCGTCGTACACGAAGGGGTCGAGCGCCTCATCGACCTGTGCCCGCGGCAGCTGACCGTGATCCTCATCACCCGCGCGGACCCACCATTCCGCCTGGGTCGCCTGCGCGTCCGCGGACGAGTGCGCGAGGTCCGAGCGCGCGACCTCCGCTTCGATACCGCCGAAGCCGCCGCGCTGCTCGGCACGGCGGCAGATGGTCTCGACGAACAACGCCTGGAGGATCTGTGCGAGCGCACGGAAGGCTGGGCGGCGGGGCTGGTGCTGGCCGGGCTGTCGCTGCACCGCGCGGACGACAGTCGCCGATTCGTCGAGACGTTCCGAGGTGACGATCAATTGGTCGCCGGATACCTCACCGATGAGTTCCTCGCCGTGCTCCCCGACGACGAACGGCGCCGCATGGTGGAGGCCGCCGTGCTGCATCGGCTCTGCGGGCAGTTGCTCGACGCGGTCACCGGGTCGAACGACGGCGCACGCTGGCTCGAGGCGCTTGCTGCCACGAACCAACTCGTCGTCCGGCTCGACACCGTCGGCGAGTGGTACCGGTACCACCACCTGTTCCGCGACATGCTGCTGCTGGAGGCGCGCCGAGTGATGCCAGAGCGGCTACCCGACCTCCACCGGCGAGCGGCAGCATGGTTCGAGACGTCCGGCCACCCCGCCGCTGCCGTCGATCATCTGCTGGCCGCTGGCGACCGCGAGCAGGCGATGCACCTGATGCGGTTCGTTGGGCCCGACCTGCTCGGCAGCGGTCAGTTGCGAACCCTCCGCAACATCCTCGGACGGTTGTCGGCCGAGGGCGAACTCGATGCGATCTGTTCGATGCTCTCCGGTTGGGATCACTACCTGACCGGCCGCTACGAGGAGGCCCAGCACCATCTCGACCGGGCAACGGCGACGCTCCCGGCCGACGTCGATCCGCTGCGCACCATGCCGCTGCGCATCAACCTCGCGCTCGGCAAGGGCGATGTGGCCACCGCACTCGCAGGCGCGCGTGCAGTACTGGAAATGGGCGACGTGGAGGCGCGGCCCAGCGAGCTGACTACAGCAGTCGGCGCCGCCTTCGCGTGGGCAGGCTTGGCCAGGGAAGCTCGCGAGGTGCTCGCCATTGCGAACGTTCGCACGCAGGCCGAAGGGCGGATCACCGCGAAGGCCATGGCGCTGGTCGCCGGGGCAGTCGTCGAGTTCCACACTGCAGACAGTGACGTGGCCCTGACCGCTGCCCAGCGCGCGCTCGACTTCGCGGCCAGTTCGGGCCTGGGCGAATACCACGGCATCGCACCGGCACTCGCCATCCGGGCTGCCGTGGGCCCGTCCGGCGTGGCGGCTGTTGCCGACGCCGACCACGCCCTGGTACTCGCCCACCGCGCCACCACGATGGTGGGGCTGGCGTTCACGCTCACCATTGCCGGCGACGTGCTGCTCCAGGAGGGCGAAGATCGAGGCTCGAGGTGCTGGCCGAGGCACACCTGTTGGTCGATCGCTGCCCTGACCCAGGCATCACCGCTGTGCTGCTCGATCGTGTCGCTGCCCGCCACCGGGTGACGCGTTCGCGCACCGAGCCCACGGTCGGTCTGGTCGAGCAGCTCTCCGAGCGCGAGCGAGCCGTGCTGCGCTACCTCCCTTCCGCACTCTCTCTCCCAGAGATCGCAAGGGAACTGTACGTATCGCCCAACACCGTGAAGACCCAGTGCAGTGCGATCTACCGCAAGCTCGGCGTCACCAACCGGCATGCCGCAGTGCAGGCCGCCCGCGAGCACCACCTGCTGTAGGTCAGTGGGGCGTCGTCACCTTCACCGCGACGATGGCGGCGACGAGGGCGAGGAGAGCCAGCATGTTGGCCAGGCTCGTGGCCTGGTGGCGAACGGTGACGCCGACGAGCACGGTGCCGACCGTGCCGATACCCACCCACACGGCATAGGCGGTGCCGACCGGCAACGTGCGGACAGCGATCGCGAGCAGCACCATGCTCACTGCCAGCGATGCGACGAACCCGACGGTGGGCCAGAGACGAGTGAAGCCGTCCGTTGCGGCGAGCAGCGACGCCCACACGACTTCGAACAGACCAGCGATGATGAGCAGCAACCAGGGCACGACGATTCCTCCTGCCCCCGTCGTGCCGGCCGGTACGGGAGCGCCTCGTCGGTGCTGCGATGAGTTCGCTGCTCGGCCAAGGCTAGCGGCGACACCCCGAACGGGGCCTCGCTCAGTGCGCGCGGGTGCGCTGACGGGTCCAGCTGCTGTGGCTCCGCACGTCGCCGCCCGCCGGGCGCGACAGCCACGGATACGGATATGTGGCCACGATCGACAGCTGCGCGGCACGGGTCTGATACCCGGGCACCGGCGCGAAAGTGGACGCGAGACGACTGCCCTGCAATGCGCGGACGGGGTCGTCGAGCAACACCCGCAGCGGGCGATGCTCGGCCAACTCGGCCAGCGTCTCGGCGATGAACACCAGCCGCTTGGCGCTCAGTTGCAGGTGGTCGAGCAAGCGCTCGTCGAAGACGAACACCACGGGGGTATCGGGCCACGCCATCAGCGCAGGGTCGCGCGCGCCCAGCGACTCGGCCGTCAGCCACACCGCGTCGGGGTTGCCCGAGACCATGGGTTCTTCCGGCCCGACCATGTCGTCGCCGGCTCGCAGCCAAGAGTCCTCGAGCGCTTCACCCGACATCGCGGTCGGCCAGTCCTGGATGGGGCACGCAGCGGCCAGTGGGCACGACTCACACCACGCGGGTGCCCGCTTCTCCACCTGCCACCGCGAGAGGCCGTATGGCTCCGAGGTCATTGCGCCGACCGACCACTGCCAGCCGTAGCGGTTGGCGGCGCGCGACCCGTCGAGCAGGTGGCGAAACATCCACTCTTCGCCGTAGCGCCAGGCGTGGCCGGCGCGTACCGACCAGTGCGCCGCCACCCACATCCGCGTCTGGTTCACCAGCCAGCCGGTCTGCTCCAATTCCTCGCTGACGCTGCGCAGGCACACCATCTCGTCGTCGATCGGCAGCGCCCACCGAGTGGCTCCCACCGCGGGCTGTCGCCGCAGCGCGCCCCGGTTGCGAACGCCGACTCTGGCGTACAGATGGCGCGTGTACTCCTGCCACCACAGCTCGTCGACGAACTTCCGGCGATCAGCCGAGGGGGCGCCGGCCACTGCGGTGACAACCTCTGCCAGCGTGAGCAACCCGTGGCGGATGTACGGCGACAACACCGTTGCCCCACGGCTGCTCGAAGGGTGCACCTGGCTGCGTCGCTTCGCGTAGCCCGTGATGTCGATCGTCGCGAGGGCTGCATCGGCCGCCCGCTGGCCGCCGCGTCGAGCCGGACTGGCAGCGACGCCGGGGTCGCAGACCAGGTGACCGAGGTGGTGCTCCACCCAACTCGTCGCTGCATCGACGGTGGGTAGCGGCAGCTCGGACACCGACCCATCGTGACAGCGGCGGGTGGGCGCCGCCACTCGTGTGACCCGCGCGGCTCAGTAGCCGCTGCCCGGCGCCTCGTCGCGGCTGGCACGGTGGAGATCACCCGGGCGGACGAGTGGTCGACCCGCCTACGTGTAAGGCCCCATCCGTATTCGCCGCACCGGCCAGCAGCGCTGACGCGCAAGTGCCCGCTGCCAGCGGGGGCGGCAGCGGGCACTCTCGTGAGGAACTGACGACGCGGCGGTTGACGACCGTGGGTTACGAGGCGTCGGCCGTGGAGGTTTCGATGGCGTCCGGCGTGCGTCGGGTCTCGCCGACGGCGATCTTGCGCGGCTTGGCCTGCTCGGCCACCGGGATGCGGATGGCGAGCACCCCGTCATGCAGATCGGCTTCGAGGTTCTGCAGGTCGAGGCCGTCGCCCAGCTGGATCTGCCGGCGGAACGCCCCGCGGTAGCGCTCACCGAAGTACGGCTGGTCGGTCTCCTGACGCTGCCAGCTGCGTTCGGCGGCGATCGTGAGCACGTTGCGCTCCACCGTGATGTCGAGGTTCTCGGCCTTGACACCCGGCAGGTCGATGTGCACCCACACGTCGCTGCCGCGACGGAACGCATCCATCGGCATCACACCACCTGCTTGCGGCTGCCGACTCGACAGCCGACTGAAGAGCGTGTCGAAGTCGCGGAACGGGTCGGTCTGGATCAACATTGTCAACTCTCCTTCGTGAGTAGTGGGTGACCGGAGCGGCCGTGTACTCAACATAATAAGGACCGTTATGTGGAGTGTCAACTCCACATAATGTTGACTGCTGGCGCGCCGTCTGCAACGATCCCTCCATGACGCGGCGCCGCTCCAACCCCGTGTCCGCAGCCCGCCAGCGGTCCACCCTGGAGGGCTGGCTGGGCGCTCAGGGCTCGACCAACACTCGAGCGGCATATCGCGCCGACCTCACGTTGTTCGGCAGTTGGTGTGCACAGCTGGGAGGGGTCCCGCTGACGGCCGACACTGCCACCATCGCCGCCTTCCAGGCGGCACGCACCGCCGCCGGCGACAGTTCGGTCACGGTGCGCCGCCGGCTGTCGGCCCTCTCGTCGTTCTACGACTTTGCTGTCGATCTGGAACTGGTCGCCCACAACCCCACCGATGGCATCCACCGACCGAAGGTGGCAGCGGACGAACCGAGCTCGACCGCCGAGCTCTCGGCAGACGCAGTCGCGGCGTACCGCGCTGCCGCCGCAGCCATCGACCCGCGCCTCGACGCATTGGTCGGCCTGTTGGTGTGCGGCGGCCTCAAGGTGGCGGAGGCGTTGGCACTCGACGTGGCCGACATCGCCGGACGCGCACCCACCACCACGGTCTCGGTGCAACGCCGCAGCGCCACGGAACGCACCGTGCTCGACCTCGACACAGCGCGTGCCCTGCGGCGCTGCATCGCCGGGCGCACGAGCGGCCCCGTGTTCGTCAGCGAGCGATCGTCGCACACCGACCAACCGACTCGTCTCACCCGCTTCGGCGCCGACCACCTCATCCGCCAGCTGCGCACCCAGCCCACCACGCACGCTGGCGGTCAGCCCGTCACGGCCAACGCGCTCCGGAAGTTCCACCTCTCCACTCGCTGACGGGCACCGGCCCTATCGGTTGCGGGCCTCGCGGTAGGGCAACCCTTTCGTTACGTCCGGCTCGCGAGGCAGACCCAGCGCTTTCTCCCCGAGGATGTTGCGTTGAATCTCGTCGGTGCCGCCGGCGATCGACTGCGCCGGCACCGAGATGAGGACCTCCGCAATCACACCGCCGAACGGGCTGGCCGGGTCGTCACCCGCCAGCAGCCCACTGGCACCGGCAAGCAGACCATGCACTTTGGCGGCCTGACGCGCCATGCGTGTCAGCGCGAGCTTGCCGATCGACCCCTCCGGCCCTGGTGGCCGACCGAGCGCACGCGCCGTCTTGGCCCGTTCTGCGGTCCACTCGCTGACTCGTTGCATCGCCAACAGGCGCGCCAACTCCTGACGTGCGATCGGGTCGGCCGCTGCGTCGGCCTGGCGAGCGTGTGGGACGGCAAGGTCCGGCCGGCCAGCACGCTGCGGATACCACGAATAGACCTTTGCTGTCTCGGCTGCTTCGTGTCGAGCCTCGTCGAGCGCGAGGCCCTCATCGATGCCCTCGAGGCGAGTTCGGCCGATCGTCCCGAACCGCCGTTCGTGGGCCAGGGTCGCCAACGCCGCCGCCCAGCCCTGATCGACCTCGCCGACCACCCAGTCCCTCGGGATGCGAGCGTCGGTCATGAACACTTCGTTGAACGACGAGTGGTAGTTCATCTGCCGCAGTGGCCGCACCTCCACCCCTGGCTGTCGCATGGGCAGCACGAAGTAGGTGATGCCCTGATGCTTCGGAGCATCCCAGTTGGTGCGAGCAACGAGCATTCCCAGGTCGGCGTGATGGGCGCTGGTGTTCCACAGCTTCTGGCCGTTCACCACCCACTCGTCGCCGTCCAACACGGCGGTGGTCGTCAACCCGGCGAGGTCGGAGCCGGCGGTCGGTTCGCTGAACAGCTGGCACCACACTTCGTCGCCCGTCAGCATCGGCCGCAGGAAGCGCTCTCGCAGCGCGTCGGGCCCCTGCTCCAGGATGGTGGGCCCGGCCAACCCGAACGGCACGCTCGACACCGCGCCGCAGCGGGCGAGCTCGTCGTAGACCACGTCGTCGGTCCACGCGGGCAGACCTTGTCCGAACCACCGACGCGGCCACGACGGCACCGCCCAGCCCGCGTCGAGGAGTCGGCCGCGCCACTCGCGCAACGACAGCTGCGGGTCCCAGTTCACTCGCGCCCATGCACGCACTTCGGCCCGCAACGACGCGTCGGAGAACGGCGCTGGGTGTGGCCCCGACGGCGAGGATGACATCAACGAATGCTGCCACGCGGGCCACTCCAACTCGTGAGCGCCTCGCGCCAGAGCTGGTCTACGTCGACCAGTGAGTGGGTACTTCGGGGTCATGGATGCAATCACTCTTCTCAAAGACGACCACCACACCGTCGAGCAGCTGTTCAAGAAGTTCGAGCAGGCCGGCGACCGCGCCTTCGTGCAGAAGCGTCAGATCGTCGACCGGATCATCGAGGAACTCTCGGTGCACGCCGCGATCGAGGAACAGGTCTTCTACCCCGTCGCTCGCGCCGCCGTGCCCGACACCGAGACCATTGCGCTCGAGAGCCTGGAGGAGCACCACGTCGTCAAGTGGCTGCTCTCCGAGCTGGCCGACATGAGCCCCGAGCACGAACGGTTCACCGCGAAAGTCACGGTGCTCATCGAGAACGTGCGCCATCACGTCGAAGAGGAGGAAGGCGACTTCTTCCCGAAGGTCCGTGAGGCACTTGGCCGCAACGAGATGGCCGACCTCGGTGAGACCCTCGCCAACGCGAAGAAGACGGCCCCGACCAAGCCGCACCCTCGCATGCCGGATTCCGGGCCCGCCAACGCAGTCGCCGGCGCGATCACCGGTGTCGTCGACCGGGTCGGCAGCAACCTCAGCGGGATCGCCCAGGGCACCGTCACGGCGGCGCAGGACCTCATCGCGCGTCTCACCGGCTCGGACCGGCCGAAGGTGTCGCCCACCGGTTCATCGGTCACCCGCACGCGAGCCGACGAGGTTCGTTCCACCGTTGCCACTGCTACGGATGGCGCTCAGGAGACGGCTCGGACCGTGAAGTCGGGCGTCACGTCCACGGCCGGTGCCGCCAAGTCCGGCGCGAAGGGCACGGTCACCTCGGCCAAGAAGGCGGCGAAGGCCACTGCCACCACGGCCAAGCGCGCCGCCACCACGACCGGGCGCACGGCGCGCACGGCGACGAAGAAGACCGCAGCAACCGCCAAGCGCGCCGCGTCGAAGACCGCCTCAGCGTCCGGCGCACGCTGACCGCTGGCAACACGTCCCCGCGTCCGTCAACGCTCCAGTCGTTGGCGGACGCGGCTGACGGCGTCCTCATCGCCCAGCACCAGTAGTCGGTCCGCTTCCCGTAGGACCGTCGAACCGGTGGGCACGACGAACTCGTCGTCGTGCTCGATGAGCACGATCATCGTTCCCGCGGGCAACCCGATCTCCACCAGCGGACGGCCGGTGATCGGCGACCCCGGCGGCACGACGAGCTCCTGCAACGAGGCACCGGGAGTGAGCACCGATCGGGGCTGGATCGGCCACGCCGTGCGCTTCTCCATCGGCGCGCCGACGCCGAGCCATCGCGCCACGAGCGGAATGGTGGTGCCCTGGATGGCCACCGACGTCAACACGATGAAGAACACGGTGTCGAAGATGAGCTGTGCATCGGGAGCGTTCTCCATCAACGGGAACGTGGCGAGGATGATCGGTGCGGCGCCGCGCAGCCCCACCCATGAGATCAGCGCCCGATCACGCCACGGCACCCTGAACGGCGCCAGCGTGAGGAACACGGCCACCGGCCGGGCAACGAGGATGAGCACTGCGGCGACGATGAGGCTGCGCAGGGCGACGGAGGGCAGCTCGGACGGGAACACGAGCAGCCCGAGTACGACGAACATGCCGATCTGCGCGACCCAGGCGATGCCGTCGTGGAAGTGCGTGAGGCTGTTCTTGTGGATGAAACGGCGTCGGGCCATCACGATGCCAGCGAGGTAGACGGCGAGGAACCCCGAACCCTGCAACGCCGTGGTGGCTGCGAACGTGCAGCCGACCAGTGCCAGCGACATCACCGGATACAGCCCCTCGTGATCGAGGCGAATGCGGTTGAGCGCCCACACCGCACAGCGGCCGGCCCCGATGCCGGCCAGCGCGCCGATCGCCATCTGCGACACGAACAACAGCAGAAAGTCCACCGGCGCGCTCGATGGGTTGGTGATCAGTTCGAGGAAGCCGATGGTGAGGAATACCGCCATCGGATCGTTGCTGCCGGACTCGAGTTCGAGCAACGGCCGCAGGTCGCCGCGCAGGCTGACGCTGCGCGACCGCAACACGGAGAAGACCGCTGCCGCGTCGGTCGAGGAGATGATCGCGCCGATCAGCAGACCCGTCTCGAGCGACAGATCGAACGCCCATTGTGCGGTGAGGCCGGCCACGACAGCCGTGATCAACACACCGACCGTCGCCAGTGCGGTGCCCTGTCTGACCGTCGGGCGAATCTCGTCCCAACTGGTCGAGATGCCGCCACTGAACAGGATGAAGGCCAACGCCACCACCCCGAGTGTCTGCGCCACTTCAGCGTTGTCGAAGTCGAT
>Ga0075163_10010039_pt1 | contig 12400 bp, 9 predicted proteins | sample JI1023141ADNA_FD_71478 | JGI IMG/M metagenome (GOLD analysis project Ga0075163, IMG submission 71478) | Wastewater effluent complex algal communities from Wisconsin, to seasonally profile nutrient transformation and Carbon sequestration -... | ecosystem: Engineered > WWTP > Effluent > Algae...
GTTTTAAGACTTTGAATTGCAATCGCATCTTGCATAGTGATTATTCTAATTACTTAGGCTATTTTAGATTAAGCCAAAGGTTTAGTTTCGACAAGGCTTTGTCTATAATATTGTGTCTTATTTGTTGTTGGGAAAAATCATGTCTCAAAAAATTAATGCCACTGATGTGACAGAAGAAGAAGCTTTAAATGCAGTATTTTTTGAGCGTGCGGATGAATTTATTAAACAAGCCAATGAGTTTTGCCGCCCACAAAAAGGGCAACAACCGAAGCCAGAAGATTTACGTGCGCAAGTGAGTGCTGCGATGTTATTTGGCACAGCTCGCTTTAATACGTGGGTCGCAGCCAATAACTTTAAAGATGGCAATGAAATGCGTGATGCCAAAGAGCAAGTCATGTCTTATCTGCTGCAACAATTCCAAATGATGTTAGAAGATAATTTTGACGAATATTGCGAGCAGTTTGAAAATTATCTACGTTTCCGTAAAAATGAAGATTTTCATACGCACAAACACGATCACGAATGATCTAAGTTCAAAAAGAAAGCCACCTAAGAGTGGCTTTCTTTTGGTCTGCTATTTTAAGTCTTGGGCTTTACCATATTGGTCAGCCATCACTTCAACAAACTGATCTAGCTTGATATATTTCTTAATCACAGCATCCACATCTGCCTTGGTCAGTTTTGCAAGCGCTTGATCTCGCTCAGCACGATCCATCAAGGTTTTATTACGCTCTAACTGTCCTGTAAGCATTTTATGAATATTTCGTTCATCTTCTAACGAAGTCACGCGCTTCTTCATAATATCTGCTTTAGCCGCTTCCACTTCCTGCTCAGTTACCCCTTTACTCAATAAATCGGTCAATACCTTATGAACAGATTGCGATACCTGATCAGAACGACCCGCTGTATAGTTCGCTGTAATACTAATCGACCCACTTTCAGTGTCTGAATCTAGATCAAGATCACTCCAAAAACCATAAACAAGCGCATTTTTCTCACGTAATTCCTGAGCCAAACGAGAAGATAACTGTGAGTTACCCATAATATGACTAAGGAGAATCAAGGCAGGTGCATCTTGATGGTAAGCACCTACAGGAATGGTCAGAATACTTTGATAGCTACCAAACTCACGTTGCTCGGATAGAGCATGTACTTTTTCCGCTTTGAATTGGACATACGGCGATGTAATTTTTTGGTATGGCTGTTTCGTTTTCCACTGTCCAAATGCTTTCTGTAAAGTGTTCTGCATTTTCTTCGGATCGAAATCACCTGTCACTGCGATTTGCGCATGATCAGTGACAAAGAATTGATCATAGAATTGCTTAACCTGTGCCTGCGTCGCTTCATTTAACTGCTTCTTGGCAAATTCAGGTTCAAAGTGATAACGTAAATCACCTGGTTGATAGGTTTCAAGTAATCGAGCCAAGGTCATTGAGGCAACGATCGCAGGTTCAGTATACGGTCGATCTAATGCAGATAAGCTTTGATTTTTTGCTAAATCAAATTCTGATTGTGCAAATTTAGGCTGCTTCATGACATCAATAATAAAGTTTAATAAATCTTCAAATTTGTCTTTTTTTGCCTGAATCCCAATCGTCAAACCATTACCATTTGAAGTAATAGATGCTCCACCACTTGCTGCAATCTCTTTATCTGTAATTTCTTGCAATGTATGTTTTTCAGAACCACGCCGCATCAAATAACTGGTTAAATCTAAAGTCACCCCTTTGCCAAACAGTGATTTCTCCGTACCAAAATCTAGGCTAATGGTGGCATAGGTTTTATCATCACGTGTTGTGGTTGGAAATAAAGCATAGCGAATACCATTCTTTAACTCACCACGTTGGATTTTTTGCTCATGTTTCTGTAGCTGCTGCGCAGACTGTGCAACAAACTGAGTGACTTCTTGTTGATAAATCGCAATATCTTTGAATGACTCAGGTTTCTCAGTACCTTGATCTAAAGTCTTTGGTTTATCTTGCGCTTTAAGCGTCATCGCTTTCTTTTGATCTTCAGGTGTTGGCTGAATATCACCTGAAATACGATGAGATGACACTAAAAATTGTTTTAGTATTTGGTTTGCATCATTCAATTTTAAATCTTGAATGGCTTGTAAATCTTTAAAATACTGATCCCACTGCCCATGAGAAGAAACGGCGTAATCACTGAGACGAGAACCCAAAGCAACGGCATCATTTGCAATCGTATCAGCCGTATTTTGAGTAATGATTTTGATACGTTGTAATTCTGCATCTGTAAATGCTTGGCTATTCTCAACGCCATCAATCAAAGCATCTTCGACTTTCTTCGCATCATGATTCGGCGCATAAACAGCACCCATAAAGACCAAATTAAAATCTTGGTCTAACCATGTTATCGATTGCACAGCCGTACTCATCCCTGTTTCCACCATGCTCTTATACAGCGTACCACTAGGCTGCATGGTATACAGTGCAGGTGCAAGTGCCAAAGCTGGCTGTAGTTGTGTATTTTTTCCATTCATATAAATGTGGAATTTAGCGAGGTTGCTGCCCTTTTGCACAGTGAATTTACGCTGCTCAATCTTACTTGAATCTAAGACTGGAACTTGAACAGGTGCAGGTACAGTACGTGCAGGAATCGGACTAAAATATTGATCAATCTTATTCAGTACTTCTACTTTATCAAATTTACCCGAAATCACCATCACAGCGTTATTTGGTGCATACCATGTTCTATAAAACTGATTCAGCTCATTCATCTTGATGGATTTTAATTCTGGTAAATCCCCAATTGGTAATCGACCTAAATATTGATTGCCATAGGCAGCTTTCCACATTTGATCTATCAATACTGGAAAAGATTGATCCATTCGGATCTCACGTTCACGTTTTACAATTTCAATTTCAGAAGGGACAAATTTTTCTTGTAGCACCAATTTATCCATACGCTCAGATTCAAGGTATAGAACTTCATTTAGTGCATTTTTTTCAGGACGAACAATATTCGAATATTTGGTTGAATAATAATCGGTGCTGGCATTGGTCATCAAAGTAAATTGATCCAAGCGACGCTGAAACTCCTCACCTTTGACATTTTGTGTGCCTTTAAAAGCCAAATGTTCGAGTAAATGAGCAAGACCACCTTTCCCTTTAGGATCATTCAGTGAGCCTGTTAAGTACACCGTATTGACATAAACTTTGTTTTCTTTATCGTTTGGCGCAAGGATAACTCTGAAACCATTATCTAATTTGTATTCTTCAATATTTTTTTCACTTTTTACGAGTACTGTCTGAGACCAAGACGTTGCACTCAACCCAATCAAACAAAGTGAGAGCGTAAGCTGCTTAAACCGCATTAACATAGATTATCCAAGTTTTTTTTGGTGATTTAAATAAAAACAACAAGCTATACTAGATAATGGTTTAAATTTTTAATAGTTATGTTTTGAAAAAAGCTGTGTATTTAAACAGCTTTTTTCTATGTTTTTATAGCGGTTTAGTTACAATTTAAATTTCAAGTTCAGCTTGCATATATAGTTTTGCATAACCTGAGATTTCAATGCGTTGTTCAGATTCTATCACACAGTCTAAAATCCCACCTCTCGCAGATGCCTGATAAGCAAAAAGTTGGGTTTGATCAAGTTTTTCAGCCCATAAAGGTGCAATTGCAGTATGAATCGAACCTGTGACAGGGTCTTCATTAATCCCAATTGCAGGGGCAAAATAACGAGATACGCAATCAAACTGACCTTCTCCTCTCGCTGTAATAGCAACATCAGGTTGAGAAGCTGTAATCGCAGTACGTCGTTTCCCTAATTGTTTTAATTTTTCAAAATTAGGTTGTTCATTTAAGACATCATCTACTGTTTCATATTCAACAATATAAGCCTGCGCATTCAAATAAACGGCTTTAAATGGCTTGGTTAAACCATCCCGTAGTTCTTGAGGATATTCAGACACAAGCTCAGCTTTTCGAATAGGAAAATTCATTTTAATCTTGCCATCTGACGCTTGGCTAACCACAAAAATTCCCAAATCGCGCACATGGAACTGAATGGTTTTTGCCATCGTAAAATCTTTAAATAAAATGAAAGCACTCGCTAGTGTCGCATGTCCACAAAATGCAACTTCATCTGTTGGTGAAAACCAACGGATCTCATAATTACCATCATCTATAGTCTTAACAAAAGCCGTCTCGGAAAGGTTATTTTCTAATGCGATATTTTGCATTAAGTTTTCATCTAACCATTGCTCTGTAACAATGACTGCCGCAGGATTACCTTTAAATAGTTCTTGGGTAAAAGCATCAACTTGATACATCTTCATGACATGAGACTCTAAATATTTTTCAGCCATTTTGAACTTTTGGTCTATCAATGGTAGATACAGATTTTTCTAAATTTACAATACACAGCATAATACTCGCAAATTTCTTCTCAATTTAGCTCAAATCACTATCATCAATTATTTTTTATATTCTCATTAAAACCATAACTGAAACTCGTTTAAGTTCAAGCAACTATAACGCGCCTGATATTTCTCAATGAATGAGCGTTTAAAATCTATCTTATTTTTTCTGTTACCCAAAGTGTGATAACGCCTTGAACAACAACGACTCCATCTTCACGCAAAGCCTGCACATTGACATGCAAATCTCCAGTTTTCCAATCTCCTTCAACGACAGCTTTCAATTGAATATCAGTATTCGCTTTAGCTAAATAATCAACTTGCATACCTTTGGGTAACCATCTGAGATGTGCTGGTACTGAAGCTTCTGCAAGAACACCCATGACATATTCCAATCCATTACAAATTGCAATCACATGAACTGTACCAATATGATTTTCTACGCTTTTATTTTTTGACATCCTTGCTTCGCAATAATTGCGTTCAAGTTTACGAATGATGGGATTAACCGTTTGAAAGTAAGGTGCTTTTCGACTCACAATTTTTGAAAGTATGGTTAATCCACCAGGAATATTTTTCAACTTAGCGTAAGCACTTAATACATAGTTTCCTTGCGGACTTATGCTTTTCTTTAAATCTTGAACGAGGGTATTAAATAAATTAGACATTTTACAATTGATCTGAATCAGTTTTAAGCGAGTAAACATATTGAAATCTATGTGGCCCACTTTTACAAAGATGTTATCTGAATATTCAGTTCATTCATTTTTCAAAAAATAAAAAAAGGAGCAGTCAAAACTACTCCTTTAAAAACAATAAAAATGACTCAATCACCCATATGTTCAATGATTGCTTGACCAAATTCAGAACAACGTAACAAAGTTGCATTCGTCATTAAACGCTCAAAATCATAAGTGACCGTTTTCGCTTCGATAGCACCAGAAATACCTTTGATAATGAGATCAGCAGCTTCTGTCCACTCCATATCACGCAACATCATCTCGGCAGACAGGATAATCGAACCAGGGTTGACTTTATCTTGCCCTGCATATTTTGGTGCAGTTCCATGAGTCGCTTCATACACCGCAATTGCCCCACCAATATTGGCACCTGGTGCAATACCGATTCCACCGACTTCAGCAGCAAGTGCATCAGAAATATAGTCACCATTTAAGTTCAATGTTGCAATAACTGAATAATCGACAGGACGCATTAGAATTTGTTGCAAGAACGCATCGGCAATTACATCTTTAATGATGATGTCTTTCCCATTTTTCGGGTTTTTGATTTTTACCCATGGTCCACCATCTAGCAACTCGCCACCGAAACGCTCAATCGCAAGTTCATAGCCCCACTCTTTGAACGCACCTTCGGTGTATTTCATAATATTGCCTTTGTGAACCAAGGTCACAGAAGGTTTATCATTATCAATCGCAAACTGAATGGCTTTGCGCACTAGACGCTGTGTACCTTCTTTTGATACAGGCTTAATCCCAATACCACATCCTTCAGAAAAACGAATCTTGGTCACGCCCATTTCTTCTTTTAGAAATTTAATGACTTTTTTGGCTTCTTCCGAATCTGCTTTCCACTCAATCCCTGCATAAATATCTTCTGAATTTTCACGGAAGATCACCATGTCAGTTGATTCAGGGTGTCGAACAGGTGAAGGAACACCTTTAAACCAACGTACTGGACGCACACAGACATATAAATCAAGTTATTGGCGTAATGCAACGTTCAAAGAACGAATACCACCACCAACAGGTGTGGTTAAAGGCCCTTTAATGGAAACAATAAACTCACGTAGAGCGTCAAAAGTTTCTTCTGGCATGTAACTGCCATAAATTTTGTCTGCTTTTTCACCACAATAGACTTCCATCCATTCAATTGAACGTTTGCCACCGTAGGCTTTTAATACCGCAGCATCTACTACTGCTTTCATAGCTGGTGTAATATCCACACCAATACCATCACCTTCAATAAAAGGGATGATTGGATGATTTGGAACATTCAGTGACAGGTCTGCATTTACTGTGATTTTGTCACCATCTGCAGGAACCACGATCTTCTGATAACCCATTTTGCAGGTTCTCCCTCATGTATTTAGCGATTATCACTATGCCTTCTATGGCATACTTTCGTTTTTATTGCATGAAACAGTTTAGTTCAAAACAGGTTTTTTTGAGATTTATACGGGAAATAACAACATTTTCCGATTAAATAAAAGCCTTTATTGTTATGATGCCGCCCATAGCCAAAGCAGTATACTCATATGAAAATAGTTGTATTTAATAAACCTTTTGACGTTTTGTCACAGTTCCGTGAGGATGAAACACATTTAACTGTTTCACACTTTATTAAAGACCCTGAACTTCGTATCGCAGGTCGTTTAGATCTAGATTCCGAAGGCTTAATGTTTCTTACCGATCATGGAGGGTTAAATCAGTATATTACCCACCCAGAGAATAAGAAATATAAGACTTATCTTGCTCAAGTTGATGGCGATGTTACAGAAGAAGCCATTGAACGACTGCAAAAAGGTGTTGAACTTGCAGATGGTATGACTTTACCAGCCAAAGCACGTAAAGTAGATCAGCCAGAGTGGTTATGGGAACGTACGCCACCTGTACGTTTTCGTGCCAATATTCCAACTACTTGGATCGAACTACAAATCTGTGAAGGACGTAACCGCCAAGTTCGCCGCATGACAGCTGCCGTTGGTTTTCCAACTTTACGTTTGATCCGTACTCAAATTGGTTCGATTGATGTCGTTAAACTTGGTTTAAAACCTGGTGAACAAATCGAAATCGAACCGTTGCTTTATCCTGACTTTAAGGATGTTCCTGCGGATAAACCGTATGAAGGACGTTCTTTTGCGAAAAAATCGCACAATAAGCCGCATTTCTCTCGTGCAAAAGATAAAGCGCGTGAAGAAAAAGGCGAAACGCCTTTTAAAGGGAAGAAAAAAGCAGGTGGTGGCACAACTCGTATTTGGCAAACTGAAGATACAGATAAGCCACGCCGTAAAACCAATGGTACGACTCGTCCAAATACCAAAGCGCCTCGCGGTCGTAACCGCAATGGTCGTTAAGATTTAGTAATATAATCAAAGCTCACGTAAGTGGGCTTTTTTTCATCAAGTTTTGCTCTTGTGACTGTATTTTAATCAGCTCAAAAATAGATAATTTATCTAGTGCATTCTTTTGATGAGGATGTTTTTGATATTAATAAACCTTTCAACACTTCTTTCCTCTTTAGACGGATTAAGTACATCATCCAAATTTTCTAAGGTAGCGTTGATTACAACAATAAGATGTGTCTTTAGACCCCAGTTAGTTAACTTTAATCTTAATGTCCTACTGTCAATTTTTTAAGAATGCCGTTAGTTCAAAAGAAAACAAAAAAGTCGATGCCTAAGCACCGACTTTTCTATATTACCAACTCAAAAATGAGCAATAATTTATTTTAAACAGCAGCAAGAATTGTATTGAATGTCGTACTTGGACGCATGACTGCATTTACTTTATCTGCATCAACGGCGTAGTAACCACCAATATCAACCGCTTTACCTTGCACTTCTGCAAGCTCAGTAGCAATCTTTTGCTCGTTTTCAGCCAATTCTTTAGCCAGTGGTGCAAACTTCGCTTTCAACTCAGCATCTTCATCTTGCGCAGCAAGTGCTTCAGCCCAATACAATGCTAAATAGAAATGGCTACCACGGTTGTCAAGCTCGCCTGTACGACGTGATGGAGACTTGTCATTATCGAGTAATGTACCCGTTGCTTGATCAAGCGTCTTCGCCAACAACTTCGCACGGGCATTGTCTTCTTTAATTCCCATGTCTTCTAAAGAAACTGCAAGTGCAAGGAATTCACCAAGCGAGTCCCAACGCAAGTGGTTTTCTTCAACCAATTGTTGAACATGCTTAGGTGCTGAACCGCCTGCACCAGTCTCATACATACCACCGCCCGCCATTAACGGAACGATTGATAGCATTTTCGCAGAAGTACCCAATTCCATAATCGGGAACAAGTCAGTGAGATAGTCACGTAAAATGTTACCAGTTACAGAAATCGTATCTAAACCACGTGCTACACGTTCAAGTGTATAACGCATCGCACGGACTTGAGACATGATTTGAATATCAAGACCTGAAGTATCATGATCTTTTAAGTATTTTTGTACTTTCTTAATCAATTCATTTTCATGTGGACGATAAGAATCAAGCCAGAAGATCGCAGGCATACCAGAGTTACGCGCACGAGCAACAGTAAGTTTTACCCAATCACGAATCGGAGCATCTTTCACCTGACACATACGCCAAATATCGCCCTCTTCAACGTTTTGAGACATCAACACTTCACCAGTCTCTAGATCAGTGATGTTGGCAATACCTGCTTCTGGTATCTCAAAAGTCTTGTCATGCGAACCGTATTCTTCAGCTTTTTGCGCCATCAAACCGACATTGGGTACTGTACCCATCGTTTTCGGATCGAAATTACCATTCCACTTACAGAAATTGATCATTTCCTGATAAATACGTGCGAATGTTGATTCAGGCATTACAGCTTTACAGTCATACTGCTTACCATCTGCACCCCACATTTTACCGCCACCACGAATCATTGCAGGCATAGATGCATCAACGATCACGTCATTAGGTGAATGGAAGTTGGTGATACCTTTAGCTGAATCTACCATTGCAAGTGCAGGACGATGTTCCTGACACGCATGTAAGTCTTCAATGATTTCTTCACGTAACGAGGTCGGAAGAGTTTCTATTTTTTCATAGAGACCTGCCATACCGTTATTGACGTTAATACCTAACTCATCAAATAACTTACCGTGTTTTTCAAATGCTTCTTTATAGTAAATCTTGACACAGTGACCAAAAACGATTGGATGTGAAACTTTCATCATCGTTGCTTTTACATGCAATGAGAACAAAATGCCTGCTTCACGACAATCTTCAAGCTGCTTTTCATAAAACTCGCAAAGTGCTTGTTTGCTCATAAACATTGAATCAATGATTTCAGCATCTTGCAACGCAACTTTTTGCTTAAGAATGATGCTGTTACCGTTTTTAGTAATCAACTCCATTTTTACATTACGTGCGCGATCAAGTGTCATCGACTTTTCGCCATGATAGAAGTCACCTTCTTCCATATGCGAAACGTGAGTTTGCGACCACTGCTTCCACTCACTCATTGAATGTGGATGCTTTCTAGCGTAGTTCTTAACTGCGGCAGGAGCGCGGCGATCAGAGTTACCTTCACGTAATACAGGATTTACAGCTGAACCCAAGCACTTGCCATAGCGAGTTTTGATCGCTGTTTCTTCTTCAGTTGTTGGGTTTTCTGGATAATCAGGGATTGCATAGCCCTTCGCTTGAAGCTCTTTAATGCATGACATTAACTGAGCAACTGAAGCACTAATATTTGGAAGTTTGATAATATTGGTATCTGGATCTTGTGTGAGACGACCTAGCTCCGCAAGGTTGTTCGTCACTTTCTGCTCATCACTTAGATATTCCGTGAATTCAGCGAGCACGCGTACAGCCACTGAGATGTCACTTTTCACAATCTCAATGCCAGCAGGCTTAGTAAAGGTCTCAATGATCGGCAGCAGTGAGTAGGTCGCTAAAAGCGGTGCCTCGTCAGTCAGTGTGTAAATGATTGTTGACTTTCCACCAGCCATTATATTGCCCCTTGTGTTAGATTAAGTTTCTAGGGGCTAAAAAAGGCTTCGCCCCCTGCAAACCAGTTTGCTTAAATTAGCGTGAGAGTATCAGTCCTGATCGCATCTCAGTCAACGCAATATCCAGTGATAACGACATTTCGCTACGAAATAGTAGGGGCAAGTTCAAGTGTTCACCCCTGCGAACCAGTTTGCTCAATTAAAACTAGAGATTATCAGTATTCATGCTGCTCTCGTCAACGCAATATACTGTATAATGACATTTCGTTAAGAAATACCCAAAATACGTATTGTTTATCAGAGTAAAATATTGCTTTGTGTAATTTCATCTGCTCAATAAGCGTGCTGTTACCGATATCAAAAAGTAGTCAGAATTGCGCTTTTTATCAGATGAGCCCGAAAATAAATTGTTCCTCGTTTCATAACAAAAATAAGCTCAGCTATGAGAATCGGTGTATGAAGCCTATTGGTATTTCACCTTACGAGTGATAACGCTTATTGAGATAGAGAACATTTTTAGATGGCACTAGGCATCGCTAAAATCTCAACAAACCCTAGGTAGAATCAGTTTAAATGCCACACCTTCTGTTTGATTTTCAACTTCGACTGAACCACCATGCAATTGCATAATTGATTTTACAATCGCCAGACCTAAGCCACCTGTTTGAGTCCTTTTGTGCCGACTTTCATCGACTTGATAAAAGCGGTCAAATAAATGTGATAGATGTTTTTCATCAATAAATACGTTATGCGTAACAATTTTGATCACACAATCAGCATCATTCTGTTTTACCTCCAGTGTAATCTCGCCTCCTTCTTTTCCATGTAAAACAGCATTACTCATTAAATTTGCAATTGCTCGCTGTATCCATATTTCATTTGCAACGATATTCAAATCATCCATGACATGGATCACTAATGACATTTCCCTTTCATCAATTAGACAATCAAAATAATCCGTAATATTTTTAATGAGTTGTTTTAGATTCACTGATTTTTTGTCTAATCCATATTCACGATGTTCTGAACGTGCAATAAAAAGCATACTTTCAATCAGTTTAGTCAGACGTTCATACTCTTCTAAATGCGAATACAATAGATTCTCTAATTCATCTGTTGTGCGAGCGTGGGATAACATAATCTGTGTTTGCCCCATCAGATTATTGAGTGGAGTTCTCAACTCATGTGCAATGTCTTCTGAAAACTGCGCTAGTTTTTGATAATCGTCCTGAATTTTATCGAGCATTTGATTCATCGCATGGCTGAGTTGTTGCACCTCAACATTGGTGGACTCTACCTCAATGCGATGATTTAATTTTTGTACATTGATTTTACTGGTCTCTGCGATCAAAACACGCATGGAACGGAACAAATAATGCCCCACCATAAAACCTAACAAACTGGATAACACGATACCTAAGCCACTATAAAATGCGACTTTCCAAAAATATTGACTGAGTATCTGATTCGCTCCATACCACTGCTGCCCTGCAATCAATTGATAATCTTGATTGCCAAACTGAATCGATTTGAAAGCAAAACGTGTTGTTGGATGATGCGTTGTATTATTGCTGTATTGAACTTGCGGAGAATAATTCAACCTAGGAATTTTAATATTTAAAGGATTAATCCGAATCAAGTCTTTGTTTGATTCTTTGACAATAAAAATACTGTCTTCATGCCCCACCATATTTTCATAAAGTTTTGGATATTTTCCTAATATATGAATGGTATGAGCATCGGTCAAAAAGACCTCCATCCGCTTGATACGAGCAGTTAATGCTTTGTCCTGTTGGGTATAAACCATTTCACGAAAGCTTTGATAAGACAAACCGCCAATACTGATAAAAACAACACAAGAAATCAGACTAAAAGCAATACTTAAACGTGAAGCTAAGGACAGTCTATTCATGATTTTCATTGTGTAAATCGACCTTATAGCCCATACCTCTAACGGTATAAATCAGCTTGGGAGCAAAATGATCATCAATCTTGGCTCTTAATCGGCGTATAGCGACATCTACCACATTGGTATCCGTCTCAAAGTTAATATTCCACACCATTGAGGCAATTTGGGTTCGTGTCAGCACTTCACCCCGATGCTGAATTAATAATTGCAGTAGCACAAATTCTTTAGCCGTTAAATCAATTTTACTGTCTGCACGATAGACTTCTCGACTGAGTCGGTTCAAACTCAAATTAGCAATCTGATAGATTTCTTTTTCAACATTTGGCACACGGCGCAATAAGCTCTTGATTCGTGCCAATAACTCGACATAAGAAAAGGGTTTAATGAGGTAATCATCAGCCCC
>Ga0075163_10010040_pt1 | contig 12398 bp, 9 predicted proteins | sample JI1023141ADNA_FD_71478 | JGI IMG/M metagenome (GOLD analysis project Ga0075163, IMG submission 71478) | Wastewater effluent complex algal communities from Wisconsin, to seasonally profile nutrient transformation and Carbon sequestration -... | ecosystem: Engineered > WWTP > Effluent > Algae...
TGGGCGGCACGGGCGCGCCGGGACCGAACAGGCCGACCAGCATCTCGTAGCTGTTCTGCTTGGTGCCGCCGCAATCGCACTGGCGCTCCTCGTACTCGCCGCACGGCGCTTCCTCGGCGCGGAACCGCTTGCGATCGGGACCCGAGAGATACGTCATCGGATCGTCGGACAGCATCTCGTGCTCGAGGCCGAACGCGTGCGCGCTCTCCTGTCCGATCACCGAGCAGATCAGATCCGCGTTGCTGCCCCAGACATCGAACACGAAGCTGATCGCGTTCGGGATCTCGTTGCAGGTGAACGGCGCGATGCCGCCCGCGTTCGGGGAGTCGTTGCGGAGGTCCGTGTTCTTGCCGCCGACCATCACCTCGTAGTGCGGATCGTTGAACGGATCGACGTCGGTGACCTCGATGTTGTACGGCCGGTAGGTCTCGCGGACGCACGCCATCACGCTGGCCCACACCTGATCGCCGCGGGTGAACGCGCCGATCGTGGTGGTCGCGAACGACGAGATCGACGACGTGTTGGTGCTCGAGTTGTCCTCGGAGCCGCGGTTGATCGGGCAGCCGATGCCCTCGGGGCAGCGATGCACGAACAGCTTGCGCGAGGTCGGAGCCGCGGCCACCGCCTGCTGCTTGCGCGGCGTCTTGGTGATCGGTTGCTTGATCACCATCGGCCTGTACGACGCCTCGCCGGGCTCGGCCCATCCCGGCACGCTCGTTCCCACGCCGGAGATCAACGTCAGAGCAAGTCCTAGGGCACGCGGCTGCATATCTGTATTAGCTCCTACGACGACGACGCCCGAACAGCAATGAGGCAAACACCAATCCAAGTGTGACGGGGGCCCCAGCTCCACCCGCGGCGTTGCAACCGCCGTTCTCGTCGTAGCCGGGGAAGCAGACGCCCATCTCGGTGGCCTCCCCGGCGTCGAGACAGCCGAAACCGTCGGGGCACTGGCTCTGGCCGAGCGCACACGGCTCGACGCAGTAGGCGCCGTCGGTGGTGGTCGCGCACGAGCCGGAGGCGCAATCGACGCCGTCGCCGCACGCCGCGCCGAGCCCGCCATCGGCGCTCGGGCCGGGAGCGCAGCGGCTGGCGATGCAGACGTCGGTAGCTGCCGGGCAGTCGCTGTCGGTCGCGCACGGCGGCGTCATGACCGCGCGGCTGATGGCGACGGTCGGCGTGTTGACGATGTCGTACGCGATCACCTTGATCTCGTGCTCGCCCATCGTCAGGTCCTCGGGGGTGGCGAAGCTCCACGGCGCCTGCGTCAGCGTCTTGGTGAGCCGGCCATCGAGGTAGAGCTCGACGCGCGAGATGCCCATGTCATCGGTCACGCCGGCGACGATCGTGAACCCGGCGGTGACCGACTGGCCCTCGCGCGGGTTGGTGATCGCGACGGTCGGCGGCGTCGGCGTGCCGTCGCCGAACAGCTCGCGCAGCATCGCCACCGAGTTCTGCGTCGGGCCGGTGTTGCACGAGCACTCGCGGACCTGCTTGGTGGTACCGGTGCAGGTCTCGCCGTTCGGGCCATAGCCGCCCGAGCAATCGCTGCCGCAGGTGACGTCGGCATCCTTGAAGTGCCGGCGATTGGCGTACGCGTAGTACGTCATCGGGTCGCTCGCGTCGGTGACGTGATCGAGCGCCCACGAGTGCGCGATCTCCTGCGCGGCGGTCGCGCACAGCTCGTTGACGTTGTTGCCCCAGACATCGAACACGAACACCAGCGAGCTCGGGATCGTGCCGCACGTCGCGGGAGACACGCCGCCGGTGCCGAGATCGAAGCCGAGCTGGGTGGGCGTGCCGCCGACCATGATCTCGTAGTGCGGCATCTCGCCGGGATCCTGATCGGTGATCACGACGTTGAACGGCGCGAACACTTCCTTCACGCACGCCAGGGTCTCGCTCCACACCTGCTCGCTGCGCGAGAACGGCGACAGCGTGCCGCCACCGGCCGCGCCGCACGAGGTGCCTTCGCGACACACGATCGACGACTGATCGGGTGACATGCTCGAGTTGGTCGAGCCGCGGCGCACCGTGCACGAGCTGCCCTTGCAGCGGTGCAGGTAGACGATGTTCGAGTTGACGACGTACTGGACGTCGGGGTGCTGGTCCTCCCAGATCCGCGCGACCTTCAGCGTCTTCTGCACGAGGTCGTCGCCCGACTCGTCGAGCGAGTCGCCCTGCCCGGGCGTCACCGTCTCGAACACGACGTCGGCCTGAGCGCGCGCGGATCCCGCGAGACACAGCGCGAGGACGGCCAACGTGCGCTTCATGATGTTCGTGATACGCGTCGTAACTCCATAAAACTACTGGCTGTTTAAGTAGCCACTGCGCAGGACTGTCCACCCCAGTCATCTCGCACCGCGGCAAGCACGCGAGATGCGCGAGCGATTCGCGATGGCTCGTCGAGTAGCCACCGGGATCGAGCTCCCAAAAAAAATCGCCGGCGTGCTGGGTGAGCAGAGCGCCGGCGATTCCAGGTCGCGAACCCGCGACCGACTTCTTATCGGGACTAGGTCCCGAGCCCTTATCGGGACTAGGTCCCGAGCCCTTATCGGGACTAGGTCCCGAGCCCTTATCGGGACTAGGTCCCGAGCCCTTATCGGGACTAGGTCCCGAGCCCTGAGCCCTTATCGGGACTAGGTCCCGAGCCCTTATCGGGACTAGGTCCCGAGCCCGTTAGCTCCGGCGACGCCGGCGCGTGATCCACAGCGCCGCGATGCCGAGGAGCAGGAACGTCGGCGCGGCCTTGCCGCCGCCGTTCGTGCCGACGTTGCAGATGCCTTCGCTGGTGGACGGCCAGCACACGGCCGAGCCGGTGTTGCCGAGGCACTCGAAGCCGCTCGGGCAGGCGTCGAGCGCCGGGTCGCAGGCTTCGACGCAGAGCTGGGTGCCCGCGCCGTCGTTCGCGCACTGACCCGACGAGCAATCGGGGTTGCCGCCGCAGGTGGTGCCGAGCCCGCCCTGCGCGCCGCCGCCGAGGATGCAGCGGCCCTGGAGGCAGACGTTGCCCGACGGGCAGTCGCCGTCGACGACGCACGAGTTGCCGAGCGTTGCCATGATCATCTGCTTCGCGGGGGTTCCCGAGAAGTCGTAGGCGGTGACCTCGATCATGTGGCTGCCCTGGCCGAGCGCGGTGGGGGCGGCCCACGCGTACGGCTTCGCCGTCTTGGTATCGATCAGCTGGTTGTCGATGCGGAGCTCGACCGTGGCGACGCCGACGTCGTCCTCGATCTGCGCCTGGATCGGGAAGCCCATCGGCAGGCCGGTCGAGTTCGCCATCGGCGACGTGATCGTCACGGTCGGCGGGGTGGGCGTGTTGCCACCGAAGGTGTCGAAGATCTCGGCGAAGCTGTTCAGCTTGCCGCCGGTGTACGAGCAGTCGCACTGCCGCGCCGAGAACTCGCCGCACGAGCCGGGCTCGTTCATGAAGTTCTTCCGCGCCGGACCCGACTGCAGGTACGTCATCGGGTCGCGGTTATCGAACTTGTGGTCGAGGCCCCACGCGTGCGCGGTCTCCTGCGCGACCGTCCAGCAGATGTCGTTGACGTCGCCGTTGTAGACGTTCGCGAACGAGAACGTGATCGCGTTCGGCAGGTAGCCGCACGCGAACGGCGCCACGCCACCGACGCCCTGCGGCTGGCCGATGTTCTGCGGAACGCCGGCGACGATCGCCATGTGGTAGTTGCCCGAGGCCGGGCGCGTCGTCACGATCTGGACGCCGAACGGCGAGTACGTCTGCTTGACGCAATCGACGACCTGCTGCCAGACCGCGTCCGAGTACGCGAACGGCTGCACCGTCGCCGAGTTGCTGCCGAGGATGCTCGACTTGTTGGCCAGCGAGTTCTCCTGGCCACGGGTCAGCGCGCAGCCGCCGCCGGCCTTGCAGTTGTTGAGGTAGATGACGTTCGAGAAGCCGGCCGCGGCCTGGACCTCCTCGAAGCCGTTGTACGACGGCATGTCGTCGACCCACTGCTTGGTGCGGAGCGGCTTGCTCCACGGCGTCTCGAGTGGGTTCTCCGAGAGATCCAGACCGCCGTTCGAGCCTTCCGCAGCAGCCAGCCCGGTGAGGGCAAAGAGCAGAGAGACGGCGATGGTTCCCTTCATGGACGCGCGTTGTAGTGCAGCGTGCATCCCGGCGATAGCTGTCGCTTCCTGGCTTCGACTTGTGCCGTTGAGATGTGACGTCCGCACGTCTTAGCGACGTCGACATGACACCCATAGCTGGCTTGAATTGCTAGAGAAGTGACGAGGTAACAACGAAGGCGATGTATGCGGCGACGAGCAGCGCGCCCTCACCGCGAGTGATCTTCCGGGCGCCTCGCAGGGTCAGGATGCCCAGCAGGGTGATCGCTACCAGGCCGATCAACTCCACCGCGTGCATCGGTTGTGACAGCTCGATCGGCTCGAGGTACGCGGTGATCCCGAGGACGAGGAACACGTTCAGCAGGTTCGAGCCGATCACCGACCCGATCGCGAGCGCCGAGTGACCGCGCGACGCGGCGACCAGCGATCCGATCAGCTCGGGGAGCGCGCAGCCGAGCGAGATCACCGTCAGCCCGAGCATGCGCTCGCTCATCCCGACCTCTGCGGCGATCCCGCGACCGCCTCGCACGAACATGTCGGAGCCGGCGACCAGCAACACCAGGCCGCAGATCGTGATCACCGCGGCGATGCCGAACGACGTCCGCGGGCGGGCCTTGCCGCCGACCTGCGCGCCGCTGTCGGCGGGCGAGCCCTCCTCCTCCTCGTCCTGTTCGAGCCGCGCCGACACCGTGAGCGTCAGGATGGTGAACACCATCGCGCAGCCGATCAGCACGAGCCCTTCGAACCGCGACAGCACGCCGTTCCACAGCAGCAGCGGCACGGCCACCGCCGAGCCGAGCAGCACCGGCACCTCGCGCTTGATGATGCGGCCATCGACGGTGGGCGGCGCGATCAGCGCGGTCAGCCCGAGGATCAGCGAGATGTTGGCGGCGCACGATCCGATCACGGTGCCGAGCGCGATCGCCGGGTGATGCGTCAACGCGGTCTTGGTCGCCACCGCGAGCTCGGGCGCCGAGGTGCCATACGCGACGACGGTCAGCCCGATGACGAGCGGCTTGACGCCGAACGCGCGCGCGACGGCACCGGAGCCACGGATCAGCCAGTCGGCGCCCCAGTACAGCACCGCGATGCCGACCAGGACCAGGATGCTATCGACGGCGATGCCCACGGGCTGGGCGACAGCCTACGCTAGCGAGGTGCGGCCGAGCCAGTACCCGCGGGTGCTACGAGCCGCCGCCGAACTTCTTGCCGCCGCCGGTGCGCGCGAGAAACCGCGCGTGGTGCTCGAGCTCGTCGAGCTTGTGGATGTCGTTGCTGTCGTAGACGCCGCGGATCGTCAGGTTGCCGTCGACCAGCAGGAAGTACCCGCTGTGGACGATGTTCGGCGTGCCGGGCTTGCTGTCGCCATCCTTGTCCATCGTGGTCATCAGCGGGCCGGTGATCAGCGCCGTGATCTTGTCCTTGGGCCCGGTGAGGAATCGCCACCGCTCCGCCTCGGCCTTGTAGCGTTTCCCGAACTCGGTGAGCCGGCTCGGCGTATCGAACTCGGGATCGACGGTGATCGACACCATCTTGATGCCGGCGCCGCGCGGATCCTGGGTCTTGTCCTGCAGGCGCTGGGTCTTCATCGCGATCACCGGGCAGATCGTGTCGCAGCGGGTGAAGATGAAGTTGATCACCGTCGGGTGGCCGCGCAGGGCTTCCTCGGTGAACGGCTGGCCGTCTTGGTCGATCAGCGCGAACGCCGGGACCTGGCCGAGGTCCGGCAGCTTCGGGTCGATCTCGCGGGTGGCGTAGGCGAACCCGAGTACGCCGCAGGCGAGGCCGATAACGCCCAGCATCGCGAGCAACACCCGGCGTCCCTTGTGGCCCTTGGGGGGCGTGCGTGCGGCGAGGTCGTCGGAAGCAGCCAGCTCGGCCATGCCCGCAACCTCGCAGATCGATCACGGGTTTGCACCCCCTAGATGCTGCGGCAGTCTGCCGCGCGGCGCGTAACCAGGCCTATCATCCGGCGTAGAGGGCCCGGCACCGTCATGGCAGACATACCTTCGCGTGAGATCACGCCACCCGACGTCTACTTAAACCGTCGGAACTTCTTGCGCGGCGGCATCGTCGCCGCGGGCGCCGTGGGCTCCGGGCTGCTCTACCGCCGGATCAACCAGGTCGAGATCGTCGAGTCGAACAGCGCGCAGCTGCCCGGCCTCGTCAAGGCGACCCAGGCGCCGTACATCACGCCTCCCGATCCGACCAAGGGCGGGCTCGAGCAGCTGACGCCCGAGCTCAAGGTCACCAACTACAATAACTTCTACGAGTTCACGACCAACAAGGACGGCGTCGCGAAGGCCGCGGCCGGGTTCGACACCAAGGACTGGAAGCTCGAGGTCACCGGCCTGTGCCACAAGCCGCGGACGTTCGACCTCGCGGACATCCTCAAGATCGCGCCGCCCGAGGAGCGGATCTTCCGGTTCCGCTGCGTCGAGGCGTGGTCGATGGTGATCCCGTGGGCGGGGTTCTCGCTCTCCAAGCTGCTCGCGCTGGTCGAGCCGATGGGCGACGCGAAGTACGTCCATTTCAACACGCTCGCCGATCCGAAGCGGATGCCCGGCCTGTCGGATCCGATCCTCAAGTGGCCGTACAGCGAGGGCTACACGATGCCCGAGGCGATGCACCCGCTGTGCACGCTGACCACCGGGCTCTACGGCAAGGAGCTGCCGCCGCAGAACGGCGCGCCGATCCGGATCATCGTGCCGTGGAAGTACGGCTTCAAGAACATCAAGTCGATCGTCAAGCTCGAGCTGACGGCGACCAAGCCGGCGACGAGCTGGAACGAGTACGGCTCCGACGAGTACGGCTTCTACGGCAACGTCAACCCGACGCACGATCACCCGCGGTGGAGTCAGGCCACCGAGCAACGGATCGGGGAATCGGGTCGCCGCAAGACGCTCATGTTCAACGGCTACGCCGACCAGGTCGCGAGCCTCTACACGGGACTGGATCTCCATGCCAACTTCTAGTGCGCAGGAGCTGCCCGCCACGGCGGTGCGCCCCGAGCTGCCCGTCGTCGACAGCGCGCTGCTCAAGTGGGTCGTGATCGTCGGCGGTGCCGTGCCCGGCCTGTTGTTGCTGTGGGATGCGCTGCAGAACCAGCTCGGCGTCAACGACATCAACTTCGCGATCCGCTCGACCGGCATGCTCGGGCTCGTGTTCATGACGCTGTCGCTGGTGATCACGCCGATCCGGCGGCTCACCGGGTGGAACGCGATCCTCGGCAGCCGCCGCAACCTCGGGGTCTACGGCTTCCTCTACATCGCCGCGCACTTCACGATCTTCTTCCTCTACGACCGCGACGGCTCGGTGGGCTCGACGCTGAACGAGATCGTCGAGCGCGTCTATCTGTGGTTCGGCACCGCGTCGCTGGTGATCATGATCCCGCTGTCGCTGACGTCGTTCGATCTGATGGTCACGAAGCTCGGACCGAAGCGCTGGAAGCTGCTGCACCGCCTCGCGTACGTCGCGGTGCTGTGCGGCATGGTCCACTACTACCTGCTGCTCAAGGCCGACAAGTTCAACGCGATCGTGTTCTTCACCGTGTTCGGTGGCTTGATGCTCTACCGGATCGTTCGCCACTACGCGGACCTCCACGCCGAGATCGCCGAGACCAAGGCCAAGCTGTCGGCGGCGAAGAAGACGGTGAAGGGCGCGAACAAGAAGAAGTTCTGGAGCGGCGACCTGCGCGTCGCGCGGATCTTCGACGAGACCCACAACGTCAAGACGTTCCGCATGGTGCCGCTCGACGGCGGCGCGCTTCCGTTCGAGGCGCACGCCGGGCAGTACATCAACCTCATGCTGACGATCGACGGCAAGCGCGTGAACCGCTCGTACACGATCAGCTCGTCGCCCACGCGCAACGCCTACGTCGAGATCAGCGTCAAGCGCGACGGCCTCGCGTCGAAGTTCCTGCACGCGACGATCAAGGAAGGCGACACCATCAAGGTCGGCGCCGCGGCCGGCAAGTTCTACTTCGCGGGCACCGAGTCGAAGCGCGTGATCCTGGTCGCCGGTGGCGTCGGCATCACGCCGATGATGGCGGTGATTCGCTCGCTCACCGATCGCGCGTGGCCGGGCGACATGTTCCTGATCTTCGCGGTCAAGGAGCGCAAGGACGTGGTGTACGAGCGCGAGCTCGAGTACCTCACGGCGCGGCACCCGAACCTCCACGTGCGGATCACGCTGACCGCCGACGCCGAGGCGCAGCCGGGCGGCCTGTGGGACGGCACGCGCGGCCGGATCTCGAAGGCGATGGTCGAGGCGTTCGTGCCGGGGCCGCTGAAGGGTTCCGACGATGGCCGGGTGATGCTGTGCGGTCCGGAACCGCAGATGACCGCGGCGCGGAAGGTCTTCGTCGACGAGCTCCGCGTGCCGAACGAGCTGGTGCACGAGGAAGCGTTCGTCTCGCCGCCGACGCCGAAGGATGAAGACGCGGCCGCTGCGGCGATGATGGCGCCGGCCACCGAGGCGGCGGATGCGGCGGGCGAGTTCACGCTGACCTTCAAGCGCTCGGGCAAGCAGGTCGAGACCGTCGGGCTGACCGTGCTCGAGGCGGCCGAGGACAACGAGATCGCGATCCCGTTCGAGTGCCGCTCGGGCATCTGCGGCCAGTGCAAGTGCAAGCTGGTCTCGGGCCGCGTGGTGATGGACTCTCAGGATGCGCTCACGGCGTCGGACAAGGCGAAGGGGCTGATCCTCGCGTGTCAGGCGCGGCCGACGCAGAATTGCGAGATCGAAGCATGAGGACCTCCATCGTCTTGTCGACCGCGCTGCTCGGGAGCTGTCACCCGAAAGGGGACATGGAGCAGCAATGTCACGACGCCGTCGAGCACTGGCGCACGGTGTCGACGATGCCGATGCGCGAAGGTGACGTGCAGATGTTCATGGGCGCGTGCCTGAACTGGAAGTCGGCGACGGTCGATTGCCTCAAGGCGAGCAAGCACGACGACGACATCAAGAAGTGCCGCGACATGGAGAGGTGATCAGGGCGTCGTGGCGGCCGCGAGGTTCTGCGGCGCCGAGTCCGTCGAGATCAGCCAGTCGAACACGGTGTCCGTGTGATCGACGCAGTTGCCGAGCGCGCCATCCGGCTTGCGGTGCACGCTCTTGTCCTCGGGGACGGTGATGTTCTCGCGCGTGATCGGCGTGCCGTCGCAGACGTACGTGCCGTCGAGCTGGGTGGCGCCGGCGACGTAGCACAGCGCATCGATCGCGAGGCCGTTCTGCTTGAGCACGAGGCTGCCCTGATCGCCGATCCCGACGAGGAGCGTGGCATCGGCGGCGACGGCATCGTTGTAGCCGGTGCCGCCGATCAGGAAGTGACCGTGCGCCGGGATGACCTGATTGCCGCCGGTGAAGTGCGTGCTGTAGACCGCCGCGGTGTCCGCGCGGAACTCGAGCGCGAAGGCGGGGGTCAGGGTGATCGGCGAGTCGGTCGGGTTGTAGAGCTCGACGAGGTCGTCGTTCTGGCCGGCCGAGCCGCGCGCGCGCATCTCGCTGATCAGGAGGTGCGAGGTCGCCGACGCCGCGCAGTCGACGGGATCGCACGCGCTCGCGCTGCACGACGCCGACTGGAAGCAGTCGCCCGCGTCGAGGCACTCGACGCACGTCCCGTCACCATCGCAGATGCCGGCGGTGCACTCGGTGCGTGCGGTCTCCGGCGCGACGACCAGCGTGCCGTCCTGGCATCCCGTGACGTTGCACTCCTGCCCGCCGCCGTGGTCGGCGTCGTCGTTGACCAGCATGACGTTGCCGGCGCCATCGCAGACCTCGCGCTTGCAGTCGTCGAGCGTCTGCTGCTCGGCGTCGCCGGCGGGTGCGACGCCTTCCCCGCACACCCCACCGGTGCAGGTCGCGGTCAGGCAGGGAGCTGCGGTGGGGCAGTCCGCGATCGTGACGCACGCGTCGTCGCCGCCACCACCACACGCCCCGAGGACGAGCACGAACGTGAAGCACTTCATGCGCCGAGGGTACCCGGGCCGCGACGGTGAACGCCAATGTATGATCGATGTGTGGGCGATCACGATATCGACGCACGCGACGGTCTGACGCGACTCGAGCGCGTGATCCTGTGGCAGCTCCGCGAGACCACCAAGGAGCGCGGCGGCGCCAACGTGCCGACCGCGATGCTGTACGGCCGCGTGATCGAGCACGTCGACGTCTCGGTCGAGGAGTTTCAGCGCACGTTGCAGCGGCTGATGGGGAAGCTCGGCGGTCGCTAGATCGCTGCGCCGAGGCGTTTCACGCGGTCGTAGAGGAGCGGCTTCAGCCAATCGTCGCGGAGCGCGAGCTGGTACATCGCGAGCGCCTGCTTCGGGCGGTGCAGCGCCTCGAGGGCGACGCCGGCCACCGCACAGCGATCGCCGGGCTCGTCCTCCCACGTCCGGACCTCCTTGGTGCGGGTCTCGCGGAGGCGCGCGAGCGTGAACGACGGCCGCAGCTCGGCGAGCAGCTCCCCGTAGTGCCACGGGTGATCGGCGAGCCGGATCACGCCGGCGTGATCGCCGAGGAGGCGATCGGCGAGCTGGCGATCGCCGGCCCGAAACGCGAGCTCGGCGGCGGTGACGTGGGTGAGCGGGGCCGCGCTCGCGAGGATGTAGGGCGCGAGCGGGATCACCAGCTCGGGGCGATGCGTGATGCCGGCGTGGCCGAGGATGACGGGCAGGGTGACGTCGTCGATCTCGCGGTCGAGCGCGGAGCGCAGGATGCCGGCAAGGCTCGCGGGATCGATCGTCGCGAAGTCGAGGCCGGCCTCGTCGAGGCCGCGGAACCGGCCGACCAGGTCGCGCGGGCCGTCGTCGTACCAGTCGTGCGCGAGCAGCAGCCGCACGGTGCCGCGCGGGGCGACGGTGGTACCCATCTCGCGCGCGAGCTCGAGCACGAAGTCGCGGACGTGGGTCTCGAGCTGGAGGTCCTCGTGCGCGTAGACGTTGAAGACCAGGATCGCGAACGTGTCGGTGAGCGCGATCAGGCAGCGACCGACCACGCGGCCGTCGCGCTTCGCGTAGATCACGCGCTTGTTGACGTCCGCCGCGTTGGCGACGACGGAGAAGAAGTTGCCGCCACCCGGGGACAGGCAGGTGCCGAAGTGCGCGCCCATCGCGAACACCTCGATCGGATCGCCGGTGAGCTCGAGCGTGAGGTCGCCGACCACGCGCGGCGTGTCGTCCAGCCACGGTGCGGGTTCGATGTTCGCGCGGCGGAGCTCGGCGAGGAACGCGCGGTTCGCGGGCTCGTCGCGCAGGTCCCATGGCCGGTCGCCGGAGCGCGCGCGGATCAACCGGCCGGCGAGCTCGCGCGCGCGCTCGTCGAGGGACAGCACCGCGACCAGCAACGCGAGCGTCTTCGGCGCCTCGGCCCACGCGGGTAAGGAGGTCAACCCGACCGCACGAACGATGCGCTCGCTCGCGCCGTCGGTGATCGCGCGCGTGAACCGCGCCATGCCGATGTCGCGCGCACTGCGCTCGAGCTTCGCGGTGAGGTTGGCGAGGCGCGCCGGCGAGGGCGGCTTGGGGTTCGCGAGCCGGTCCTCGAGGTTCGCGAGCCGCTTCGCGGCACCCGGCCGGTCGAGCCGCAGCCGCAGCGCGGCGATCTCCTCGCGCAGCGCCGCGGGATCGGGGAGGTCGTCGGCGAGCCGCTTCGCCGCCGTGCGCTCGGCCTCCGGATCGACGCTGGCGAGCGCGTGCAGCGCGGGGTGCAGCGCCGCGGGGTAGGCCGCGATCCACGGGCTGTCGACCTCGCGGGCCAGCCGCGGCCACTTCGATCGCGGAAGCAGCGCGAGCATCTCGCCGATCGAGGACAGCGACTCGGCCTGATTGTCCTCGATCGCGGAACGGATCAGCCAGAGTCCCCCGGTCGCCGCGGCGTGCTCGATCAGCGAGCACAACGCCTTGGTCGTCGCGTTTCTCCACTCGCCGGTCGCGTCGAGCAAGCGCTTCGCGAACGCGGTGATGTCGGCGGTCGACTCCGCGATCGCGAGGATCGCACGCCCGAGCTCGACGAGCATCCAGCCATCGAGGCCGCGTGTGGCCGTGGTGACCTCGGCAACGCGGGCCTCGTCGAGCCCGGCCACGAGCCAGGAGCCCGCGCGGTCGAGATCGCTGCCGGTGACCGGGCCGGCCCACGCGAGCGCGACCAGCACGCGGATCGCGCGCTGCACGTCGACCCGGCGCTTCGCGTGGTCGAGGATGTCCGATTCGATGTACTGCCGATGATCCGAGTCGAGCACGCCCTTCCACGGGTCGAGGAGGGAGAGCGGCGCGCCGTCGTCGAGCGCCGCCGCGAGCGCATCCCACACCCACTCG
>Ga0075163_10010041_pt1 | contig 12398 bp, 12 predicted proteins | sample JI1023141ADNA_FD_71478 | JGI IMG/M metagenome (GOLD analysis project Ga0075163, IMG submission 71478) | Wastewater effluent complex algal communities from Wisconsin, to seasonally profile nutrient transformation and Carbon sequestration -... | ecosystem: Engineered > WWTP > Effluent > Algae...
TGAGCAGTTTAGAAGGAAGTACATTGGGTGTTTGGATTTCTCACGGAGAAGGCAAATTTAATTTGCCAGAGGCAGAAGAAAACTATAATATCTGCGCTAAATATGCTTACGAAGCTTATCCAGCAAACCCAAATGGATCTGACTATAACACGGCAATGATGAACTCTAAAGATGGAAGACATCTAGTAATGATGCCACACATAGAAAGAAGTATTTTCCAGTGGAACTGGGCGAATTACCCAAATGGAAGACAAGACGAAGTTTCTCCTTGGTTGGAAGCTTTTGAGAATGCTTACAATTGGTTGGAAAACATTGTTTAAGTTTTGTTAAATATTGCATATGTCGTTAGAATTTTGTACCTTTGTTTAACTTTTAGGGAAATAATTTAAACTAAAAGAATTAAAATAAATAAACAATTTATTCGTTTACAAAATAAAAGACAAAACAATGAAAACAAAAATTTCAATTTTATTATTAATGATAGCTTTTGCATTTAGCGCAACAGCTCAAAGTATTGGCAACTACATAGATGTAGTGTATTTAAAAAATGGTAGCATGATTAAAGGTGTTATTGTAGAACAGGTTCCTGGAAAAACTATTAAAATTAAGACAGCAGACGGAAGCGAATTTGTTTATCCAATAGACGATGTAGAAAAATTTACACGAGAAGAAGTAGTTACTAAGAATAATGACAAATCTCATTTTAGTAGAGCTAAGCAATGGATGAATGGAGATTATAAGCAAAAAGATAAAGGATATTTTGCAGAAATAGAAATGTTGGGCAATACTACTGCGTATGCAGTGCGTGTAACCCAAGGTTACAAATTTGGAAAAATGGGTTATTTAGGTGTAGGTTTAGGTTTAGAAAATACTAAAATAAATTATGGCGAAAGATTGCCAGAGTTAAGTTTAAATCTGGTTTATGCAGGCGATTTATTGAATAGAAAAGTTACACCTTTTTACCAAATAGAAGCAGGTTATGGTTTTTCTTTAGACAGATATGGATACAACAGAAACTTATTGAACGGACATAATTTTGGAATGGGTGGTATTTTTGGTAAAAACATAGAAGAAGATTATATTTATGAAGAAAACTATGGCTCTACTATAAACTATGGTGGACCTCAAGGTGCATTGGTTTTAGGAGTAAAAATTCATACGCAGAAAAAAGTTTATTTTAAACTTGGCTTAGATGCAAGAATTACTAGTAATTTTTCTGATGTACACTACGTAACATACGATGAGTTTTGGGAAGTAGCAGGAACATCAAAAGGAAAAGAATTTAATGTTAAACCTGGAATAGGAGCAAGATTTGCTTTTGGTTTTTAATAACATTAAAGGATTTAAATAATAAAAAAGGAGCTCAATGGCTCCTTTTTTTATGTCAAAAACTAAAGTTTAGTTTCGTAAATCTTCGCCCCAGTTTAGTTTTTCTTTTATGGCATTTAGAAAATTCATATCGTTAAGTCTTACTAAATGAGCTTGAAAAGGTGCTTTTTTAATAGCTATTTCAAAAGAATTATCTATAGTTTCTACTCTTGAGTCTAAAGTTGCCAAAAACTTTTTAGAACGACCTTCTATATGAAACGAAAGTACTACATTGTCTGAAACTACTAGCGGTCTAACGTTTAAGTTATGAGGAGCCACAGGTGTAATAATAAAATTATCGTTGTTTGGGTAAATTATAGGTCCGCCGCAGCTTAAAGAATAACCTGTAGAACCTGTAGCAGTAGAAATAATGAGTCCGTCTGCCCAATAGGAGTTTAGGTGTTGACCGTTTAAATAAGTGTGAACCGTAATCATAGAAGAAGTATCGCTTCTTTGTATGGTAAACTCGTTTAGCGCAAAAGGAGATTTTTCGAATAAAGGATGATTGGCTTCGACTGTTAGCATATTTCTTTTATCAACCACATACGTTCCTGCTACAAGTGCTTCTACCAATTCTGTAATTTTTTCTAGTGGAATAGAAGCCAAAAAGCCTAACCTACCCATGTTTATTCCCACTATTGGCGTTTCGTGCTCGCCTACCCAACTTACGGTGTCAAGTATAGTGCCATCGCCACCAAGGCTAAAAACAAATTCTATATTTTCGTCTAAGTCTTCTTTTTGAAGAAATGTTTTTACAGTTAAATTTATACCTAAAGCATTTTTTAAATGATCTTTGAAAGGTTTGTAAACTATAACCTCAATGTTTTTTTCTTCTAGAAGTTTAAAAAGTAGCTCAACGCCTTCTTTTACTTCAATTTTTAGTTTTCTTCCGTATATTGCTACTTGCATTTTACAAAGATACTAAGAAATTAAAATAGAAATCGTGAAATTAGTGGACTTGATATTTTAAACGTTAATGTAGTTCATTAAAGCATCATAACGCTCCTTTAAATGATCTATTTGTTCTGCGTGATGAAAAACTTGGGTAATATTATAATTATATCTTTCAAAAGTGGCAAGTATATAAGTTAAATCTAAGGTGTTTACTTTTATAGTTACATATATACTGCTGTAGTCATTGTTTACTGGCGATGTAGAAACACTAAGTACCATACTTTTGTTAGATTCTATAAGGCGTGTAATTTCGGCAAGTGAATAATTTATAGTTTCTACTTCTAGAACAAAAATGCCACCAGTTTCTCTAGCAAAATTGTATTGATGCAGGTTTTCAATAAGGCTTTTTGGAGAAATGAGGCCTAAATAGTTTTCGTCTTTGTCTATAACGGGCAAAACTGAAGAAGTACTTTCAAAGCCAAGTTTCATTACATCAAAAATGTGTAAATTTTCTTGAGCTGCTATTTTTAAGAGCGGAAAACCTAAAGAATCTATAATTAAAGTATCATCTAGTTCTAAAAGCTGCTCTTCTGAAACAATTCCCAATAATTTTTGATTTTCCACTACAGGCAAATGATAGACTTTAAATTCTTCCATTAATTCTAAAGCAAACATAATATTGTCTGTAGGCTTTAAATACGGTATGCTATCTTCTATGGCGAATTTTGCTATCATTATTTCTCTTTTTTATATATAGACGCTAAAAAGCTACTTAGTATTGTGTTAAACTCATCTGGTCTTTCCATCATGGCAGCATGACCGCATTTGTCTATAAATGTTAAGCTAGCATTAGGCAGTAAGCTTTCAAACTCTTCTGCTACAAATGGGGGAGTTATTGTATCATTTTGACCCCAAATTAATTTTACTGGCACATTAAGTTTATGAAGTTCAGTTCTTAAATTGTGGCGCACAGCAGATTTTGCCATCGTTACTATTTTAATTGCTTTGCTTCTATTATTTACAGTTTCAAAAACTTCATTTACCAGTTCGTCTGTAGCATTTGATGGGTCGTAAAAAGTAAGTGCAGTTTTGGCACGTATATATTCTTTGTCTTCTTTTTTAGGATAGGAGTCTCCCAAAGAGTTTTCAAAAAGACCAGAGCTGCCTGTCAAAATTAAAGAGTTTACATTAGATAAATTATTTAACGCATAAACCTGAGCTATGTGTCCTCCAAGAGAATTGCCTAAAATGTTTAGATTTTTATAACCTTTAAAAGCAACAAATTTTTCTAAATAAGCAACCATACCAGAAACAGTCGATGAAGTAATCGCTAAATCATAGAGAGGCAAGAAAAGAAATACAACTTTATGTGTTTTGCTAAAGTGGTCAATAACTTGGTTGAAGTTAGAAAGCGCACCGAACAATCCGTGTAGCAAAAACAAAATTTCTCCTTCGCCTTTTTCGATATATTTATAATCGTTTTCGATAGTCATTTTTATGCTTTATTTAGCAATACAAACATACAACATCCTAGCTTTTATAGGCTTATTAGAGCAATTTTAATTTTTAAATTAAAATTTTTTTGAAACATATCCACAAGTATAATTCTTTTTGATTTTATATAAAGAGCTGATTTACAAGTAGTTACAAAAAATGCATTTATGCTATTTGGAAAAAAATTAAATTTATCAACATAGAGAAAGCGCTGAAACGCTTGTATATTCGGTATTTGCGCTTATTTTTGTGTTTCGATTAACGAATTTTTTTAACTAAATTAAATATAAAATTATGAACAAAGGACAATTAATTTCAAAGATTGCAGAAGATGCAGGATTAACAAAAGCACAAGCTACTTCAGCATTAGACGCAGTAGTTGATGGAGTAACAGGAGCTTTAAAAGGTGGTGATAAATTAACTTTAGTTGGTTTTGGTACTTTCGGAATTTCTGCAAGAGCTGCAAGAAAAGGAAGAAACCCACAAACTGGTAAAGAAATCAACATCCCAGCTAAAAACGTAGTAAAGTTTAAAGCAGGAAAAGAATTAACTGATAAAGTTAACTAAGACCAATTTATTTTTTAAATAAATATTTTTTTTGAAAATCCTGCTTTTTTAAGCAGGATTTTCTATTTTTGCGCTTTAATATTAAAGTTTAAAACAATTATCATGGGAAGAGGAGATAGAAGAACAAAAAAAGGTAAAATTTTTGCTGGTTCATTTGGTGTAGCTAGACCACACAAAACAGAGCAATACAAAGCACCAGAAGCTGCTGAGAAAAAAGCAAAAAAATAATTAAATATAACTGGAAATTAAGGATATATTCTTTTAATATTCCAGTTATTTTTTTCCTTCTCAAAGACTATTCTATCATGTAGTCTATTGGCTCTGCCCTGCCAAAATTCGAAATAATGTGGCTTTAAAATATAGCCACCCCAGTTTTCTGGTCTTTTTATTTCTTTGTTTTCATTAAAACTTTGAATTTCATCCTCTAAAGTTCTTCTACTAGTCAGAATTTTACTTTGTTTTGAAACTATAGCGCCAATTTGGCTTTGCTTTGGTCTAGAGTTAAAATAATCATCTGAGATAAAATCAGGTACTTTTTCTATTGTTCCTTCAATCCGTACTTGTCTTTCAAATTTTTCCCAGAAAAAAAGTATAGAAGCATTTTTGTGGGTTTTTATATCTTGCCCTTTTCGGCTGTCGTAGTTTGTAAAAAATATAAAACCTTCTTCTACCAATTGTTTCAACAAAACTACACGCGAACTTGGCTGCAAGTTTTTATTTATAGTACTAACTATCATTGCATTGGCTTCAAAAGTGCCATCTTCTATAGCGTCTTTTAGCCAAATATTAAACTGTTTAAAGGGATTTTTGTTTACATCGGTTTCGTCTAATTGAAACTTTGTATAACTCTTTCTGAAGTGATGTAAGTTTTCCATTATGTAAAATTAATGAAAAGGAAACGAAAGAAATAGAAAATATGAAAACTAAGGTTCTATTATAACCTTTACTTGCTTTTCATAGCTTTTAGTACCGGCTTCCATTCTAAATACAATTCTTACATAGTCGCCAACACCGTTTTTATAAGGTCTAAAAGCTCTTACGCCATAAGCATTTGCTGGAAGTTTTATAGTAGCAGGATAAACAAATTTATTATTTACCTCAGTAAATCCGTGTGCTATTGACACTGTTTGAATATCTGCATAGGTAATATTTGTAGTAATACCAATAGTGTCTATTAAGTATCCTATTTTTAAAGAATCAATAATAGTGTCTGTAATTAGAACAACATCTAATACTAAATCTTCGCCAGCTTTCATATTTACAGTTGTAGAATCTATTCCTACAAAAGAAATAGCTTCATTAGAGTTCGGAAACTCATCTTCTGGTTTACTGCAAGCGTTAATTATAAAAACTAAGCCGATAATCACTATTAGTGAAACTAAAAATTTATTATTTATCTTCATTTCTTTGTACTTGTAAAAATAAAATTTGCCTAAATGTAAACTTTTTTTTAAGCTTATGCAATCTTTTTTACTATCTCTTGCGTTTTATTATCAAATCAGTTTTTTGTAGTTGTTAGGTTTTAAAGGAGCGAAAAGTATTTTTCGCTCCTTTTTTTTATTAATAACTCTTTTTAAATAAAATTTATTGCATTAAAAAAAGATTAGTTTCCTCTTTGAGAGCCTCTCTTTTCTATTTTTTTAACAGGTGCTTTTGGAGCTGCTGCTTTCGGAGCTGCTTTTTTTGCTGCTGCTTTTGGTGTTACACTCTTTGCCGAAGTACTTGTTGCTTTTGTTTCTTTAGTTTCTTTGGCTTCTTTCACTTTTTCTTCTTTCAAAAAACCAAATTGGTTTAGCGTTTCATACCATTTTACTATTTTCTTTATATCGCTTACATATACTTTTTCTTGGTCGTGGTCTGGCACAAGTTTAGTAAAGTATGTTCTTAAATCGTCATTGTTTGCATTTGCAGAAATGATTCCTTTTTCATCGGCTTTCATTTTCTTAAAAACTTCTAGAAGTTCTATAGTATCTGTTTCTGTGTAAATGGTAATATTTTCAAGAGGCGTAAACATATGTGTTCTAGAAGAATAAAAATTCTTTTTATCACTACCTAAAGCGCTTGCTATTAAACCATTGTCTCTGTTTGCCGATATTTGGTATAAACCTGGTTTACCACTTATAGCTAAAATGTCTGTTAATTTCATATAATTATTTTTACTGTACAAATATAGTACATTGCATTCGTTATTACAAAGTCTTTTTTTTAATAGTTTTTATAGCAGTATATTTACCTTGTGAAGTTAAGATTAGTATCTAAATATGAACCCAAAGGCGACCAGCCAAAAGCTATTACTGAACTTGTAAAAGGACTTGAAAATGGCGACAGAAACCAAACTTTGCTTGGTGTAACTGGCTCTGGTAAAACTTTTACTATTGCCAACGTGATAGAAAAAGTACAGAAACCTACCCTTATTTTAACGCACAATAAAACTTTGGTAGCACAACTTTACGGCGAGTTTAAACAATTTTTTCCAGACAATGCAGTAGAATATTTTGTTTCATACTACGATTATTATCAACCAGAAGCATATATTCCGTCTTCGGGCACATATATAGAAAAAGATTTGGCTATAAATGAAGAAATTGAAAAATTACGACTTTCCGCTTCTTCTGCACTTCTTTCTGGTAGGAGAGATGTTATTGTTGTGGCTTCGGTTTCTTGTATATATGGTATGGGAAACCCAAAAGAATTTAAGGAAAGTATCATTAATTTGAAAGTTGGCGATATTATAAATCGTGATGCTTTTTTGATGAAATTAGTAACTGTATTATATAGTAGAACGGTTACCACTTTTGATAGAGCTACTTTTAGAGTAAATGGCGATACGGTAGATATAAATATTCCGTATGCAGATTGGGCATATAGAATTATTTTTTTTGGAGACGAAATAGAAGAACTTGAATCTTTTGATCCTGATTCTGGTGCACGTATTGAAAGTTTGCAAGACATAGTTTTATATCCTGCAAATTTGTATTTGACGCCGCAAGATAGAATGCAAGAGTTTTTGATACAAATACAAGATGATTTGGCTGCGCAGGTAAAATATTTTAATAGTGAAGGCAAACATTTGGAAGCTGCTCGTATAAAAGAGCGTGTAGAGTTTGATTTGGAGATGATAAAAGAACTTGGTTATTGTTCTGGAATAGAAAATTATTCGAGATATATAGACCAAAGAAACCCTGGCGAAAGACCTTTCTGCTTAATAGATTACTTCCCCGAAGATTTTTTGATGGTTATAGATGAAAGTCACGTTTCGTTGCCACAAGTTAGAGCAATGTTTGGTGGCGATAGGTCAAGAAAAACAAATTTGGTAGAATATGGTTTCAGGTTGCCAGCGGCTATGGACAACAGACCTTTAAATTTTGATGAATTTGAAGATGTTTTGAATCAAACTATATATGTAAGTGCTACGCCAGGAGACTATGAGCTGGAAAAAACAGAAGGTGTTTTTGTAGAGCAAGTAGTGCGCCCAACTGGCCTTTTAGACCCGCCTATAGAAGTGCGCCCTACGCAAAATCAAATAGACGATTTACTGGAAGAAATACATAAACGTAGAGAAAAAAATGAACGTGTTTTAGTTACTACTCTTACCAAACGTATGGCAGAAGAATTAACCAAATATTTTTATAAAGTTGGTGTGCGAATACGATATATACATAGTGGTGTAGATACTTTGGAGCGTGTAGAAATAATTAGAGATTTGCGTTTAGGGAAATTTGATGTTTTGGTAGGTGTAAATCTTTTAAGAGAAGGTTTGGATATACCAGAAGTTTCTTTGGTAGCTATTTTAGATGCAGACAAAGAAGGTTTTTTGAGAAACAGAAGGTCTATGATACAAACGTCGGGAAGAGCAGCAAGAAATGTAAACGGAAGTGTTATAATGTATGCAGACAAAATAACGCGAAGCATGCAAGAAACTATAGATGAAACTGAAAGAAGACGAGAAAAACAGATAGCGTACAATATAGAACACAACATTACACCTGTAACTGTTTTTAAATCTAAGGAAGAAATTATGATGTCGGGATCTATTTTGGATTATAGCAAAGAAAGTAGCTATGGCACACCAGAAGAAAATATAAGTATTGCTGCCGATAACAAAGAAGCCTACAAAACTAAAGAAGGACTTAATAAGCAAATAGAAGAGACAAAGTCTGCAATGATGAAAGCATCAAGAACACAAGACTTTTTAGAAGCGGCTCGATTAAGAGATATAATGTTTACATTAAAATCAATTTTAGAAGAAAAATTTGGAGTGTAACTTTAATTTAAAAGTTGAATAGAAATTTTTAAACCAATATAAATAGCTAAAACACTTATTATAATAGAAGATAAAGAGTAAAATATTGCAGAACCGAAATCATTTGATTCTAAAAACTTATAGTTTTCTAAAGCAAAAGTACTAAAGGTAGAAAAACCACCACAAAACCCAATTATTATGAAACTTTTAAAAGCGGTATTGTCGATATTTTTACTGGCAAAGTAACCTACAAACAAACCTACTAAAAGACTAGCCAAAATATTTGAAAAAAAAGTACCTGAGGTATAGCCAAAAAGTTTGGTTTGAGTAAAGGCAAGAGTAGTTATATACCTTAGTAAACTTCCTAAACCACCACCAATAAAAATAGCTAAATAATTCATTTAAACTTGCTTTTTTGCTTCCATTCTTTGCTTGCCAACATTGTAAACTTTTTGCATGCCAAAAAACACAACAGCAAAATAAAGAAAGGCAGAAAGATTAATTTGCCAAGTCCAATCTATGATGCCTGTGTATAAAAGCAAAGCTAAAGGAATAGAAATTAAAGATATAGTGAGTAAAACTAAAATAACTTGTTGCTCAGAAAATCCAAAAAATGCTAAATGATGAGTAGTATGATCTCGCCCGCCCACAAAAGGAGATTGTTTTCGCATTAATCTTCTAATAGAAACAGTAATAGTATCAATAAGAGGAACAATGAAAACGAGCATTGGAATAACAAATTGTTTTATTTGAATAAACTCTGAAGTATTTTCTTTTTGGTTCCAGAAAAAAATGATACTTATTGAGGCCAAAAACACACCAAGAAATTGACTTCCAGTATCGCCCATATACATTTTGGCAGGTGTCCAGTTAAAGTATAGAAACCCTAATAGTGCACCAAAAACACCTATCAAAAGTATTAAATAGTTTATATGCTCAACACCGTTATATATCCCAAATAGAATAGCAGCTAAAATTATAGACATTGAAGTAGTTGTCGTGATGCCATCCATATTGTCTAGCATATTTATTGAGTTCATAAGCCCTATAACCCAGAGTGTTGTTATACCAAAATCTATAGCAATGTTTCCTGTTACGTTTATATAAACGTCCATTAAAATAAGGATAAAAGCACAAGATAGCTGACCCATAAATTTAACTAATGGGTTGGTATTGTAGGTGTCGTCTGCTAAACCAATAATAAAGCCAAGAGTTGAAGCAGCTAAAATTCCAATTATTTTTTTATTTATATCACCTCCCAATTGTTGAGAAAATATACTTGCCACAGAAATTGAAATTAAGAAAACTATAAAAAAAGAAAACCCACCTAAAGAAGGTTTCGTTTCTGCTTTCCATCTTTCTTGATTTAGGTCAGCATTGTTTTTAACGCGTAAATTATTTGTAAAACGCAAAAATAGCCAATTTATAAGGAAAGACACGAAAGTAGAAATAATTAAATAACCTACCAATGTTCCTATTTCAATAGAAGAAAAGTTCATAATTATTTTTTAAAGATGTTTTTTATTTTAAACCAAAGGCTTGCTTCTTTTTCAATATCATCGGAATAGTAACCTTGGCCATAACCGTAACCTTGGCCATAACCATAACCATAACCGTAGCCATATTTATAAGCAGTGCCTGAGGCTCCTCTACCAAAATCATTTAGTATAAGAGAGAGTTTGGTAACCTTATTATCAAAAATTAATTTGTTTACATTTTCCAAGAACGAGCGTTTAGAATAATCTGCCCTAACTACATATATTGGATAGTCTGCTAATTTAAGAAGGGCCAAAGAATCTGTAACTAATCCAATAGGAGGAGTGTCTAGAAAGATGTAATCGTAATCTTTTTTAAGGTCGTTTAAAAACTGTAAAGTTTCTTTCTTAGAAATTAATTCGGCTGGATTTGGAGGTATTGGTCCTGAAGGAATGAAATCAAGATTTGGCACATTGCTTTTAAGAATACAAACCTGATAAGGTGTTTTACCAATTAAGATAGTGCTTGTTCCTTTTTGATTTTCAGAATTAAAAACTTTTGCTATTCTTGGTTTTCTTAAATCAAAATCTACTATTATAACTTTTTTATCGAGCAAACTAAAAACAGAGGCTAGATTTATACCTACAAAAGTTTTTCCTTCGCCTGGAACAGTAGAGGTTGTTGCAACTATTTTTGAACCATCTGTGTTATTTAAAAACTCTAAGTTTGTACGCACAGACCTAAAAGATTCTGCAATAGAAGATTTAGGATTTTCTGTAACTACTACTTGAGAGCTTTCCATTGGATTGTTGTACTTTGGCACAATTCCCAAAATATTTGCATTGCAATTAGTTTCTATTTCATTTAAAGATATAATTCTATTATGAGTTAAATATCTTAAAATTATAAATATGAATCCTAAAACTATTCCTAAAACTACACCAATTATTTTAATAAATAATCTGTTTGGAGAAATTGGAATTTTACCTTCAGAGGCATTTTCTAAATAAATGTAATCAGAAACAATACCTGCTTTTGCTATTAGATAATTTGATCTACTCGTAATCATGTTATCTAAAAATGATTCTCTAAGCTCACTTTCGTTTAACAATCTGTTGTAAATCATTTCATTGTCAGGAATATTGTATAATTCGCCATATATAGCATTTTTTTCTTGAGTTATTCTTGCTATTGTTTCGTTGTTTTTATCTCTAACTAAATTTAATTGAGCTTTTAGGTTTAGATGAAACAAACGTAATTGATTGTTTATAAGCTGAATGGTGGGATGATCTTCTGTAACATCTAATAATTTTTGTTCTTTTTCCCTTTCTAAAGTAGCTATTTGGTTTATTTCTGGGCTAAATCTTGCTATTTCTCCATCAAGTAAAACTGCTGAAATTGAAGACATACTAGATTTAGTTTTTAAATAATTTTCTAAATACCCTAATGTCTTATTGGTGTAAGTAAGTTGCAAAAGCTCATTATCAATATCTTTTGTTTTGTCTAATATTAATTGAATTTGACTGCTTGGTTGAACAAAACCAGTTGCAATTCTCATTTGCTTAACGCTATCTTGGAAAGTATTAAAATCACTTCCGTAATATTCAATTTGCTCTTGTAAAAAAGAGATAATATTATTTATACTTTCTGTTTTCTTTTCTTTATCGTATTTTATAAACTCATCACAAATAGCTTCTACTATTACTTTTGCTTTTAGCTTGTTTTCACTTTTATAATTTATGGCAATAGTGCTATTGCCAGTAAAAGTAGGAAATATTTGAACAGTTGAAATAACTTCGTCTGCAATTGTATAATCTGTTTTGTATTTAAAAAAATAATTACTTGCTTTAATGTTTTTTAAATCTGCACCTTCATTATAAGTTATCAAGGCAGAAAAGAACTCGTTAGTAGTCATTGTGCCTATTTTAGCGATTTCTATATACTCCTTGCCTTTTAAAGTGAAACTTAACTCTAAGTTTTCTGTATCTAAAAATTTTACATTTATATTTTGGTTTTCAATATCGGTATTATGTACTTCAAAATGAACTTTAAATGGGTTAGTCATAAAATTTTCATATTCAAGAAACCTTCCTTTAGAAAAATATTGTATATTTAAATCTAAACTATCTAAAGCTCTCGTTATTAAAAAGCGAGATTTCATTAATTGAATTTCTAATTTTATTTCATTATCATCGTCTTTTAATATATCTTCAAAACCTAACAATTGTGTTTGTTTAGAAGATTTTGCCATTAAAACGGAATTTGTTTCAAAAACATCAGGAGTCCATCTTAAATATGCTAATGATATGCTAGTTGTTATAATAATAAAAATAAGCACATATAATAAAGAACTGTA
>Ga0075163_10010043_pt1 | contig 12398 bp, 6 predicted proteins | sample JI1023141ADNA_FD_71478 | JGI IMG/M metagenome (GOLD analysis project Ga0075163, IMG submission 71478) | Wastewater effluent complex algal communities from Wisconsin, to seasonally profile nutrient transformation and Carbon sequestration -... | ecosystem: Engineered > WWTP > Effluent > Algae...
AGGGAAACAGGTGGCGGCGGAGGAAGCGGTCGGACTCGTCGACGATTTTTTCGAACCACGGGTGGAAGAGCCAAAAGACGTGGGGCGTATCGGGAAACTGGATGATAGCGGAGTCGCGGCCGAGGAGCTTGAGGCGGGCGGACATTTCGTCGCGGCCGGGAAGAATCGGGCGGAGCGTCGTGCTCTTGAGGAAGAGCGTCGGCGCGCTGGCGGGGCCGACGTAGGCGAGGGGAGAGGCGGCGGCCCAGGTGGCGCGGGCGGTGCGGTAGGTGCCGTGTTGGAAAACGTAGTAGGGGCTGGGCGGGCCTTCGGACTGGGCGATGAGGGCGTTGTCGAGGAAGTTGGCCACGCCGTCGATGTTCACGACGGCTTGGACGGTGGTGCCTGGGCCGGAGGTGGGCGGATCAAATTCGGTGAGGCCGTTGGTGGCGCCGACGAAAGTGGCGAGTGTGGCGCCGGCGGAGCCGCCGATGGCGCCGAGGTGCGCGGGGTCGATGCCGTGCTCGGCGGCGTGGGCGCGGAGCCAGCGGATTGCGGCTTTGAGATCGAGGATGCTGTTAGGAAAACGGCCGGGTTCACCGAGACGATAGGAAACCGGCACGGCGACGTAGCCGCGGGCGGCGAGGTGTTTGGCGAGGGAGCGCTCCATCGTGCGGTCGCCGGCGACCCAGCCGCCGCCGTGAACGAGGATAACGGCGGGGCAGAGTTTCGCGGAGTCAGGGCGATAGAGGTCGAGTTGGAGTGCGCCGGTGGCGTGCGTGGCGTAGGTGAGGTTTTCGCGGGCGATGACGCCGGCGGGCAATGCGGCGGAGACGCGCGTGGCCTGCGGGTAGGATTTTGCGATGCTCGCGAGGGCCGAATCGAGTGTGAACGGCGGGGCGCTCGCGGCGTGCGCGAGCGACGCGGCGAGGAGGAGGGCGGTGAGGAGGCGGTGCATCGTGTTGAGTCGGCGTGGGGCGTAGCCGCGAGCGCCAGCGGGTGGACGGCTGACCACTCGCTGGCGCTCGCAGCTACCGGCGCTGCGCGCTGCGCTGGTAGCCGGATCAGAATGTCCCCTTGACGCCGAAGTTGAACTGGACGCCGAATTCTTCGCCGAAGCTGTAGCGAGCGTAGGGCGGGGTTTGAGCGCCGTATTGCTCCTGATCCTGCGGGACGTTGGTGATGTTGCGGGCGACCGCGAAGAACTGCAGACGCTTGCTCCAAGTGTATTCGACGTTCACGTCCACGTAGTCGCGTTGTTTGAAGTAGGAGTAGGCGTCGGTGCCGAGCGCGGGCACGGCGCCACGCTTTTGGCGACCGCGGTTGTTGTAGTTCACCTTGGCGACGATGCCGTGGGCGGCGTAGGTGAGGCCGACGTTTCTCATGCGGGAGACGAAGTTGTTGAAGTCGGCGTCGCGGGCTCCCTGGAGGTGGAGTTGGGTGGCGTTGGCATTGAGGCTGAAGTGGGAGGCCCAGGCGGGGAGGAACGCAAAGTTGAGCTTCTGCTGGTAGTTGAGCTCGACGCCGTCGATGCGGACGGAGCCGACATTGACGCGCGAGTTGAGCTGCCAGTTGACGTATTGCTGCTCAAGGCCGTAGGTCGCGGCGATCTCGGGGGTGACCACGGTGCCGGCGGGAAGGTTGCCCCAGAAGTCGGCGATGTCTTTGCGGAAGAGGCTTACGGAACCGAGGCCGCCCTTGCCGAAATAGTGCTCGGCGGAGAGGTCGTAGTTCTTCGCGGCCCACGGCTTCAGACCGGTGTTGGTGACGGTGATGGTGCCGGGAAAGGTGCCGGCGGCGCCGCTGAAGTTGGAGTTCTCGTTGATCGTCGCGGTGGGGATGATGTTCGGGAGATCCGGGCGGCCGAGAGTCTGGGAAAAGGCGAAGCGTAGCTTCGTGTTGTCGGTCGCGTCGAAGTTGGCGTGAAAGCTCGGGTAGTAGTCGTCGTAGGCTTTGGCGCTGGCGTAGGCCCGTTCCTTGCGGATGACGCCGAGTTCCTCGAGCGAGCCGGCGGCGCCAGCCTCGGGACGGCGCACGAGTTGAATGCCGGCAAGGGCGGGATTGCCGTCCACGAACGTGCCGTTGGCGTTGCGTTGAAAGGCGGCATTGGGATCGAGGCGGTTGCCGAGACCCTCGTCCTCGGTCTTTTCCCAGCGGACGCCGGTGAGGAGGTGCAGGCGGTTTTTGAGAAAACGGCCCTCAATTTGCGCGTAGGCGGCGGTGACGGTCTCGATGAAACGCTCGGAGCCGGTGATGCGGTTGGTCTCGGAGTTGACGGCTTGGTGGACGAAATACTCCGGATGCGCCTTCCAGAGCTCGTGGGCCTTGTAAACGCTGGGATACTGGAAATTGCGGTAACCGTAGTAGTTGTTTTGGTTGATGTAGTTGGTGTCGAGCAGCCCGAGCGCGGTCACGCTGTCGTCGGCGGTGTTGGGGATGCGGTCGGGGCCGACGACCGTCCAAATGTCATTCGTGCGGCGGTTGTCGCGGCTGTCGGAGCGCTGATTGAGGCCTGCTTTGAGGGTGACGGGAATGGAGGCCACGGTGAGGAGGCGCGAGACGTTGGCGTAGAGGTCGCGGACGCGCGCGGCCCCGTCGGTGGGGTTGGAGTTCACCGTCATCGCGCGGTAGTTGGACTGGTCCTTGTAGTCGATGACGCGGCCGGCGGAGTCGGTGACGGTGATGCCGCCGGGAGCGGGATACGTGACGTTGTCGAAACGCACGGCGAGGGGCACGAGGCCGGCACCGGAGCCGGCGGGCACGAGGTTGGTGACGACGCTTTGGAGGTGGCCTTTGCTGCGATCGCGGAAATAGGCGGTGGCGTTGGAGGGGCTCACGCCGGCGTCGATTTTCCAATCGCGGCCGTCGAGGCGGTAGTTGAGGACGCCCATCTTGCTGTCCTGGTAGAAACGCCGCGTGCTGTTGTTTTGGAGGGCGACGGTGCCGAAGTTGGAGGTGACGGCGTTGTTGGCGTTGACGGTGCCGAGGCCGAGCGCGCCCCGCGTGAACGTAGGATCGTAGGCGACGGGGTTGATGCCGGCCTGAGCATTGAAGAGCCGATTGCTGAATTGCAGCTTGTAGAGATTGAGCGAGAGCGTGAGGGAGAGCGTCTGGCGCGGGGCGAATTTCCAATCGGTCTTCAGGCTGAGGCTGCGGCGAAACACATTGGCCGGGCCGTCCTGCAACTGGAAGCTGCGGTAGTAGGGATTGGTGATCGTGCCGCCGGAGTTGAAGGTCCAGCCGGGGATGGTGCGGCGCTGGACGTTGAATTGATTCGAGACGAGGCCGTTGACGACGAAGCCGAGCGTGCGGCTGACGGGGCGCACATAGTTGAATTCGCCGCCGGGGAGGATTTTCCAGGAATCGCCATTGAAGGGTCCGGGCGTGGGCGAGAGCTGGCGATACTGGCTGTTGAGGTTGAAGTAGGCGCGGTAGGTGAACTGGGGCCGGGCATACTCAAACGCGCTGCGGCTAATCATGTTCACCGAACCGCCGAGAGAGTCGGCGGGGCGGTCGGGGGTGGGCACCTTGACGACCTCGACGCGCGAGACCTGGTTGGTGTTCACGGTAAAGAAATCAACGGTGCGGCCGGCATTGGAGAGCGAGGCGTTGGCCACGCGCGCGCCGTCCATGTTGACGGTGGTGAAGGCGGGATCGAAGCCGCGCACGGAAACGCTGTTGGCGTTGGAGGCGATATAGTTCACGGAAATGCCGGGGAGATACTTCAGGAACTCGGCGGCATTACCCTCGTTCACATCGCCGAACGCATCCACTGACACGACGTTCTTGATGTTCGGGGCGAAGCGCTGCTCGTTGGTGGCGATGGACGTGGCGTTGGTGTCGCGTTGGGCCGAGACGTTGAACGCATCCAGCTGGATCGTGCCGTCCGCCGCCGCAGAAGCGCGGGTCAGGCTGAAGTCCTGCTGCGCGGTCTGGCCCGCGCCGACGCTCACTCGCGCGGTTTGCGAATCGAGGCCGCCATAGGTGACGGTGAGTTTTGCCGCGCCGGCCGGCACGCCCGCGAGCTGATACTCGCCGAACTGGTTCGTGTGCGTCACGAGGGCGGTGCCCTCGACGGCGACTTGCGCGCTCTTCACGTATTGGCCGTTGGTGACGTTTTGCACGCGGCCCTCGATGGTGCCGGTGGTGGCGGTGGCTTGCGCGGAGGCGGAAGGGGCGGCGAGAGCCAGCGCGAACAGCGGCGCGAGCAGTGCCGGGAGAAGGCGGGCGAGAAGGCGCGCGGCACCGAGCGGGTGTAGGGCGGAGATGGACGGAGCGAGGGTTTTCATGGGGAATGGCAGGAACCGGCAGGGGGAGACGGGCAGGGGCGGACGAGGGACTTTAGCGGCCGGCGGGGCCGGCGTCATGTCGTCAAAATTGATGACAGCGCGGGCCGATTTGAGGTGGGCAACGGAGGGCGGCGCGGATTGCTTGGCGGGGGGCGCGCGGTGAGTGCGTCGCCCGGATTTCGTTTTTCCAACCCCGTATGCCGAATTTTTCCCAAGGGACTGCCGCATTCCGCCGGTGGGCGACGGGCGCGCTTTTCGCGTGGCTGGGTGTGACGGCGTGGGGCGTGCCGCTGCCGGCGGAGTATGCGTTGCGCGACTGGCACCCGGCGGACGGATTGCCGAGTGAGGATACGACGCGGGTGCTGCAGGGGAGCGACGGATTTCTGTGGGTGGCGACGCCGAACGCGGTGGCGCGCTTCGATGGCGCGCGTTTCGAGCGGGTGTTGTCGCCGGCGGCGAATCCGCGGCAAGGGCCGCTCGCGCGGGCGATGGTGGAGACGCCGGAGCTGGGCGTGGTGGTGGCGCCGGTAGAGGGCGGGCTGTGGGCGGTGCGCGGAGACGGGGGCCTGCGGGCGGTCGTGCTGCCCGCGGCGGCGAAGGGGCGCAGTTTCACCGCGCTGTTTGCGGCGGCGGACGGGGCGTTGTGGGCGACGGGCGACGACGGGGTCGTGTGGCGATTCAGTGCGCGGGCGACGGTGGCGGAGCGTTTTCCGACGACGGACGATCTGAACGGACGGCCAGTGATCTTCTTTGCGAGCGACGCCCAGAAGCGCACCTGGGTCGCCAACGGGACGAATCTCTACCGCTATACCGACGGGCGACTCACGCGCGAGGAGACGGGGCGCGAGCGCGGGGAGCTGCGCATCGGCACGAGCCGACGCGGCGGACTGTGGATGGTGGCCGACGAGCGGCTGCTGCACGCCGAAGGCGGCGGGTGGGTGGAGAAATTCACGCTGCCGACGCTGGCGAGCGCGCACTACATCCAGACGCTGCTGGAGGATCGCGACGGGGCGTTGTGGATCGGCACGCGGTCGCAAGGCGTGTTTGTGCTCGCGAGCGGGGTGTGGATGCACGTGCCGACGTCGCACGACGATGTCCTCGGGCTGGGCGAGGATGCCGAGGGCGGGATCTGGGTGGCGACGAACGGCGGCGGGTTGAACCGGCTGCGGCGGAAAATTTTCCGGCTCTTCGACAAGAGCGCGGGGCTCCGTGACAATTTCAGCGATACGGTGTGCGAGGATGCGCAGGGAACGATGTGGTTCGGCAACCGCGATGGCGGCGTCGCGCGGTTGCGGGAGGACGGGGCGGTCGCGGCGGTGCCGCCGCCGGTGGCCTGGCCGATCATCAGCGCCGTATCGGTGGCGCCGCATCCCGAGCGTGGGATCTGGGCGACGGCGGGGCCGGGGATTTTCCGGATCGCGGACCGCGCCGCGCCGGCGATGGAGCAACTGGTGCAGCCGCCGCTGCCGATCATCCGTTGCACCTATGTCGCGAAAAACGGGGCGTTGTGGTTTTCGGCGGAACCGGACCGGCTCGGGCGGCTCGCGGACGGCGGGTTCGCATTTTTCGGGCGCGACGCCGGGCTCGACGGCCGGCAGGTGCGCATCATCGCGGAAGATGCGACGGGGCGAATGTGGTGCGGCACGGCGGACGGTGGGCTCTTCCGCCAGCGCGGGGAGCGCTTCGAGCGGGTGGCGCTGGACCGCGCGACGGGCGCGATCAATGCGATCCATTTTGACGCCGACGGCACGATCTGGCTCGGGACCGGGGAACGCGGGCTCGTGGTCGGCGGAGAGGGGCGGTGGCGCTCGCTCGATGTGGCCCGGGGATTGCCGGACAACACGGTGACGCAAATCCTCGTGGACGACCGCGGGGATTTTTGGTGCGGCTCGTCGCGCGGGATTTTTCGGGCGAGCCGGGCCGACCTGCTGAGCGGGCTGGAGGGCAAAACGGCGCGGGTGCACGCGGTGCTGCTCGGCAAGGACGAGGGACTGAAGGACAGCTCGTGTTTCGCCTATTTTCAGCCGGCGGCGTGGAAGAGCCGCGACGGCACGTTGTGGTTTACGACGCGGCGCGGCGTGCTGCAGTTCGATCCGGAGCTGGCGATCCCCGAGACGACGGCGCCGCCGGTGCGGATCGAAGAGGTGGTGGCGGACGATCGGCGGGCGGTGCCGAGCGCGGGGTTCACGCTGGGAGCGGGCTTTCGCAAGGTGGAGTTCCACTTCTCGGTGTTGTGCCTCGCGACGCCGGAGCGCGTGCGGGTGCGCTACCGGCTCGACGGTTTCGACGGCGAGTGGCAGGTGGCGGCGGTCAACCGGATCGCGACGTATCCGCGGTTGCCGCCGGGCGACTACCGGTTTCGCGTCACGGCGAGTCTCGCGGACGGCGACGAGGAAGAAAGCGCGGCCGAGGCGGTGTTTTCCGTCGTGCCGCCGTGGTGGCAGACGGCGTGGTTTCGCGCGGGCGTGGCGGTGTTGGCGGCGCTGGCCATCGGACTCGCGGCGCGCGCGTGGGCGCACCGACGGCTGCGGAGAAGACTCGAGGATCTCGAGCGGCAGAGCGCGGTGGAGCGCGAACGCACACGCATCGCGCAGAATATCCACGACGATCTCGGGGCGAGTCTCACGCGCATCAGTCTGCTTACGCAGGCGGCGCCGCCGGATGCGGCGGGCGCAGCGCAGTTGGAAAAAATCTACGAGACGGCGGCTGAGGCGACGCGGGCAATGGATGAGATCGTGTGGGCGGTGAATCCGAAATACGACGATCTCGACGGACTCGCGGGGTATCTCGGAAATTTCGCGCAGAGTTTTCTGGGAGCGGCGGGGATTCGCTGCCGACTCGACATGCCGGGGCAAGGGCCGGCGGCGGCACTGACGAGCCAGATGCGACACCAGTTGTTTCTCTCGTGCAAGGAGGCGCTGCACAACGTGGTGAAGCACGCGGGCGCGAGCGAAGTGACGCTCGGGGTGGCGGTGCAAGAAGGCGCGCTTGTTGTCACGATCGCCGACAACGGCCGCGGGCGCGCCGGCGCGGCGGGGTCGCGGGCTCCGTTTCGCTCGGCAGCGGGGCAGGGCACGGAGAATATGCGCCGCCGGCTCGCGGAGATGGGCGGGAGTTGTGAGATCACGGATGCGGCGGACGGCGCGGGCACCACGGTGACGTTTAACATTCCGCTCGCTGAATCTGTATGAACAACGTCGCCGCGAAATTTCGCGTCTCAATCGTCGAAGATGACGAGCCGACGCGCCGCATCCTGATGGACGTGATCGCGGGCGCGCCGCGGCTGCAGCTCGTGAGCCACCACGCGTCGACCGAGTCGGCGTTGGAGACGTTGCCGGCGGTGCGGCCGGACGTGGTGCTGATGGACATCAACGTGCCGCTACTGAACGGCGTGGAGTGCGTGCGGCGGTTGAAACCGCAGGTGCCGACGACGCAATTTCTCATGCTCACGGTTTACGAGGATGCGGACCATATCTTCGCGGCGTTGGCGGCGGGCGCGACGGGTTATCTGTTGAAGAGCACACGGCGCGTGGAGCTGCTGGCGGCGATCGAACAGGTGATGCAGGGCGGCTCGCCGATGAGCAGCGGAATCGCGCGCAAGGTGGTGCAGTCGTTTGCGCGGCCGGTCGCGGCGCGCAGCGAAGTGGACGGGCTCTCGCCGCGCGAGCAGGCGGTGCTGGAGCTGCTGACGAAGGGGTTTCTCTACAAAGAAATTTCCGAGTCGCTCGGCGTGAGCGTGCCGACGGTGAACACCTATATCCGGCGCATCTACGAAAAGCTCCAGGTGCATTCGCGCTCGCAGGCGGTGGCGAAATTTTTGGGGCAGTCGGAGTGAGTCCGGAACATGGTGACGCGGGGCGGGGCTCGATGCGGAGGCTGGCGGGAGGGCGTTTTGTCCGTCGGCTCACTATGTTCTCTGAAGCACGGTTCGCGTAGCGGCGGCTGTTGGTCTTCGCAAAAGCGGAGGTTTCTACACGCGGAGTCAGGCGCCCGCCGCCGACGGGTTTGTAACGTATTACGTTACAAACGCTCGGGCGGCGCGGAGACTACTTTTTCACAAAGGTGAGGCGAAGTTCTTGGATTTTGGGCGTCGCTTCCGGGGTGAGAGTGAAGAAGACGTCGACGCGGCCGTTTTCACCAAGGAGGGGGAAGGTGCCGCGGAGTTGGTTGAGCGGTTTGAGCGGGCCGACGGAGGTGATTTTGCCGGCTTGGGCGAGGGCGGTGCGCGTGTGGGTGATCCAGTCGGCGCGGGAGCGGTCGGGAAAAAAGTTTTCGGCGAAGATTTCGGCGGCGAGTTTTTCGTCCCAGGCGGCGTCGGCGAGGATGTGGCCGAGTTGTTGCGTGCGTTGTGCGAGGATTTTGGAGACGGGGAGCGTGCGCGGAGGGAGTTTGGCTTTTTCGAGGAGGAGCGTGGCGACTTTGGCGTTGGCGTTGCCGGTGCCGGCGTAGGTGACGTTGGCGAAGGAGAAAATGCCGAAGCCGTATTCGGGGAAGAAGCGATACTCGCTGCCGAAGCCGGGGAGGCCGCCGCTGTGGCGCGCGAAGACGACGCCCTTGCTGTCGAGGCTCACGGAGAGGCCGAAGCCGTAACCGTTGGCGATGGGGTTGGGTTCGCCGGCGAGGGTCTTGGCGGTGGCGTTGACGCCGGTGGGTTGGGTGGGCGTGTGCATTTCGCGCACGGTGGCGCGGCGCACGGGACCAGTCTCGGCTTCGTCGCGCGGCGGCCACGCGGCGAGGTGGAAGGCGACGTAGCGCGTAAAATCGTCGGCGGTGGTGATGAGTCCACCCATGGCGCCGTAGGCACCGTCGCGCTCGAGCGGTTCGAGTTTCCAGGTGTTGTTTTCCCAACGGTAACCGAGGGCGAGGCGGGCGGCGGGCAAGGCGGAGAATTCCCAGTGCGTGTCTTTCATGCCGAGCGGCGCGAGGATCTCCCGGGTGATGTAGGTCTGGTAGGGCGTGGCGGCGACGCGCGTGATCACGCGGCCGAGGAGCGCGAAGCCGAGGTTGCTGTATTCGAAGCCGGTGCCCGAAGCGGTGGAAAAGGCGACGCCACCGGCGAGAAACGCGGTGAACTGCTCGGGCGTGATGCCGAGCTGGCGGTCGCCCCACGGGTTGTCCTCGGGGAAACCGGCGGCCATGCCGAGGAGGTGGCGCAGCGTGATTTTCGGGGTATCGGCGGTGAGGGGCTGAAAGGCGCGGAGCTCGGGGAGATGTTTTTCGACGGCGTCGTCGAGGGAGAGTTTGCCGGCGTCGCGGAGCTTGAGAATGGCGAGGGCGGTGAAGGACTTCGTCATCGACGCGATGCGGAAGGCGCTGCGTTCGTCGGCGGGAATTTTCTTTTCGAGGTTGGCGAAACCGTGGCGGCCGACGTGGAGGAGTTGTCCGTCGAGCACGATCCCCCAGACGAGGCCGGGGGCGTGTTTCTCGACGGCGTAGTCGGTGTAGATCTTGGTGATCTCGGGGAGGAGCGCGGTGATTTTTTCGGCACGGGCCGCATCGGTGAAGATGGGTGGCGCGTAGGCTTGGGCACGGGCCGGCGCGAGGGCGACGAAGAGCAGACCGAAGAAAAGAGCGGCGAAGCGCGGAAGCGATTTCATGAAGTGGGAGACGGAAAAAGCATGGGCCGTGCTCAGGGCTCCACGACGACGGGGAGACCGGGCCACGCGAAGTCGAGGAGTGTGAGCGCATCCCAGTTGGCGAGACGGAAGCAGCCGTGGGACTCGGTGCGGCCGACCTGTTCGGGCTTCGGTGTGCCGTGGATGCCGTAGCCGGGGAGATCGAGACCGATCCAGGCGAGGCCGACGGGGTTGTTGGGACCGGGCGGCAAGATGAGTTTGCGGTCGAGCGTGCGGGCTTCCGGGGATTCGGGGAAGGTGGCGGGATCGAACGTGTAGTCGGGATTGGCGACGACGACTTTCACGCGGAGTTCGCCGACGGGGCGTTTTTCGACGCGACTCGCGATGCTCACGGGAAAATGCGCGAGGAGACCGCCGTCGTGGTCGAACAGCTGCAAGGTGCGCGCGGCGAGCTGCACGATGATGCGGGCGGCGGGTTTCTTTTTGGGCACGCGGCTGACGGCCGGAACGACGAGCGGAGTGTCGGGGGCGAGGTTGGACCAGTCGACCTCGGGATTGAGGCGGTGGAGGAGGTTCGGGCTGGCATGGGTGCGCTCGGCGGTGAGCTCGAGGGCGGTTTCGTAGTCGAGGGCGGATTGTTGGGATTTGCCGAGCCACGTGGGATCGAGCGGCTGGAGGCGGGCGAGGTCGGCGGCGGTCAAGACGAGCTGCGTGAGCGGCGGCGTGGCGAGCGAGAGGCGCTCGCGGGTGGCGGCGTCGAGCGTGCCGGTCGCGGGGAGATCACGGCTTTCTTGATACGCGCGGAGGGCGGTGGCGGACTGAGCGCCGCCTACACCGTCGATCGGGCCGGAGGAAAATCCTTCGCGCGCGAGGGCGATCTGGGCTTCGAGCCAATTGGTGACGGGGGCCGGCGCAGGGGCGTCGGGGGAAGGGGTGGCGACGGTGGTGGTTTCGCGTGGGGCGGGCTCCTCGGTGGGGGTGGGTTCGGCGAAGACGGGGTTGGGCGCCGGAGGCGGCGGGGGCGGCATCTTAAACTCGACCACCGGCATGGCGGCGCGGGCGATCGTCGCGACGGCGGCGGTCGCGCACAGGAGTGCGGCGAGCAGGCGGCGGCGGAGAAGGGGGCGCATAAAGGGTCGGCGAAGAGCTTCGCGCGACTGTGGCGGCAAACGCCGGCGAAACGCTAGGCGGATTTGTTCACATTCAACGCCTCGCGCACCTCGGCGACGAGTTCGAATGAGCGCAGGCGCGCGGCGTGGTCGAAAATCGCGGCGGTGACCATGAGTTCGTCGACTCCGGTGCGACGGAGAAACGCCGCGAGGCCGCGTTGCACGGTCGCGGGCGAGCCGACGACGGCTTCGGCAAACGCGTGGTCGACGCCGGCGCGCTCCGCGGGGGTCCAGTGAGGATCCATGCTGTCCACGGGCGGCGGGAGTGGACCCGGGGTGCCGCGGCGTAGTTTCACGAAGCTCTGTTGGAGGGAGGTGAACAAGCGCGCGGCGGCGTCGTCGGTGTCGGCGGCGAACACCGCGATGGCGGCCATGGCGTAAGGTTTAGCGAGCACGTCGGAGGGCTGGAACTCGCTGCGGTAAAGCTCCAGCGCGTCGTCGAGGTGGTCGGGGGCGAAGTGCGAGGCGAAGGCGAAAGGCAGGCCGAGGGCCGCGGCGAGTCCGGCGCTGAACAGGCTCGAGCCCAGTAACCAGAGGGGCACTTCAAGGCCGCCGCCGGGGACGGCTTGCACGGGCTGGCCGGGCCGCACGGGGCGGAAGTAGGCCTGCAACTCCAGCACGTCCTGCGGAAACGTATCGGCGGAGTTGGCCTGACCGCGGCGGAGCGCGCGGGCGGTGAGTTGATCGGTGCCCGGGGCGCGGCCGAGGCCGAGATCGATGCGGTCGGGAAACAGCGCGGCGAGGGTGCCGAACTGCTCGGCGATCACGAGCGGAGCGTGGTTCGGCAGCATGACGCCGCCCGAGCCGACACGGATGGTCGAAGTGCCTGCGGCGACATGCCCGATCACGACCGAGGTGGCGGCGCTGGCGATGCCCGGCATGTTGTGATGTTCCGCGAGCCAGAAACGCCGGTAACCGAGCCGCTCCACGTGCTGCGCGAGGGCGCGTGACCGATGCAACGCCTCGGCGACGGTGCCGCCCTGGGCGATGGGCGAGAGATCGAGCACGGAAAAGGGAACCATGGTGCACCGTGGCCCAAGACCACGAAAAAATCCAATGACGGAACTTCGCCATGGTGCGGCTTGTTTTCATCGGGCCGGTGCGCACTGTTTCGGTCCCGTTCCCCCGGTCCCTCGTTCCCACCTGTGAAGAATAACTTTTCCTTGTCCTCGTATGCCCGCGTCGCAGCCATTTGCGCGACCGGGGTGCTGTTGGTGGGTGTGATCGCGCCAGCGCGCGGCGCATTGCCGCCGGAGAAACTCGCGCTGCTGCCGGCGGCGTCGAAGGCCAAGGTGGATTTTGCGCGCGACATTCAGCCGATCTTCGAGGCGAGCTGCGTGCAGTGTCACGGGCGCGGCAAGAACAAGGGGATGTTCAGCGTGGAG
>Ga0075163_10010044_pt1 | contig 12397 bp, 13 predicted proteins | sample JI1023141ADNA_FD_71478 | JGI IMG/M metagenome (GOLD analysis project Ga0075163, IMG submission 71478) | Wastewater effluent complex algal communities from Wisconsin, to seasonally profile nutrient transformation and Carbon sequestration -... | ecosystem: Engineered > WWTP > Effluent > Algae...
GCCGCGCAGCGCACCCTGGGAACAACCGTCGACCACATTGGCCGGCCGCTTCAGGTGCTCGTCCCTGACCTCACCCCTGCGAAAATTCGGGAATACGCGGGCCTATCGCAGGCCGGCCGTGGCCTGCGCGAAGTTCGATGCCTCTCTCCGGACGGTGCCGAATTCCCGGCCGAAATAGCTGTCAATGCTGTTGTAGGCGAACAAGATCGGCCAGAGTTGTACACGCTGATCTTGCGCGACATCACCGAACGCAAACAAGCCGAACGCTACCTGCAATTCCTGGCACATCACGACCCGATGACGGGCCTTGCAAATCGTCCAGATTTTTCCCGGCGTGCCATCGAAGCGTTGCGGCGATTCCGACGCTCAGGCCAAGTTGGAGCGATTCTCTACCTGGACATCGACAACTTCAAACAGGTGAACGACACCCTCGGTCACCACTACGGCGATGAATTACTCAAAGTGATCGCGGACCGCATCAGGACATCGATCCGGGAAGTCGACTCAGCCGCCCGATTGGGAGGCGACGAGTTCGCGGTGGTTCTCGAAGCACTCACAGGACAAGACGAGGCAGAGGAAATAGCCGAGCGGATCCGAAGTGCATTGGCCCGCAGCTATCAACTAGGCGGCAACGCAGTGCATGTCAGTGCCAGTGTCGGGCTTGCCATGATCACCACTGACCTTCCTGACGATGTCGATGCAGCCGCTGAAGCGGCATTGAGTTACGCCGATCGAGCGATGTACACGGCAAAGCGAAGCGGCGGCGATCAGACCGTCACGAGCACCGTCGAGGCACGTCGGGAATGGGCACGCGAGTTCGCACTGCCAATGCAACGACCACACCTGCGGCTGTGGCCGCTGCGGAACCTTCGCAACTACGCGCCCGCTGGAATCACCGCGGAACTGATCTGGCCCGAAACGCGCCACGAACCACCACTGAGTCCAGCGCAACACCGCGACCTGGACCGCAGCATCGTCATGACCGCGCTGGACCACGATCAGACGTTCTCAAGCGACGGCCTGTTGTGCCTACCCATCCACGAAGCCACGCTGCGCGATGCCACCTTCTGCACATGGCTTGCGCGAAAGGCGATCTCAAGCGGGCTCGATCCGGCATCGCTGGTATTCAAACTGGACAGCGTCACCCGATTCAAGATGAACCCAACAATCAGACAAACAATCTCACAGCTCTCCGAAATGGGATGCGGCGTGCAGGTTTCCGAATTCGGAGCTGGGTATGCGGACATCTATACGGCCCGCGCCACCCAAGTTCACAGCCTCGAAATTGCGTCGGTAATCAGCAACACGACCGGTCAACGGGACTACATTCGCGCGATCGTCGGCTTTGGTCACGATCTCGACCTCAAAATAGTCGTCGGGAATCTCGAGACAGAGCACCAAGTCAACCGCACGCGCGACACCGGTTGCGACCTGGGATGGGGCCCCGCAGCGCAAGCCCATTTCAACGACACCCCACTCGACATCACACCGAGCGCCGGGACAACGACAACGGCGCGGTGATCGTGGCGTAGGTTTTCGAACTATGGCCCGATCTGCAGAGTTTCCGTATCGACTCGATCGACGATGGGCGCCATTGTTCGCCGTGCTGGGTGTACATGACGGCGATGGCGTCGACATCACCGACGACGGACTGCTTCGTGCCACCTACGGTCGCTTCAAGGTTGAAACGCCGCTCGACAACATCGACCACACCGAGGTCACCGGACCCCACCGCTGGTACACCGCACTGGGTTTGCGGTTGAGCTTCAGCGACGACGGCATCACCTTCGGAACAAACCACAAGTCCGGACTTTGCATCGCCTTCAAGGAAAAGATCCCCAAGGTCATCGGGTTCAAAAATCACTCCGCCTTGTGGGTGAGTGTCGCCGACCCGCAGGGACTGGCCGCCGCGATTCGTCGCAGGGCTAGCCCTTCGTGACCTTGAGAACTTGACCTCGAAGGCCAGTGGTGGCGGTATCGAGCGCACCCTTCATCGCCGTCTTCACGATGAAACCGGGCAGTGGTATCGCGAGTTCGACACTGACGTCGACCCTGACCCGGGTCGCGTCCCCCTCCGCAGTCAGGGTGTAGCGGCCGGTCTGTGCTTTGAGTTGGCCGGCCTCAACTAACGTCCAACTCACGAAGTCGTCCGACCAGGTGTACTCGACGGTCTGCATATCGCTGATGCCGGCGGTCTTGACCTTCGCCCTGACAAGCCGCGGCCTGCCATTGTCGAATGTCTCCAGCACCTCAGCGGTCTGGTGCTGCGGCGACCATTCCGGCGTGCGCCCGATGTCGGCGACCACGTCCAGGATTTCCCCTGGGGTAGCTTCGATCAGTATTTCCCGCGAACCCGTCACAGCCATACAGTGACCATAACCGGGCTCATCTCCGCGAGGGCGGGTTGTCAAGCTTCGACACTCCGCCGAGCGGTGGAAATTGATTTCGCCGGATTGCGGGACAGACAGCGGTGCGCGGAAGCGTGAGTATTGACCTCACAAGCAGTTCAACGCGGCAGCTGAGGACGGAGTCACCATGATCAAGCGCAAAGGTTTGACGGCAGAAGACGCTCGGGCACTCGAAGAAGCGGTGCGGCGCCATCCCGCCACAGTGGCAAAGCTTCTCAACAACCAGAACGCGACGCGCTAGGTCTGTCGAATCCAGGGCTCGCAGTTCCTCGACTCGAATGCCTTCACTGTGGAATTGATGTTCGCATACATCGGTCCCATCGAGATGTTCGTCTCCACGACGTGATCCTTGTTCGCGTCCGGGGTGCTGTAGGTGAACCAGACGCACATCGAATCCTCGGTCGGCACATTGTTGATCCACACGCCCCAGGTGGATCCCGATCCGCCGGTTCGATACAGACCCGGCGAGATGTCGGGTCCGACGAGGAAGAATCCGTCACCGGGGATGGGGTCCATCGGGTCTGCGGCGGCCGGTGGCGCCAACGAGATCGCGGCCGCGACGGTGAGAAGTCCGGCGAGAGTCCGACGCGCGCGTGCTGGCTGCATGTTTCCCCCGGCCACCTGGTTGCCTACCGCTAATTGCAGGGTATTCCTGCTGCCCTCCCCGTATCACCAGTTCGATGGGCGATAGTCCTTGAGGAACACCCCGTACAGGTCGACGCCGGCCTCGCCCTGCACGATCGGGTCATAGACGCGGGCGGCACCGTCAACCAGATCCAGCGGGGCATGGAAGCCCTCTTCGGCGAGCCGGATCTTCGTCGGATGCGGGCGTTCGTCGGTGATCCATCCGGTGTCGACGCTGGTCATAAGGATTCCATCGGTCTCGAACATCTCGCCCGCACTGGTGCGGGTCAGCATGTTGAGCGCTGCCTTGGCCATGTTGGTGTGTGGATGGCCCGGGCCCTTGTAGCGACGGGAGAAGACACCTTCCATTGCGGACACGTTCACCACATAGGTGCGCCGCGCCGGCGATGCCGCCATCGATGACCGCAGCCGACTGATGAGCAGGAACGGCGCGGTGGCGTTGGCCAGTTGCACCTCCAGCATTTCCAGCGGCTCCACCTCGTGCACATGCTGTGTCCAGCTGTTCACGTCATGCTCATCGGGAATAAGACCGCCTGCGTCGATGGCGGTTCCCGCCGCCAATCGTTCGAGTGACGACGATCCTGCGGCCAGCGCGGCACTGGTCAACTCGTCGGCACGTGAAGCGGCGGCCGCCAGGATGGGGTGGCTCGCAACGGAAGCCGCGAGAGCTTGAGGGTGCGCATCGTTGGTATGCCCGAAAGTCAGCAGTTCCGGAAGCGGGCCTTCCGGCAATGCCGACAGCTCTGCCTCGGCCAGGGGTGCGTAGGCGCCGGGGGAGCGGCGTACGGTCTGCGCGGCGTTGTTGATGAGGATGTCGAGCGGTCCGGCCGCCGCTACGGCGTCCGCAAGGCCGACAACCTGGGCGGGGTCACGTAGGTCGATGCCGACAATGCGCAAGCGGTGCAACCAATCCGGCGAATCTTCCAGGCTCGAGAACCGACGCACCGCGTCCCGCGGGAATCGGGTGGTGATCGTTGTGTGAGCGCCGTCGCGAAGCAGTCGCAGCGCGATATACATGCCGATCTTCGCGCGACCACCGGTAAGCAGCGCGCGCCGTCCGGTGAGATCAGTGCGGGCTTCACGTTTCTCATGACTCATCGCCGCGCAATCCGGGCACAGCTGGTGATAGAACGCGTCGACCCTGGTGTAGTGCTGCTTGCAGATGTAGCAGGCGCGTGATCGGAGGAGAGTGCCGGCGCTGGGTGCGGTAGTCGAAGTGGTGAGGGGGTTCCCGCGGGTTTCATCGTCGATGCGGTCGGGTGCTCCGGTTGCGGTCGCGGCCACCACCGCGCGGTCGGCGTCGGCGATGATCGCGCGCTTTTCGAGACGACGCGATTTCTTGGCGGCCTTGAACATGTGTGCGGTCGCCCGGCGCACCGCGATGAAATCCGGATGGTGCTCATCGAGCAGATGAAGTTCGGCAAGGACATCGAGCGTCACCCGTAGTCGGTCAGGCTCGATGCCGCCCTGATCGCCTGACTTCCGCTCGAAACTCACGCCAGATTGTAACGACGAGCCCTGGTCGGGTTCTACGGTGTCGCCGGCAGGGACAGTCCGTCACGATCCCGGTCAGCCGGTTCCGCTGACGCCGGGGTACGACCAAGCGTCGAGAAGATCGATGCAGCAATGACTACCGCGATTGCGACGCCCTGCACAGGAGTGATCGGCTGGCGCAGAAACATCCAGCCCATCACCGCGGCGATGGCCGGTTCGAGACTCAGCAGTACACCGAAGGTGCGCGAACTCAGCGACCGCATGGCTGCGAATTCCAGCGAATAGGGAATGAACGACGAGAAAATCGCCACTCCCAGGATCGGCAGCACCATGTCGAGTCGCGCCAAATCCGGCAATGCGCCGACACCGAAGGGAATGACGGCCAGTGCGGCCGCGAACATGGCTACGGGCAACGGGCCGTGCCCGGAGACGCGAGCACTGAGATGTTTGCCCGCGACAATGTAGAACGCCCAGAAGGCCGCCGCGATAAGTGCGTAAATGATTCCCAGGCGGTCCAGGTCGTCGGTTCGTGACTCCGAGCCGTTGACACCGAGCAACACGATGGCGACCGCGGCGGCGATCACGGCGGCGAAGTCGCGAAGCTGCCGCGAAAGAACCGCCGCCAACAGCAAGGGACCCGCGAACTCGATCGTGACCGCGATGCCCAGCGGAATGCGGGCAATCGCTGCGTAGAAGAAGGCGTTCATGCCGGCCAGCGAAGCGCCGAACAGTAATACGGCGAGCCATTGACTGCGGTTCCAACGCCAGGGCCGCGGGCGGAACACAAGCATCAGCAGAAGTGAAGCGAGCAACAGACGTAACGAGGTGATCAGGCCCGCGCCGAACTGCGTCAGGAGCGGCACCGCTATCGCCGCCCCCAGCTGCAGCGATACGCACGAGCCGACGATCATGACGACAGGCTGCGCGGTCCGGCCAAAACCCATGGGCATATCGTCCACCACCGCATCGGTGCGGTAACAGTTCGCCCGGCGACAGCTATATACAGCGGTAAACGTCCGATACGGCGAATGCGAGTGAATCATGGCCACAGGTCAATCGCGGGCAACGTTTGGCCCGCTCGTCCTTGCCGCGCTAGCCACCCTGGTGTTCTCGGCTACCCCGGCGGCCTCCGCCGATCCACCGGTCCGAGTGCCTTGCGGAGTCTTGAATCAGCTCCGCGACACCCTCGACAACAGTGTGTCCGCCGGGATCGCCGGTGTGCGGACAGTCATCACGTCCCCGTACCTGTCCGGCGGGCAACAGAATCGCGATGCCGAGTCGAATCTGGTCCTGGCGAGCCACGGAGTGCATGCCCTCCAAGACATCAACGGTGGCGACATCGTGCCGGGCCTCGCACCTTTGCTCGACAACCTCAATCGGGCGACCGACGACATGAGCCAGGCGGTCGAAGCCCTCTTCCAGCCGACTTGGGGAGGCCTCGATTACGGGTCCGGGATTTCCCTGGCGTGGCCGCAACCCGCCACCTGGACCGTCATCGATTACGCCGATCAGAAGAAGAACGATGTCTACGCGCTGGTCAACAGCTATCAGGGCAATTGCGCACCGTGACTACGAGAAGTCAGTGACCTCGTACCTATGCTGACAGAATGCCGCTGACCAAGCTGTTTCCCGACTCCCGAACGGTCGCGGACAACACTTCCGTCGACCGTGACCGCGCCGTCGATTTCGCCAGGCTCGCTGCGTTGGTAGTGGTCATGTTCGGACATTGTGCGCTCTTGCTCGCAACAATCGATGGCAGCGGCATACGAATCGGTAACCTGCTGGGCGCCATTCCGGCTCTCACTCCGATCACCTGGGCCGTACAGGTGATGCCACTGTTCTTCCTCGCCGGTGGTGCTGCCGGAGCATACGCATGGAGCCCTGGAAAGCCATGGGGAACATGGCTTTTCACCAGGGCGCAACGCCTTTGCCGGCCAGTGTTCTGGTATCTCGCGGCCTGGGCTGTCGGACTTTTCATCGTCCGGATCACTCTAGGGCCGGAATCCGCCGCCGGAATGGGGCGGGAATGCGTTGCGCTGCTGTGGTTTCTGGGCGTTTACCTTGTTGTCCTCGCATTCGTTCCGGCGCTGACTCGCGTGCCTTCGGGACGTTCGGTGGCGGCGATTGTGGTGGCCTTGCTTATGGCGGCGCTGGTGATCGACCGGATTCGGTTGGCTGTCGGCACCCCGCAGGCGGGTGTCGCCAACTTCCTCATCGTCTGGCTGATCCCCGTAGTGATCGGTGTCGCCTACGCGCGGCGGCTCATCAGTCCGGCAGTAGGGTTGACATGCGCGGCAATGGCATTTGCCGTTCAGTTGACGCTGGCCGCGACCGGCGCCTATGAGGTCGCCCTGGTGGTGACTGGCGACGAGACCGTATCCAACGTGTCGCCTCCAACGCTCTTGCTTGCTCTGCACTGCACATGGATGTCGCTCACGTTCGTCGCGGCCGCAGGACCCATACGCCGGTGGGCCTCCCGACCGCGGGTCTGGCACATCGTCGCCGTGGGCAATTCCGGAGCCATGACGCTCTACCTGTGGCACATTCCCGCCATCGCGGTGGCCACGCTGGGCCTGCATGCGGTGGGCCTCGATGCCTTCGACACCGCGGCCCCGGGCTTCTGGGGTGTTCTCGCGCTCCGGGCTGTCGTCTTCGCCGTCGTCATGGCGATTGCGTTTGTGGTGCTGTCGCCGCTCGAGCATCAGCGGCTGCCCTGGTGGGACAGACATGTGCACGCCACGGGAGCCGCGTCTACCGTGGCCGGCGCGTTGGTGTGTCTCGCGGGTGTCGCGCTGCTGCTGATGGCGAAGAACGGATTGAGCGGGGTGGCGGGCTGGACGGCTCTTGGATGCTTCATCGCGCTGGCCGCGGCGGCCCGGTTCAGTGCGATCGGCCCCGGCCGGCAGGAATCCGCGAGCCGAATTCCCGATTCGGTTGCCTAGCGTGGCGACTGGCTCGGATGATCAACGAGTGACCGAAGTCTGGAAGATGAAACTACGCCGCGGGGGCGCCGCTGCGATATGTGCTCTCGCAGTATCGACTGTTTTCTCATCCGCCGCACACGCCGATGACACGTCAGCCACCCTTCCGGTGTTCGTGCCGCACCCAACCGACTGGGCACCCGACTACACCGTGTATCCGTACAACCTGTGGCAGAACCGTGTGACCCCGGAACAAGTAGCAGCACAACGTGATTCGTGCCAATGGTTCAACGCTCAGTACATGACCCTACGCGACCAGATCTACGGGTTTCAGGGATTTCTCGCCGAGCGCCGAGACGTCTGGACAGCACCCGGAGTGCAGGGTCTCGCCAATGTAGTTCGGGCAAACATCGACCAATCCGCGGCATTCCTCGATCCGCGCGCGCACACCTTGTACATCGTCAACTACCCCGACCAGAGCGAGTATTCGCCGCTGTACAACGGAGATTCGATCTATCACCTCTGGTACCAACTCACCCAGATCAGCGACAAGATGGTCAAGCGACTGCCGTCGGGCGTGATCAACGCCAACATCGCCACGATGAACGTGTACGGCAACGTCATCCGCGACTCAGGTGTATGCAACGGGGCATGACATCTGGCCCCGATCCGACTCAGACAGCGGCGGGCCTGGCCAGAAAACGCAGACGGAATATGCCGATCTGGATCTCATCGCCGTCGGCAAGATCTGCCGAGTAGATCGGGTCCTGGTTCACGTAGGTGTTGTTGAGGCTGTCCAGGTCGAAGACTCGGAATTTCCCTTTTTCGCGGCGGAATTCGACGTGCTGACGACTCACGGTGACGTCGTCGAGCCAGATATGACACTCGGGAGCGCGGCCCGCCGACACGATGTCCCTATTGAGCGGAAATTCGGTACCCACGTTCGGGCCGCGAACCACGAGTAGCCGGGGCCACGTCGATCCGCCCTTGGCGGCAGAACCGCGGCCCTCGAGACCTTGGGCGGCGGGAGCGTCCAACTCGCCGACTAGATGTGTTGCGAACGCGTATGTCGTGCCCACTGTGCGGGGCTTCAAGGGCTCGGGGTTGTCGTTGCGGCTCACGTGATGTCCTGGACCGTTCCGGCTCGGTGGTGCGCGAATGGATTGACATCGAAATTACCGCGCTGCCGTTTGGGGCGTTGGTGCTTTGCGTATTGACGGGCCGGAGTGATGACCGCACGCACATCGCCCACCCACTAATCAGGGGACAGTGAATTCCCCTCATGCGCGGGCTGATTGGCGGAATCACGGCTCGAGAATGAGATTGCCCGTCATCCGGCCGCTGCGGCTGAGCTCATGTGCTTCCTCGGCGCTGGCCAGCGGCAGCTTCCTGGCGATGTTCACCCGCAGTTTGCCCGCCGCGACGGCCGCGACCAGCGGCGCCAACCGTTCACCGGTTGGCCGGCCCAGAATGCTCTTGGATTTGAACGGCGGCACCAAGATCTGCAGCATGCTGTCGGGCTTGTCGCCGGCCACCATGATGTGTCGCCCGTCCGCTGACAGCAGCGACCTGCACCGTGCCCCGGAATAGCTGCCGGCACAGTCAACAATGACCTGGAACCGGCCGTATTGCCCGGCCTGAGCTAGGGCATCGCCCTGCGTGTAGTCGATAACGGCATCTGCGCCAAGGCCTTTGACCAGTTCAATGTTCTTCGTCGAACACACGCCAACTACGAAGGCTCCCTCCAGCTTTGCGATCTGCACGGCCAATTGGCCCACCCCGCCGGATGCGCCGAGCACCAGGACCCGCCGCTCCGAACTCGGTGCGCGCCGGATTCTGCCCAGATCCACCACCGACATCCACGCCGTGACTCCGGGAATGGGTAATGCGCCGGCGACTGCGATATCGACCGAGTCCGGGACCCGGCACAGCTGGTCCTCGCGAACCAGGACTTCCTCGGCATATGAGCCGCGTTGCCCGCGGGCGAAGTCAGTGCCTCCGACCACACGATCGCCGGGAGCGACGCGCGTCACCTCCGGGCCGACCGCATCGACAACGCCCGCGAAATCGACACCCACGACGACGGGTGGTTTCGGACCCAACACACGCGCGGCAAGCCGCAACGGGCCGTAGCTGCGCATCTTCCAATCCACGGGATTCACCCCGATGGCTTGGACGCTCACGCGGACCTCGCGCTTGCCAGGTTGGGGGCTGGGCAACTCCACCAATTCCAATTGCGCGCCCGTATCCCAACTCCGCTGTGCCATCGCCTTCATCTGTTTGCCCTCACTCTCTAGCCGCGCCCCCGAACATAGCGAACAGCGGCGACCAAGCGATGAAGCCCGCCCGGCAAAGGCCGTACGATTGCCGCGCGAGGGTCGCGCAGAAAGGTGCATCCAATGACGCGACGGCAGGTCACAGCTCTGCTAGTGCTCTGCCTGGCAGTCTTCATGGTGGCGGTCGACGGCACGGTCATCAGCGTCGCGGTGCCGGCCATCACCGAACAGCTCAAACCGGACTACAACCAGATCCTGTGGATCGGTGACATCTATTCCTTCGTGTTGGCGGGTCTGCTCATCACGATGGGCAATGTTGGGGATCGGATCGGGCGCAAACGACTTCTGGTGTGCTCAAGTCTGGCATTCGGAGTGGCTTCGGTGGCAGCGGCCGTGGCGCCCACCGCCGGTCTGCTCATCGTCGCCCGGGTAGTGCAGGGAGTCGCGGGAGCGGGTTTGATGCCCTCGACACTCGCGTTGCTCAGGACCGTTTTCACCGATGACCGGCAGCGGACACGCGCGGTCGGAATTTGGAGTGCCAGCGGCGCGGGCGGCGCGGCCCTGGGGCCGACAGTTGCCGGGCTGCTGCTTGAGCACTTCTATTGGGGCTCAGTACTTCTGGTCAATCTTCCCGTGGTGGCATTGATTGCGGGGGCTGGTGCGTGGGCGCTCCCGGAGGCGCGAAGTGGCGTCAAACACCCGCTCGACATGATCTCCGTCGGGTACTCCACCGCGGGGATCTTCGGCGCTGTCTACGGCATAACTGAACTCGCGCATACCGGGATAAGGAACTGGTACGCGTACGCACCTCTGGTCGGCGGCGTGTTGCTTCTGCTGGTCTTCTTGCGTCGCCAGCGTCGAATTCCCATACCACTGCTCGATATTCAGCTGTTCTCCGAAACCAGGTTCACCGCGGCGATAGTCGCGGAACTGGTCATCGTGTTCGCCAATATCGGTGCACTGTTCTTTCTGCCCATCTTCCTGCGTCAGGTCGCAGATTTTTCGGCACTGCAATCTGGTGCCGCGCTACTTCCCGAATCGCTCGCGGGCTTGGTCAGCGCGGCACTGACTGCGCGGTTAATCCGGATTTGGGGTCATCGCCGAACACTGATCGTGGGATTGGCCGCCGGCAGCGCGGCCATGATCCTGCTTGGGCTGACAATTCCGGTGACCTACCTCGCGATGGTCATTCCGCTTGTGCTACTGGGTGTTTCGTTCGGGCTGGTCGTCACGACAGCCTCCGATCTGGTGCTGACGAGCGCCAGCGCAGACCGCGTCGGAGCGGCGACCGGCATCTCGGAAACCGCCTTCGAACTGGGAAACGCCCTGGCAATCGCGCTCACGGGAAGCGTCGTCTCGGTGCTGTATCTGATCTTCAGCGGGGTACCGGCTGATTTCAGCAACGCGATGGATTCACACGCGTTCACCTCCGGCCTGGCAGTGAATTGCGCGCTCAGTGGCGTGTTCCTGGCAGTGGTGACGATCGGTGTCGGGTGGACCCTTCGCAGAGCCCAGGCGGTCGACACACCGTCATCCGCTTAACCCCACCAACCAGGCTACGAAGTCATTGAAATTGCCTGAGAAATTTCTAGTAAAAACGCAATCGGACCGAGATGGTATTCACTCGCGGTCCACAGGAGTATGGACGTGTACCGAGACGATGCTCGGACCTCAGGCGAATTCGAAGGCCCGCCACCATTCACTTTGGTGGCGGGCCTGCCCAATTCAACTGTCGGATAGATGACCTAGCGGCTCATCCCGGAGGTGCCGGCTGCATCGACCCGATGTAATAGGTCTCCTTGCCAGCCGGGTAGCCACCGCCGGCGGTCGCGATATGGACGTGGTCGAAGTGATTCGCCGTTTCGTTTCCGTAGTCGGCCGTCCAACTGGGGGCACCGATGCCAGGGTAGAAACCCCGCCGCCAGATCACGTGGAGAACTCCCCAACGCCTGGCGTTGGCCAGCGCCATTCCAGCGATCTGATTTCCGAGTTCAATGCCTTCCGGGCTGTGATAGTTCGGGATCATCACATCGATGGCAAGCCCGTTCGGGTGCCACTTCAGCGGATCCTGTCGATAACCGCCGATCGTGGTGATCTCGGGAAATAGCACGCTGATGGCTCGCGCGACCCAAATGGTTCGGACCTGCAATCCACCCTCCGGCGCCACGCCACGCGGCAGCGCAAGCTGGAATGTCTCGGCATTGCCCACTGGCGCACTGGCCGCGAGCAACTCAGCCTCCGTCGGAGTGGGGATCTGCGCTACCTCGATGGGCGGCGGTACCGGAGTCGGCGCATTTGCCGCCGGCTTTCCCGCACAGCAATCCTGATCTCGGCGGGGGCTGTGTTCATTGACCTGCGCGTAGAGCATGCCCGCCGACACGACGAGCGACATCGCCAATGCCAACCAACGGCCCCTGCCGTTCGCCAGCAGTCTTTTGCTCACGGAGAGCACCTTAGACGGTGCCGCGGCTCACATGGAGTGGCCGAGGTGCGGTGCGTCGAGATCGCTCAAATTCTCTCCCACCGGATTGCCCAGCGACACCATGCTCTGGAAATACTCGATTACTCCGGCATGCGAAACATCGAGTGCCGGCCACTGCGGCCAGTCCCAGGTGTCATTCATGAACGGCTGCATCTGATCATGGCTGAGAAC